>OCZT010000895.1_pt1 | contig 30250 bp, 30 predicted proteins | sample 1539031 | NCBI WGS metagenome assembly OCZT01 (sample SAMEA3539308, study PRJEB22396) | soil metagenome | biome: tundra; feature: field; material: soil | place: USA | collected 2010-05 | depth 0.15 m | reverse complement strand
GTTGGACCCGCCAGTGCCGTCGAGTCGCCTCATCGGAAAGCTCAGCGATGGCCGCCTCGTACTGAGTCAGATCGATGGCGTCGTTCTCGAATATGTCCGCGACCGCCAGCACGTGCTCCCGCCTGACTGTGGGTTTGAGTTCGGCGGCGAGTGTTCGAACGTCGCGCCACCGCGCCGGATCGTCGGTGCGGGTCTTCAGCAGGCCATCCAGTCGGGCGTCCGCTTCTTGCTCGGCGCCGGACCTGCCGGCGTCGCGCTGCCGCAAGCTCTGTTGATCCCACAGGAAGAGCCTCAGGACCGGCCGGTGTCTGATCTTGAGGAGCGTGGGGAACGCATATGCAATCGCGAGCGCAAGCAGCAACTCGACGATGCCCGCGGCAAGCCGTGGCGGCGGGACGATCATCAGCTCATCCCACAGCACGAAGGGCGTGATCGCCAGCGCGAGCAGGCTGCCACGTCTCGTGAGCAGTCCCATCGACCGCCGCGAGAAGTCGACCCACATCTGGACTGGACTCGGCCCAGGACCGAACATTTGGCGCTACCCCTTGAAGGACGAACCCGCCACCGCGGTGCGAAGAGGGAGGAGGTGGTGGGCGATACTGGACTCGAACCAGTGACCTCGCGGATGTGAACCGCGCGCTCTAACCAACTGAGCTAATCGCCCACGCTCACCACAACTGATGTAGAGCATCGCCGGCGGCGGTCAATCGTGAACCCGCTGGGTCAGCCTCAATCACGCCGGAGTTTCGGCAGTATACCGGTCAGAGCAACGCGCTTCAGACGGAAGTCTCGCCACCCACCGCCCTCGCCTCCCGACTGTGATCCCCAACGACATGGGACACGCAGAGGTGGAGCATCCACCGCTTCACGGCCATTGCGAGATGTTGTCACCGGCGAAGGCGCGACATACTGCGTCTTCACTGGGAACCACGAAGCAAACGTCTCGGCTCCTGAGCGCGATCAGGTCCGATCCGGAAGCCCGGAGGGAACGAACTGTGTCGGTGCCCGGCAGGCGAGTGACGACCCCTCCCGTCGTAACGTCCGCGATCGAGCTGCCCCCGGTCGCGCTCGTGGTCGCTACGAACAGCCTATCCCCGACGAAGGCTCCCGCCTGGCCGGTCGGAACGAGATCGTGGTTCTGAACAGTCATCGATCGGTCGGCGACAACCCACGAGTTGCCTGTCACGACAGCGACGCTGCTCGGTCCTGGGGCCAGGGACCCGTAGCCGGGGATCGGCGCGATGGCCACTCGGCCGCTCTCCGAGTCGAGACTGACAAGAGTCGCACCCGATAGGGCTCGTGGGACGATCGGCTGTCGCGGAGCCGGGGCGTTGGGGTCGGGGCTTCCGGATGCAGCAGGCTCGGATGGTTCCGGGCTCGGCTTGTTCGTCGCATTGCTGCGGTCTTGCGCGACGTAGTACACGATCGCCATGTTGCCGGACGACACTCCGGAGATGGGTGCCATAGGCACTGCCAGCGTTCCGAGTTGACGTAGATCCGGAAGCGACCGCTTTCGGATCACTGCGCCGGACGCTGCGCCTGCGAAGGACGCTTGGTCGACGGTAAGGAGGTTGTCGCCCACTACGACCGGCGTGCCCTCCCCCTCGAGGGTGCCCAGAACAGTCAGGCGATGAGCGTCGCCGTCCACATCGACAATCTCGGCATCGGCACTATCTGATGGTACGAGCCACAGAATCCAGTGGTTCGACTTCCATGGCAGGACCACAGCGCCTGCAACGTCATGAGTCGTAGGGACGGCCGCAACACGGGCGACGACCTGATCTCGAGAGGTGATGGCGAACAGATCAATCCCACCGCCGTTCTTCGAAACCAAGTACGTGTCCGCGTTGGGCCACGTCACGTGATCAGAGCAAGCGCCAACGCTCGCCGCGACGAGGGCAGCGCCGACGAGCAGCAGCGCTCCCGTTCGGGACGCTGCTTTCGCCTTCACAGGTCACGGAGCGCGACGGCCGCGTCCAGCCGCGACGCATTGATGGCTGGCAGCAGCGCTCCCGCAGCCGTGGCCGCGAGCACCATTCCGGCGGCCACGCCCACTGCTTCAAGAGACGGGAATACTGTGGAGGCGCCGATCGAATCGGAGACCTGCGGGTTGGCCGCTAGCCATTGGGTCGCGGCGACGCATAAGCCCAGCCCGACCACCACGCCCACGACCGAGAGGATCAAGCCGCTCACGACCTGCTCCATGAGGAGGATGAGCAGGATGTCGCGATCCCGGAAACCGATGGCCTTGAGTAGACCGATTTCACGACGCCTTTGCCGGATGAACGCCGCAACGATCGACGAGGTATTCAGAACGATCAGCAGCCCGACGATCAGAAGAGTGGCATAGCCGACGATCTGGGCCAGCAAGGCGAGCCGGGGCAATTCGGCAAGCCGAGCCTGCAGGTCGGTTGCACGAAAGCCCATCTTCTGGATGGCGGCCGTGATGGCCGGCACGGCAGTGCTCTGCGTCGCGAACACCGCCACCTGATCGTACCCGTGGGTCCGCAAGTCGTCTGGGGTCTCGCCATAACCGGCCGCAACCCAGCTCTCAAGATCCCCGAAGGAGACGTACATCGTGTCCTGGCCGGTCTCTGAGCGCGGGGAATCCTCGTTGATCCCGACGACTCGGAGCGTCGCGGACTTCGCGCCACCCACGTCGTTCATGGCCCGGTACTTCACGGAAACGTCGCTCCCCGCGATCGCACCCATGGCATCGGCGAACTGTCGCGAGACGATCGCCTCGCCGGCATGGAGCGGGACGAGGCTCGCCGACGAGCCGGAAGCAAGCTTCAGCGGGCTATCGAGCACTGGTTCGACGACGGTTAGAACAGTCTTGGGCTGGTCGACCCAGACGGTCGTCTGGAGGTTCGGCGTTACCGCGCGGACATCGGGCAAGCTGGAGATCTGGCTCACGTCGGACCACGAAAGGGCGCGGCTGTCAGGTCCGATGATCGGCGCGACATCGATCCGAAGCATCTCGACACCATTGACGAGGTGCTGCTGCGATTGCGTCTCGACCCCTTGCACGAGGCCCTGGGTGACGAGGAAGAGCCCGGCGCCGATGGCCACGGCGATCCCAGAGGCGATGAGGCGGGTTGACAGTCGGCGGGTGTTTCGCAAGGCGATGCGCCAGAGGCTCACGCCGTCATCTCCGTTCGGGTAGTGCCTTCTGCGCTTTCGTATCCGACGGCGACGCGGCCCGAATCGAGGGTTATCACTCGATCGGCGATCTCGGCTACGGCACGACTGTGGGTGACGATGACAACGCAGCAACCGCGCTCGGCCATCCTTCGCAGCAACTCGAGCAGCTCTGTTTCGGTCGCTTGGTCGAGGTTTCCGGACGGCTCGTCTGCGAGGAGGATCCCGGGTTCGTTCGACACCGCACGCGCGATCGCCACCCTTTGTTGCTCGCCGGCCGACAACGCATCAGGACGATGCCCAAGCCGCTCGCCCATGCCCAGCGAGTCGAGCAGCGCGTGCGCCCGTGACGCTGTATCGGGACCGAGCATCGGCAGCTCAACGTTCTCGAGAGCGGACAGTTGGGGGAGCAAGTTGAACGATTGGAAGACGAAGCCGAGGTGGCGTCGCCGGAACGCCGCCTGCTCGTGCGGTCGAAGCGATCGAACCTGGTTGCCGAGAAGCTCGAGCGACCCGCCCGTGGGCGTCGAGAGCAAGCCGAGCATCTGGAGCAGTGTGGTCTTGCCGGATCCCGACCTGCCGACGATTGCGACCACCTCGCCGGCGTACAGGTCGAGAGACACCGCGGCCAGCGCGTGAACGACACCATCGGGCCCGAGAAAGTCCTTGACAAGGTCGCGAGCTCGAAGGATCGGACGACCGCGGTCCGGGGACGAGCCGCCGGTCGGGAGGTTTGTCATTTCCATCATTGGTCCTTCGCATCGAGTAGGAGCAGCGCGAAGTATGTCCCCTGCAGGTCCGAGGACGGTTCGCCCGAACCGCCGGTGAACGACCCGTCTGGACGTCGGAGCGCGCTGAATAGCGACTTAAGCCCATCGGTTTGTGCAACCGTTAGGCCCGAGCCTAGGTCACGTAAGGCGAGCCCGGCGGTCGCGTACTCAAGCGTCGTCAGCCCCGGATCGAGGAGATGCGCGCTCAGCTCAGGCACGAGCGACTGCCACGATGCCTTCGAAAAGGCAGGGTTGTTCACCTGGGCGACCACGAGCGACGCCAGAGCGAAGCGGTTCGTGCGCCCATCGCTCGAGATCGAGCCCGGGACGGTCACGGGAGCCCACTGCCCGAGCGATCCGAGCACCGTAGTCGCATGTATGAACGACTCCAGATTGTCCGCGGCAACGGCCACGGGCAGCGAAGCTTTCGCGGCGGCGGAAACATCGTCTTTCACCTGGTCCACTGGGCCGCCCGCAAGACGCAGCGAGCCGAGCCAGGCGTCGAGGTTAGTCGGGTCCAGCTGTCGTACCGATGGCCTCATCTTCATGAGCGTGTCTACGAGCGTCGAGTCATTCGTGGACTCGCCGAGCAGGCTCAGGGTCCCGAGCGCGTAGTAGGTCGATTGGACAGAGGCGGTGCCGATCGCCTGGAGAGTCAACAGGCCGCTGGTCAGCCGATGGCTGCGGATCGCCTGGGCCGAATGCGGGAGTTGTGCCGGCTGCACCCCGAGCGCCTTCGACATAGCCGCCGCGAGGTACATGTCCATCAGATCACCGGTCGCCAGGTAATGCTCCGAGATGGCGCTCAGCGTGTGAAGGTCTCCGGCCGGGAGGCTGATCGAAGCATCCTTGGCGACGTTCGCGAGGCCGTACGCGTTGAGCAGATCAATGAGGGTGAAGTCGGTCGCCCGCGCTGCGATTGCATCGGCCTCCTGCGCCAGCCAGGACGCGTCTGCAGCGGGTGGCTGCTGGCCCAGGATCGTGAGCGAAGTCGCTATCTCGTAGTAGGCGTACGGAGTGGACTTCGCATCGTCGAGACTGGCCAGCAGCCAGGCCTTCGTCTTCCCGTCAGGGTCTGCGTCCCGGATCTGCCCCGTCAGGTCGATTGTGGAGAGGGCCTCGTACGTCGCGGTCGCTTGATCGAGGAGCGACAACGTCGCGGCGTTGGGCACGGATGCCGGCGGCGGCTCGTACTGCGGCCGGTGATACGAGCCAGTCTCGTCGCGCAGCCCGACGATGGGCGATATGTCGACAGAAACCACCTCACCAGACAAGTGCAGAAGTGACGCCGCGAAGTATGCGTAGTCGAGATAGGTGTGATCCGAGGGCGCCGGAATGAGCGCGAGGATGCCCGAAGGATCAAGCTTGATCGAATCGCCTGTGAGCGACAAAAGGCTCAGGCCGTAATAGGAGGCATAAAGGTCAGGCGATGCCTTTTCCGCGGTCGAGTCGAATGTCGCGTACATGCCGTCGGTCTGTCGAAGATGCTGAATAGCCACGATCAGGCTCTCGTCCGACGCGGAACGGGAGGTCGTAGCCGCACAGGCCATGACAAAGACCACCACGAGCCCAAGGAGTAGCAGGAGCCTCCTCACGTTAATCTCCACACGCGCTCTAGTGGGCGGACCGGACATCCCATCCTCGCCGGTTATGTCCAGTCCGCCGAGTCTTCGATCAGCTGAGGTCTACCACCACTTGTCGGTGGAAGCACTTCCCACCTTCAGTACGCCCCAGACCCAAGCCTTCGTGACCGTTGTCCCGTTGATATTGACGTAGAAGGGATTGCTGACAGTCAGCGTGCCACTCTCACCGAGGAACCACTGGTTGTTCTGCTCCTGATGGACCGACATCGTGCCACCGCTGACATTACCGCCAGAACCCGACAGTCCAACGAACAGACCGTTCACGTTGACCGTCGCGTCGTGGCTGATCCAGGAGGCAACCTGCGGTTGCGATCCCCATAGGATCGATGAGGCCTGCCAGCCGAAGGTCATCCCGGTACCGAGCCACATGTTGCTTTGAAGCGTGTCACCGCTTCCGCAGGCAATGTTCGTCTGGGAGCTCCATGCGAGGGCCGACGAGGCACTCGAGAGCGCCAGGACCGACGCGACTGCGAGGCCGACGAATATCTTGCGAACGCTTCCCATGTTCCCACTCCGCTACAGCCAAGGCAGCTTCCTACCTAAATGGCACTGTCTTTCATGCTGATCCTGGCGCTTGCGAGACAGCACCCTGACCGGTACGAAGTAGCGCCCGGGTGGCCTTGATTTAGCCACGCACCCCTCTATTCGGCAGCCCTGAGGCGCAGACATCGTCGGGACACGCAGTGACGGCTTGCCCTGGATAAGTAAAGTACTACTTGACCTAGTGGGTAGCCAATCCGACAAGGTACGTACACGCCCGGTCTAAGAAGGGACGGGATCGTGCGCCGCATAGGTCGGACCGATCAAGGGCGCGTCATGGTGACAGCCGACCGTGCCTCGCAGAGTACGATCGAGACCCCGACTCGGCTCTCTTTCGCCATGCGGAACATGCCCAATTGACTGAACCTGTCACCGACGATCATGATTGGGTGAGTTGGACGTGTTGGCCCGCTGGCGTTCCCGCCTGACTCTTGGTTCCCTCGGATCTGGAGTGCCTCGTGATTGGACTCGTTCTCTACGCGCTGCCATTCGCCGTTGTGAGCGGTTGGTCGGGTCGCTTCTGGACCCTTGGGCTGCCGCTGCTGGTTTGGGGCGGCTTGGCGGTTCTTCAGGCCTGGGGCGTTATCACCGTGTACAGCGGGTCCCCCGTTGGCGCCCTCATCGCCACCAGCACGCTGTTCGCGTTCGGCGGCCTCGCGGTGCACGCCCGGCCCCGCACGAGCCGGATCTGACTCGCTGAACCACTCGCGAGGCCGCGGCTCAAAGTGGCGACGCATGTCCCCAGCAGGTGAGTTAAGGGCCTGATCGGGCGTTGCGTTGCGGCGAGCCGCGCGGGCTCGCCTACACTTTCAGGCCCGGCCAGCGCCCGACGACACCCTCCGCGGCCACTCCCTCGACGACGATCAGCTTGTGGCGACCGCTCGCTCCCGCGACAAGACGCACCGACGAACGCGGCAGATCCAGCTCGTCGGCGATCAGCCTGACAAGGGCTGAATTGGCCGCTCCCCCAACAGCCGGCGCGGCAACGCGCGCCTGCAGAACGCCCTCTGCCGAAACGCCATCCACGCGATCGTCTCCCCCGCGGGGCGTCAGCCGCACGGCGAAGCGAACCTCGGATTGGCGTGGGCGGCCCGGCGATGGGGAGCGGTATTCCATGCGCGTGATTATCACCGTCAATTCTGTAGCGAGCCACCATTAGAATGCGGAATCCCACCCGTCGGGCCCCACTCGCCCCATCGAGGTCGCGCGAAAGCTCCTGGGTACGCTAACGGGCGCCGAAAATAGCCCTTCCCACCCGAATGACCGTTGCGCCCTCTTCCACCGCGACCGGGTAGTCGTCGGTCATGCCCATCGATAAACCCGGGCCTAGCGCGGCAGCACCGGCCCCTACCCCACTCCGCAACCGCCGGGACAGCTCGCGCAATCGGGCGAACGTAGGCCGCGCTTCCTCGGCCGAACCGGTCAATCGACCCACGGTCATGAGCCCGAGCAGGCGGAGATTCGAGAATCCGCTCAGCGTGCCAAGCGCGGCTTCGAGAGCGTCCGGGACGAAGCCGGCCTTAGCACCGTCGCGGTCCACGTTGACCTGCAGGTAGACGCCCAGCGGCGCCCGGCCGAGGTCGGCCGCCAGTCGATCGAGCCTTTGCGCCAGATCGACCGAATCGACCGACTCGATCGCATCGAACAGTTCAACCGCTCGGCGCGCCTTGTTCGACTGGAGAGGGCCGACTAGATGCCATCGCACGCCCGACAGTGCCAGGGCTTTCGCCTCGGCCTCCTGGACGCGGTTCTCGCCGAGCAGATCGAAGCCCGCCGCAACCGCAGCGCGCAGCCGCAGAGCGTCCACGGTCTTGGACACGGCGACGAGCGTGACTTCGCGCGGATCCCGTCCGGAGCGGGCGCAAGCGTCGGCGACCATCCCCAGGACGCGCGAGCGGGTCGCGCCAAAAGAAGCGACGTCTTCGGGGTCTGGACCACTATCGAAATCCAAGGCTGCCTGGGACTAGTCCTTGTCCTCTTGGTCGCGGCGGCGCAAGAAGCTCGGGATCTCGAGGTTGTCCTCGTCGTACTTGTGGCGAACCGACGACTGGTCCATCGAGGGCCGCGGCGGCAGCGGAGCCTGCACCGGAACCGGCACGGACTGGCGCTCGGACTGGTAGCGCTGGCGCTGCGGCACACTCTCCGTCGACTCGCGGCGCTGGCGCTCGAATTCCTGCAGGAAGTCGGTGGTCTCCGGGCGCTGATTGTGAACGGGCACCGGAGTCTGGAACGTGCTCGACTCGCGCCGGGCAACGTCGTGCTTGCGCGTGGAGTCGAAGCCCGTGGCGATGACGGTGATCATGACCTCGTCGCCCAGGCGCTCGTCGAAGCTCGTGCCGAAGATGATGTTCGCCTCGGGGTCGGCGACGGACCGGATCTCCTCGGCCGCTTCCGTGACTTCGAACAAGCTCAGGTTGGCCGAGCCGGCGATGTTGAACAGGATGCCCTGGGCTCCGTTGATGTTGATCTCGAGGAGCGGGCTCGCGATTGCCTGGCGCGTCGCGTCGAGGGCGCGGCTGTCGCCGCCGGCACGGCCGATCCCCATCAAGGCCGATCCGGCGTCCGACATGATCGCCCGCACGTCGGCGAAATCGAGGTTGATCAGGCCCGGCACGGTGATGATGTCGCTGATCCCCTGAACGCCCTGGCGCAGCACGTCATCGACGAACCGGAACGCGTCGATGATCGACGTGTTCTTCTGCACCACGTCGCGCAGCCGGTCGTTGGGGATTGTGATCAGGGTATCGACCTTGGCCTTGAGCGCTTCCGCAGCTCGCTCCGCCACGAGCTTGCGGCGGACGCCCTCGAAGGAGAACGGCTTTGTGACGATGCCGATCGTCAGCGCGCCCAAATCCTTGGCGATCTCGGCCACGATCGGAGCTGCGCCGGAGCCAGTGCCGCCTCCCAGGCCGGCCGTGATGAACACCATGTCCGAATCGCGCAGCGCATCGGCGATTTTTTCGGTGTCCTCTTCGGCCGCCCTCTGACCGACGTTCGAGTCGCCGCCCGCGCCAAGACCCTTGGTGATCTTGTCGCCGATGCGGATCTTGTGGGGCGCATCTGACTGGAGCAGCGCCTGCGCATCTGTGTTGCAGGCGATGAACTCCACGCCCATCATCTCGGCCCGAATCATCCGGTTGACGGCGTTGCTACCGCCCCCGCCAACGCCAATGACTCGTATGAGCGCAAAGTTCTCGGAATCGGACCGTAGCGGCATTGCCTATCCTCCGGGTGGCTCTCCGGCAGAAGTTGTCGTGCGGTCCGGCCCCCCCGAGATGTGTGTAGAGGAAGCGCGTGACGGGGCTGGCTCGGATGCCGACAGTATACCCCGGAACCGCCCCCGCAGTCCCGCCGCCCGCGCTCTGAAACCGCTCTCCGGGGACTTGTCGACGTCGAGGTCGCGACCGTGGAGGTCGGCGACGTCAGCCCGCGAGAAAGCTGAGGCGCACTTCCCGGATCGGGTTGTCGGGGTTCGTATCGAGCAGTGCGATCGACTGCCACGTCCCGAGAGCGAGCCGGCCGGCGACCACGGGTACTGTCAGCGAGGGCGGGGCCAGGAGCGGCAGGACGTGGTCGGCGCCGTGGCCCTTCGAGCCGTGGCCGTGCACCCAGCGGTCGTCCCGCGGGAGCATCCGGTCGAGGCTCGCCATCAGGTCGGCCTCCGACCCGGAGCCGAGTTCCATGACGACCAGACCGGCGGCATGAGGCACGAACACGGAGAGAAGCCCATCTCCCTCACCGGCGACGAACCTGGCGCACTCCTGGGTCAGGTCGTGCAGGCCGCGTTGCCGCCCCGTCCGGATCGTCAACTCGGCCGTCTTCATCTACGGGAAGAGGCTCCGTATCGCGTCGCGAACACGGGCAAGACTCCCCATCGCCGGCGCCGACTGAAGCCTGGACGGCTCGCCCGCCGCAAGACCCCTGGCGCCCCAGTAGAGCAAGCCTATGGCGGTGCTGTAGGCAGGATTCATGATGTCGTCGGTCAGACCCAGGACGCCCGTGGGACCGGCCACGCGGACCGGCATGTCCAGGACCTCACGTCCCAAGGACGCGGCGCCGGCCAGCTGGCTCGCTCCGCCGGTGAGGACCACGCCAGCCGGCAAGAGGCCGTCGCCCGCCGAACGGATCTCGGCCCGCAGCATCTCGAAGTTCTCGCGCATGCGCGCCTCGATGATCCGGCAGACCTCGAGGCGGCTCACCGTCCGGCCGGCGGGCTCGCCCAGCATCGAGACGCTGATCGTTTCGTCGTCGGAGACTGTCTCGAGGGCGCACGAGCCGTACATGATCTTGAGATCCTCGGCCACCTGGAGGCTCGTCTTGAGGCCGATGGCCACGTCATTGGTGACGTTGTTGCCGCCGACCGGCAGAACCGCCGTCTTGAACGGCGAACCGTCGAGGAAGAGCGCGAGGTCGATGGTGCCGGCGCCCATATCGGCCACGGCCACGCCCAGCTCGCGCTCGGTATCCGACAGGACGGCTTCGGCCGAAGCGAGCGAGGCGGCGACCGGCTCGTCGATCTTTACGTTTGCCGCCAGGACGCATTTGGCCAGATTGCGCACGGCCGTGGCGGAAGCCGTGACGATGTGAGTCTCGATCTCCAGGCGGATGGCGCTCATCCCCAGCGGATCCTTGACGCCTTCCTGGCCATCGACGATGTAGCCGCGTGGGATGACGTGCAGGACTTCGCGGTTCGACGGGATGGTCACCGCCCGCGCGACCTCCATCGCCCGGCTGATGTCCTCGCGAGTCACTTCGCGGTTGTGGCCGCTCACCGCGACCGCGCCACGCGAGTTCTGGCTTTCGACGTGCTGACCGCCTACGGCCACGTATGCCAGCTCGATCTCATAACCCGACAGCCGTTCGGCGTGCTGGACGGCATCCGTGATCGATCGGGTCGTCTGCTCGATGTTGATCACGACGGCCTTCTTCAGCCCGCTGGCAGGCACCACGCCCTTGCCGATGATGGTCAGGTTGCCATCCCGGCTCAGCTCGCCGATGAGAGCGCAGACCTTGCTCGTCCCGACGTCGATCCCGACGAGCACATCTTCGCGTTCCACTCGCTCACGTCCCCTTTATCGGAATTGCCGGTTTATAGGAAATGCCTGCGGATAAGCGACACGTTTTGGAAGATCCGGAGCCCGAACACGATCGAGGCTACCAGGTATAGCTCCAGGCCGAGCCTGTCGCCGATGAACACGAGCAGCACCGCTACCACGGTATTGGTTACGAAGCCGCTGACGAAGATGCGGTTGTCGTACGCGCCGTCGAGTTCCGCGCGGACCGCCCCCAGAACGGAGTCGAGAGCGGCCAGGATCGCCACGCCCGAATAGCGGGCGACCTCCAGGTCGACCTTGACTCCGAGCACGAGGCCGAGCAGGACGCCGACCAGGAGCCCGGCTAGGGGCAGGAACAAAGTGACAGTCCTTCCAGGGGCTGCGACGCAGTTGAGTGAAGGCTACCCGACGACAGGGAATGCGGGCAACCTGACCACCCGAAAGAGCTCATCGCGGCAGGTACGAATTTGCGTGGGCGTCGGAGATGTCCGCCACGAGCCAGACCCATGCCACATGATCCTCGCCGTACTGGGCGAGCATCAGCCCCAGATCGCGAACCTGCGTTGGGATGACAGTATCTTTGCGCCGATTGGGCGTGTAGAAGCCGAACTCGGCCACCCACTTCGCCGGCGTGGGGCTGAGGGTGAAGCCGTGGTCGTCGTCGAGGACGACCGTCAGGGCGCTGCCTGCGCTGCCTGCGCTGCCGACTTCGACCGGCTTGAGGCCGCCAAGCCGGAATCCGGCGTCGAGGTTGACGCTGTCGACGCGGCTGCCCAGGCCCCAGGTCGCAGAGACGGCCCGGCGGTCGAACACGACTGGCAGGCTCAATGCCTGCGGTCCCTTCGTAGCGGCCGGGTCCGCCGTTGGAACGGGCGCCAGCGACGCGGCATCGGGCAGCTGGCTGGTACCGGTGGCGGGACCCGACTTCCCGGGCGAGCTGGCCGCCGAAGGCTTGCCCGTGGCTACAGGCGTGCGGCTCGCCGACGGCGAGGGTGAGGGCGACGGCGTCGGTCGGAGCGGGCCCGCGTCCGAAGGGATCGCGTTCCCCGCATCGTCGATCAGGCCGAAGAGCAGCCCGTCCTGGTCGGCCACGTAACGACGACTGCCGATCGCCCAGACCACTCGGGGCTCGCGCTCGACCAGCGTTACGGCGACCGTCGACGGCAGCTGGATGTCGACCTTCGCCGTTTCGACGGCCGGCAGCCTGACCAGCTGTTTGGCCAGCCCTTCGGCGTCGAAGCGGAACAGGTTCGGCGAGCGTTCCAGGCCGACGAGCGCCTCCACTTCCGCTCTCGACGTGAAGCGCGCGCCGCTCAGCGCGAGGTTGTGCGCGCCGAACACCGGCGACGCACCGACGTTCCAAACCCCGAGCGCGCACATCGCCATTACTGCCAGGGCCAGGAACTGGACCTGACGCAGGCGCGGCGAGGAACGGCGCACCGAGCGCCGACGGACCTGAGGGCCGCCGCGTCGAACTGGAATGCCAGCGCTCATCAACGGCTACCGCGGCAGGTCGGCAGGGCTGAGGCGCCGCCGCACACGTGAGGCGTGGCGCTCTAGTGCCAGTTCCACGATCCGCTCGCAAACCCCCTCGAAGCCGCCGAGGCCCGTGGCCGCCATTTTCGGGAAGAGGCTGATCGGCGTGAAGCCTGGGATCGTGTTGATCTCACTGACGAACACGCCCCCATCCGCCGAGGCCAGCAGGTCCACGCGAGCGAACCCCTCGCAGCCGATCGCGGCGTAGGCGACGCGAGCCATTTCCCGAATCCGCTCGCACAGTTTCGGGTCCAGTTCGGCCTCGGGAATCGTACGCGAGACACCGTCCGCGTACTTGGCCACATAGTCGTAGAACTCCCGGCCCGGGAAGACTTCCCCGGGTCCGTACACCGACAGTGCAGCAGGGTCGTTGCCCAGGACGGCCACCTCGAGCTCTCGTGGATGATCCAGGTAGCGCTCCACGACCGCGAGGGTGTCATACCCGAAGGCCGTGTCGAGCGCGGCAGCCCGGTCGCCGGCCACATGAGCCACGGTCATACCGACGGAAGAGCCCAATCGCGCCGGCTTGATCATCAACCGCGGTTCGCCGGTCCTCTCGGCAAGAGCGTCGAGGTCCCGCAGAACGGCCTTCGGCTCAGTGGCCCAGCGACCCGCGCCGACTTCCAGCCACTCCACCATAGGCAGTCCCAATCCGCCGACGAGACGTTTGAAGATCGCCTTGTCCATGCCGATGGCCGAAGCGGCGACGCCTGCCCCGGCATACGGCAGCTCGTACGCCTCGAGGAGCGCCTGGACGGTACCGTCCTCGCCGAACGGCCCGTGCAGAGCCGGGAAGACGACCGGGCGTGGATCGCGGCCGGCGATCGATTCGAGGGCCTGCGCCGGCGTCATCGGCCCGGTGGCACCGACCTTGCGCGGATCGTCGAACGACCCCGCGACAGGTCGGCCCGAGGATGCGGTGGCCGGCATCGACCACCAACCTCCGGAGAGATCGATGAACATGCGCTCGACGGGGTGCCCGGCCTGCGAAAGCGCGTCCGCAATGGCCCAGCCGGAGACGACCGACACGTCGTGCTCGGCGGAAGGTCCGCCAAGGAGAACGACGACCGGTCGCTCGCGATTGTCCCCTGTCATCTCGCCTCCCGTTGCCAGTTGGACCAGTCGCCCATGAATTGCACCTCGTAGACGAGTTCGACGCCGAATCGTGCCGCGACGGCCGACCGGGCTTCCTCTGCCAGGTGGCGCACGTCGGCCGCGGTGGCGCCCAGGTCGTTGACGATGAAGTTTGCGTGTTTGGCGCTGATGGCGGCGCCGCCGACCCGGCGTGTCTTGAGCCCGCAAGCTTCGATGAGACGACCGGCCGAATCGCCGGGCGGATTGCGGAAGACGCTGCCGGCACTCGGGAGGCCGATCGGCTGATGCTCCCGGCGCCAGCGCCTTATGTCGTCGAGTCTCTCTTTGATGACGGCCGGCGACTCCGGTGCGAGGTGGAAGGTTGCCGCCAGGACGAGGTCGGATCCGCGCTTGAGGCGACTGTCACGATACGTCAGCTCGAGGTCCTCGGCAGTTTCGGCCCGCTCCGTGCCGTCGGCGCGCAGGATCGTCGCCGACTCCAGGACCGACGCCACATCGACCCCGTGGGCACCGGCATTCGCCCAGACGGCGCCCCCAACGGTCCCCGGTATTGCAAGCCCGAATTCGAGGCCCGCAAGGCCTGCTCGCTGGGCGAGCGTTGCGGCACGGGCCAGCGGCAAACCAGCCTCCGCGACCAGCAGCTCGCCCTCGATCCGATGGCCTTCGGCGCGGCACAAGATGGCCAGACCCCGTATCCCAAGGTCGCCCACGACGAGGTCGCTGCCGCGGCCCAGGACGACGTAAGGGACCGCGCCCTCGCGCGCGAAACGCACCAACGCCGCCAGCTCCGCGGCATCGTGGGCGACGACGAGCAGGTCCGCGGGCCCGCCGACCCGCATGGTCGTGTGGCGGGCGAGCGGCTCGTCGAGGCGGGCGCGCACCCCGAGTCGAGCGCGGAGATCGGCTGCGACGGCCGCGAGCGTGCCGGGAGCCACGGCCGCGGCCGAGGCCGCGTCGCCGGTCACGAAGCCACTCCCCGCGATATGGCATCGATCCGCGCTGGATCGGGGAAGTGGCGCCGTTCCGCGGCGGCCATCACCAGTTCGGCCACGGCACTCGCCGCGCCGGGGCGTGCCAGCGAGCGTGCGGCCGCTGCCATCGCGGCGCGTTCCGGCGGGTTGTCCAGGATCGCGGCAGCCGCCAGGAGCGCCTGGGCGTCGAAGGCCTCGTCCTCGACGAGAAGGGCCGCTCCGGCGCGGACCATCTCCTCCGCGTTCCGCCGCTGGTGCCCCGCAGCATGGGGATACGGAACCACCACCATGGGCAGCCCGAACGCCGCCACTTCGGAGAGCGTCGACGATCCGGCCCTGCCCACGACCAGGTCGGCGGCTGCCAGAGCCAGGTCCATCTCGCCGGCGAGGAACCGCTCCGGCCGGTAGCGCGACCGCAGCTCGGCCGGAAGAGCGTTCCGGCCCGTGACCGCCGCTTCGTAGCCCGCATCCCCGGTCACGTGGATGATGCGCGTGAGCGCGACCAGCCGGGGCAGCGCCTCGGCCACGGACGTATTGAAGCGGCGTACCGCTTGCGACCCGCCGAAGATCAGCAGCAAGCGATCTCCCTCCGGGATCCCAAGCTGGACTCGCGCATCGGCCCGGCTCACGGCCCGCGGGTCGCGGGTCGGAGTGCCGGTCACGAAGCACGGCCGTCGCGGCCCCAGCGTCGAGCAGGTTTCGTCGAACGTGACCGCCAGCGCATTCGCCAGCCGCGAGGTCAGGCGGACGCTGCGTCCCGGGACTACGTTGCCGTCCCACATGACCACGGGGATGCGCAGCACGGCGGCCGCAAGCATGACGGGGATGGCCACGTATCCACCGGTCGTGAAGATCGCGCTGGGGCGCCGCGCGACGAGAAGCGCCATCGCCTGAGGTATCGAGAGAACGAGCCGAATCGGGTCGAGCACGGCGTGAACGTTGAACTCGACCGTCCGCAACGAGCGCAGCAGCAGACGGCGCAGCGGAATCCCCAACCCCGGAACCACCTGAGACTCGAGGCCCCGGTGGCCTCCGACCCAGCGTAGCTCAGGTGCGGTCGGAGTCGCTTGCAGTGATCGAGCGACCGCGAGAGCCGGGTAGATATGTCCTCCCGTACCCCCGCCCGCGATCAGCAGGCGCATTCCACGCTCCTCCCTCGGCGGTCTCCCGCGAGATCGATAGGAGAATCCCCATTGCCGCAAAGCTCACGACGAGCGACGAGCCGCCGGCCGAAACGAACGGCAGAGTGATGCCGGTGACCGGCACGACGGCCAGGACAACGCCAATGTTTATGAGGGCCTGGAAAATGATCCAGGCGGTGATCCCAGCCGCCATCAAGCCGCCGAACGTGTCCGGGGCGCGCAGCGCAGTCCGAATGCCGGCCCACGCCAGGGCCACGAACAGTGCGATGACCACGAGACCGCCGACCAATCCCAACTCCTGGGCGATGACGGAAAAGATGAAGTCGTTGAAGTCGTTCGGGACGGAGATTCGGTCGTTGCCGAGGCCGGTCCCGAACAGCCCGCCGGCACCGAGGGCCTCGAGCCCCTTGATGGTGTGGTAACCGGCCCCGTTGGGATCGGACCATGGATCCAGAAAGGTCTGAAGGCGTTGCAGCGGGACGCTGCCCAGAGTCAGGATCAGTCCGACTGCGCCAGCCAGTCCCGCCAGCATCGCCAGACCCAGATGGAAGAGGTTCGCGCCGGCGATGAAGAAGAGCGTGAGAGCGATCAGTGCTATCACCGTGGTCGTCCCGATGTCCGGTTCGCGAGCGACGAGAGCCACGAACGGCAGCACGATGAGCCCGAACGGGATCGTACCGCGCCAGAAGCTCTTGACCTGCGTGCCCCGGGCGGCCAGCCAGTGCGCCAGGTACACGATCAGCGCGAGTTTGGCGACCTCGGCCGGGTGGACCTGGAACAGAGGCATCCTGAGCCAGCGGGCTGAGCCGCCGACCGTGACTCCCATGCCCGGCACCAGGACCACTACCAGCAACACGATCGCGATCCCGGCGAAGAGGACGCTGAACTTGCGGAGGTAGCGATAGTCGAGCCGCATCAGCGCGACCATCGCCGCCAGACCCGCCAGGCCGGCGACTATCTGCGGCGCCACGAGCTGGAACGTGTTGTTGCTCTGCGCGTAAGCGGGGATCGCCGAGGCCGAGTAGACCATCAGGATGCCGATCGCGGCCAGGGCAATGACCGAGACGAGGATCACGTAGTCGGGTTCGTGGCGGTCCCGCTTTGGGCCCTCGAAGCCGGGAAGGCCGCCGGCCCGCTTGATCGCCGGCCCGAAGCGGCTGGAGCTGCCGGTCCGGCTGACGCGGTCGCGCGCCACCTGCTCTTCATACGATCGCTGCGTTGCATGTTCGGAATGTCGGGGAAGCTGGTCGGGGCGGCGCATGGCAGCTCCGGCGCCGCGCAGGACGAGCCCATCAGGCTGGCGGACGCCGTGTCCGCTCGAGCGTCGCGGGTTCTCTTTGGCGCCCATCAATCCGGCCCCGCCGACCGGCCCGGCCCTCCCGACCGGCGGCGCCAGGCGAGCGCCTTCACGGCGTCACGGAAAGCGCGGCCGCGCGCGGCGTAGTCGACGAACATGTCGAAGCTTGCAGCGGCAGGGCTGAGGAGCACGGTTGCAGGCCCGGCCGCGTACCCATTGCCGATCCCGACGCGGAGCAGCTCGCGCGCGATCTCGTCGGCGCGAGCCACCGCGGCCTCCAGGGTCGGCGCATGTTCGACTCGCGCCAGACCACTCTCCGTAAACAAGGCGGCGAGTGCCGGCCCCGACTCCCCTATCAGGATGGCCGCGTCGGCACGTTCCGCCGCCACGGGGCCCAGGCCGGAGAGATCGACGCCCTTGTCGCGTCCGCCGGCGATCAAGATCAGCGGCCGCGGAAATGCTCGCAGCGCCGCCGCCACGGCGTCGGGCTGAGTCCCCTGCGAGTCGTTGATGAACCGCACGCCGTCGACCACGCCGACTAGCTCGAGACGGTGCTCGACGCCGGTGAAGGCGCCGGCCGCCGCCCGGACCGCATCGAGCGGAATGCGGAACGAGCCGGCAACCGCGATCGCGGCCATGGCGTTTGAGACGTTGTGCTCGCCGGGGATCTTCAACTCCGAGATCGGCATGATCGGCGCGAAATCAGGCTCGCCGGTCGCAATTCGGCCCACGATCCAGCCGTCCTGAACGCCGACCTCGGCCGGCGCGGGCCGGCCGAGGGTGTACGTGACCACCGGGGCCTTCGCGCCCACCGCGTAGCCGGCCACGATCGGATCGTCGGCGTTGAGAACGAGGAAGCCACCTGGATCGACGAGATCGGCCAGGCGCCGCTTCACCGCCCGATAAGCCTCCAGCGAACCGTGGCGATCGAGGTGGTCCGACGTTACGTTCGTGTACACGGCCACCGTCGTTCCCCGGGAAAGCGTCGGCAGCTGCAGTTCGGAGAGCTCGATCACGACGCGATGCTCAGGGGTGAGTTCCGTCAACCGCTCGACCAGGGGAATGCCGATGTTGCCGCCCAGGACGACCGGGTGGGCAGGATCGGCCGCCAGCAGAGCCGCGGTCAGCGAAGACGTCGTCGTCTTTCCCTTGGTCCCCGTCACCCCGATTGTCGGGCAAGGGCACATCCGAAGCACGAGATCGGGCTCGCTGACCAGTGCCGGGGCACCCACGGGATCGGCTCGATGGGCCGCCACGAGGGCCGCCAGCGCGGCTCGAAGTTGAGGCTCGGCCGTGGGGAAATCGGGGTTGATGCTGGGCGAAGTGGCGACGAGATCGGCGTGGGCCCAGCTTGAGGCAGGGTCGACGTCCGGTCCCAGGAGCAACTCGACGGAACGGTCGCCCAGTGACTCGAGCGCGGGCTCCAGCTGCCCCGCCGTCCGGCCGTCGTAAACCGTAACCCGCGCTCCGGCGTCGCTGAAGAAGCGCGCCATCGCGATCCCACTCCGCGCCAGACCGAGGACCGTGACCGACCGCCCCGAGAGGGCGCCGTCGCGCACTCCTGCGGCTGTCAGCCCGTTCAGCTCGACGATATGGGATCCCATCGCCACCCTACGGCCGTATCGAGGCGACGAAGAGTGTCACGCCGAGCATGCCCGCCAGGGCCGCCACTATCCAGAAGCGCATCGTCACCTTCTCCTCGTCCCAGCCACCGAGCTCGAAGTGGTGGTGGAGCGGGGCCATCCGGAAGACCCGCTTACCACGCAGCTTGAAGCTGGCGACCTGGATCACGTCGGAGAGGACCTCGAGTACGAAGATGATTCCTACCAGGGGCAGGATCAAGACCTGGCCCGTGATCAGGGCCACTGCCGCCAGCATGCCGCCCAGGGAGAGCGCACCGGCATCACCCATGAACACCTGCGCCGGGTGCACGTTGAACCACAGGAAGCCGAGTATCGCCCCGACCACGATTGCGCAGACGAGAGCCAGGTTGGGCTGGACGACGGGCTCGTTGAGCAGGGCGATCAGCAAGTAGCTGATGAAGGCGAAGACGAGGGTCCCGCCCGCGAGACCGTCCAGGCCGTCGGTCAGGTTGACTCCATTGCTGAACCCAACGATCGCCACCACCGCGACGAAGATGAAGATCAACGAGCCGATCTCAACGTTGTGGTTGATCAGGGGCAGCCAGATCGTCGAGGTGTTGATGACGTCGCCGATGAACGGCACGCGGAAGCCGTTGAAGCCGAAGTGGTTCTGGATGTAGATCGCGGCGCCGATCGCCACGACGGACTGCCACACCAGCTTCTGGCGGACCCGGATGCCGATGCCGGTCTTGGCGTTGAGCCAGTCGTCCACCGCGCCGAGGCCGCCGACGAGGGCGAGCACGGCGAGCGGCGAGTAGGTCGACGTGTCGAAGGCGTCGAAGACGAACGCCACGACCAGGATCACCGCCACGATCAGCACGCCGCCCATCGTCGGCGTCCCCTGCTTCACCAGGTGGGTGCCCGGGCCGTCTTCCCGTATCTGCTTGCCCATCCCGATCCAGCGCAACAGGCGAAGGTACGGCGGCATCAGGATCACCATGCAAGCGAACGCCAGGAGCAACCCCTGGATGAACTCGACGGTGTGGGTGTTCACCTGATCTCCTCGGACACTTCGCCCGGCTGGCGCGATCCTCCCGCCGCGACCGAACCGGCCATTGGGCTCACTGCGTCTCCCACCAGCGATTCCACGATCCATTCGAGCGCGATGCCGCGCGATGCTTTGACGAGCACCGCGTCGCCCGGCTCGAGACGTTCCCGAAGGGTTGCCAGCGCCGCAACCCGATCCGCGACTATGACGACGGTTCCGCCTCGCGAGCTGACTCCCGCGGCGATGCCGGACGCTGCCTCGCCTACCACCACGACCAGATCCGCCAGGCCCGCGGCCGCCTCCCCCACTTCCCGATGACCGCGATCGTGGAGTTCGCCGAGCTCCCGCATCTCGCCGAGGACCGCGACGTGGCGTCCGGGGAGAGAGGCGAGCAGTTCGAGCGCCGCGATCATCGACGTCGGTGAGGCATTGTACGAATCGTCGAGGATCGTGACGTCCTGCAGGAGCACGATCTGGTCTCGGTGCGGGGCTTGCCAGCCGCGGCTCAGCCCCGCGGCGATGGAATCTAGATCCAGACCCGCGGCCAGGCCGACGGCCGCAGCGGCCAGCCCGTTGTGTACGCCGTGCCGGCCCAGCGCCGGCGTGGACGCAGCCACCTGCCCCGCCGTGGTAACCAGCGTGAACCTCATCCCGTCCAGTCCGGCGGCGACCACGTCCGTGGCCCAAACGTCGGCCTCCGGCGCGAAGCCGTAGGTGAGAGCGCGGGCCGGGGTCCTGCTGCGCATCCGGACCGCGCGGAAGTCGTCGGCGTTGAGGACCGCCACGCCGTCTGCGGGGAGCGCTTCGAGGAGCTCGCCCTTGGCCTGCTCGATGGCCTCGATGCTGCCGATGCGCGATAGATGCACTTCGCGGACCGCCGTCACGACGCCGATTCGTGGCCGGGCGATGGCCGCCAGCTGGGCGATCTCGCCGCCGAGGTACATGCCCATCTCGAGTACGGCAGCTTCATGCTCCGGGCCCATTCGCAGCACCGTGAGCGGCAGGCCGATCTCGTTGTTGGCGTTGCCTTCGCTCTTCAGCGTAGCGAAGCGCTCAGAGAGAACGGCGGCAATCGCCTCTTTCGTCGAAGTCTTGGCGATGCTCCCGGTCACACCCACGACCAGCGGTGAGAAGCGGGTCCGCCAGGCTGCCGCAACGGCATGCAACCCCAGCAGAGTGTCGGGCACGGCGACGATTGCGGGCCCGTCCGGCGTGGCGAGGTCCGCCATCTCGCGGGGAAGCTCCCTCACCAGAAGTGCCGCTGCGCCCGCGGCGACGGCTTCGCGAAGGAATCGGTGGCCGTCCGTCCGCTCTCCCGCCAAGGCCACGAAAAGCTCACCCGGCCGGATCTGCCGCGAATCGACGGCGGCTCCCCTGACGGACCGGTCGGACGGATGGATCGACCGGCCGCCGGTTACGGCGGCGATCTCGGCGGCGGTCAGGGCGAACGGCCCCGCTCCAGGCCGAGGCTCCGGTTGGCGGGTGTCGGTCACCTCTCCAGTTTCGCACAGGGAAGGGCGCCCGATGTGGGACGGCCCGCTCACCCCTTCGGTGTGGAGGTCGGCCCGGAGCTCAGTTTGGGGCTCGGCGTGGGGCCGGAGGGGCTAGCCGCGGGACTCGCGGGGCTCGAGGGGCTTGCGGCGGGGCTATTCGAACGCGGCGGGATCCCGAGGCTCGAGACCGCGTCGGTCGCGACCCGGCGGAACAACTGGTATGACTCCTCCGGGAGCGGCAGGACGCCCTGCCTGACGACAGTTGCCGTGCCTTCGTAGATGACGGAGCTGATCATCACTTCCGGCGCGGTCCGGCCCACGTAACCGTAGAAGCTGTAGTTGTAGGTTTCCGGCATCCAGCCGCCTTTGCCGTCGTTGAGGGTCGGATCCCAGATCTGCGCCGTGCCGGTCTTGCCACCGACGAGATAGCCCGGGATGAGCGTGCCCTTGCCGTACGACGCTGGACCGGCGGTAATCACATGGCCCATCAGCCCGGTCAGGCTTTGCGACAGCTTTCCGTCGATGACCTGGTGGCCGGACGGGCTGCTGGTCGGTCCGGAAACGGGCTGGACCGCACGCGGAGTCAGAAGTGTGCCGCCGTTGGCCATGGCGGTGTATGCGCGCAAGATCTGAAGCGGCGTGACTGCAACGCCCTGCCCAAACGACGCGTTCGCCAGCTCGATTGGACGCCATGCTTGCTTGGCGGGGTCGTTGACAAGGCCCGAGACTTCGCCGGCCAGGTCCACCCCGGTCTTTTGACCGATGCCGTACTTCTGCCAGGTCCCGTACAGCACTTTGGAGGCGGAAGGGATGTCCTTGCCGAGCCTGAAAGCCACCTGAGTCACGCCCACGTTGCGCGACCAGGCCACGATGTCCTGGAATTGCATCCAACCCATCGCCGTCTTGTTGGCGTCCGCGACCTCAGTTCCGTCGGGTAGAGCAAGTACGCCGTAGTCGTTGATCTTGGTCGTCAGCAGCGTCGTCTGCGTTTGCAGCGCCGCCGACGCGGTGAGCATCTTGAAGACAGACCCGGGCTCGTAGAACTCGCTGATGGCCGGATCCATGAACAGCGACGGGTCCTGGGCCGCGACCTCCTGGTAGAGGTTGGCATCGTAGGAAGGGTAGCTGGACTCGGCCAGGATCTCGCCCGTCTTGGGGTCCATGACGATCACCGAGACCGTCTTGGCTTTGTCGGCGACCCAGGCGGCGTAAACCTCCTGTTCCACCTGGAATTGCAGGCCGGCATCGATGGTCGTGCGGATATCCTCGCCCGGAACGCCGGCATCGACGACGGTGACCCCGCCGACGCCGGCCAGATTCGTATCGATCTGGGTTACCTGGGCGCGGCCTGCCAGGATCGAGTTGTAGGCCTGCTCCACGCCGTACTGGCCCTGGCCCGCCGCGTTGACGAAACCGAGCAGCTGGGCGGCCAGCGAAGTGTGGGGCGCGCCGCCCGCTTGCGGATAGACGCGAACCGGCTGCGGTTGGAGGGTTATGCCGGCCAGCCCGTCGTCGGCGATCTCCCTTGCGAGACCGGCCTCGACATTGTCGGCCAGGATCACGTAATAGCTATCGTCCTTGCCCAGGGCCGCTCGCAGGGCCTTCTCCGGATCGCCACTCAGGCCGAGATAATCGACGAGGGCGTCCGCCACGTGCTTGCGGTCGGAATCTCGCATGTCGTGCGGATCCGCGATCACGCGATAGCGGTTGATGGTCTGCGCCAGGACGATCGTGCCGGTACGGTCGTAGATCGTTCCTCGCTCCGACGGGATGTTCTTTACGGACGTCGAACCGTCGCCGGCCGCGGTCGCCAGCTGCTGTCGCTGCCCGATCTGCCAGTAGGCGAGGCGCAAAGCCAGGCCCCCAGACATGGCGATGACGACAGCCAGAAGAACGAGAAGGCGGCCTTTCGAGTCGGTCCGGCCGTACATTGGGTTTCTAGCGACCCGAGACCACAACTGGGGCGGGCAGCTGCGTCAGGCCGTCGGCGATCGCCTGGCGGCGGATTGCGGACTGACGCCCTAGACGGTCTATGTCGGACTTGAGCTGCTGACTCTGGTTCTGGAGCTGGATGTACTCGCTGTTGAGGCGACCCATGTCGTAGCTGCTCGCCGATACGCGGACGGTCTGGACGAGTGAGAAGAAGCTCAACAGGAACGCCACGACGATGCCGCAGATGACGAGCCCCACCACCCTGGGACGACGATTCGCCCGGATGGTCACTCGCGTTTGTCGCCGAGGGAGCGCCGACGCCTGGGGGTGGAGGAGGGGGGCCTCCAGGCGCCGACGCGGAAAGAACATCGATCGGGGTCGAGCCCCGGTGTAGACAGCCATCAGTTAATACCCCGCGCCTGCAGCCACCCGTGGCCCGCCTCACGCTCGGCGGGCTCCCCCGCCCAATGGGGAGTGGCTTCCTGGAGTTCCGATCCTTCGAGCCAGCCGCCGGAACCGTCCGGCCTATCGGTCCGCTCGTGTATCTCGTGCTGGCGGCGGCCGTAGTTGCGACGTCTGCTGGCCTGGTGATGCTTGCTCATCTGGCCCTCCCGGCGTTCATGCCGCCACTCGCTCGGCGCCCCGCAGCCGGGCGCTGCGGGAACGCGGGTTCGCTCGTATCTCGTCGGGACCCGGTGCGCGCGACTTGCCCAGGGAGCGCAGGTTCGGCTTGCGCTCGCACACGCACACGGGGACTTCGGGCGGGCAGATGCAGCCCTTTTGCTCGGTCGCGATGAAGCGCTTCACGATGCGGTCTTCGAGCGAGTGGTAGCTCAGCACCACCAGCCGGCCGGCCGGCTTCAGGAGCACCAGCGAAGCGGCGAGCCCGGACTCGAGAGCGCCCAGCTCGTCGTTGACCGCGATCCTGAGAGCCTGGAAGACTCTGGTCGCGGGATGGATGCGGCGGCTCCGTGGCGCGGGCACCGCCCGAACCACGAGCGCGGCCAGTTGCTCGGCAGTTTCTACCGGCGCCGATGCCCTCGCCTCGACGATGACTCGGGCGATCCGCCCCGAGAAGGGCTCTTCGCCGTATCGCCGGAACAGCGCCGCCAGCTCGCGCGCGTCCATAGTCGCGAGCAGGTCGGCTGCGGCCCGACCGCGGCTCGTATCGAAGCGCATGTCGAGACGTCCACCGGTCCGGAAGCCGAAGCCGCGCTCAACGTCCCCCAGCTGGAAGCTTGACAGCCCGAGGTCGAGGAAGAGGCCGTCCACCTGGCCGAAGCCTGCCGATGGCGCCACTTCCGCCAGCTCCCGGAAATTGACCTGGCGCAAGACGACCCGATCGCCGAAGCGCGCCAGACGATGCGAGCTTCGGGCGATGGCCGCCGTATCGGCGTCGAGTCCGAGCAGGCGGCCGTCGGGACCGCATGCCTCGAGAATCCGCTCGGCGTGGCCTGCTCCACCGAGGGTGGCGTCGATCTGGAGGCTGCCGGCTCCGGGGGCGAGTGTTTCAACTACCTCGTCCACCATTACCGGCAGGTGCCCTACCTCCTGAGCGGCGCCCCCCTCGAGGGAGCCACCGGCAGTGCCGTTGACTTCGTCGAGCGGGTTCTCAAAGCTCATCTGGTTCACCTAGACGGTCAGCCCGGCAAGGAGCGCGCTGAACTCGTCGCCTTCGATGTTGTCCTCGAGTTCCGCCCACCGACCGGGCGACCAGATTTCGACGTGGTCGCGAGCGCCGACCATGACCGCCTCGCCGACCAGGCCTGCCCAGTCGCGAAGCGGGAGAGCGAGCAGAATTCGGCCTTGCGCGTCCGCCTCCACGTCAAACGAGTTTCCAAAGACGAACCGAGCGAACTTACGGCCCCTCTCGTCACTCAGCGGCAGACTGGCGAGCTTCTCTGCGAGCTGCTCGTATGCAGACCGCGGATAGAGTCCGATGCAGTTCTCGGCCCACTTGACGGCGACGGCCCCCTCCTCCAGCGGCAGGCGGAATCGGGCCGGGATCGCCACGCGACCCTTGGCGTCGATCGAATGCGTGTACTGGCCGGTGAACACCGCGTCTATCGCCCGTTCTCTCGTCTCTCAGGGTTGGCACTTGGCTCTGAGCTTGCCGGTCTGGCTCGGTTCCCCACCGGAAGCCTCCGGCCAGGGGCTGACCACCCGTTCTCCCCACCTGTCACCACAATTCACCACTGCGGGCATATTACACCCTGATTCGGGATCGTCAAACACCAACTTGGGCGTCGCGACCCCACGGGTTGTCCCGTTCGTAACCACCGCATACGGGCGAATGTCACCGGCCCGACGCGAAGGGCCCAGCCTGCCGTCCTCGGGCTCACCGCGTTTGGGACCTCTACCAGCGAGGAGCGATCCGCGAGCAGTTCTTTCGGGCCAACGAGCCAGCCGCGGTCCTGATGCTCGAATCCGCCGACGTCTCCGAGGCACGGGCGCTGATCGCCACGCTGCCTCTCGTCCTGGCGGGGCTAATCGAGTTCGAGGTTATGCCGCTGCGTGCCTATCCGGGTTTCGCCAGGCTGTTCGAACAGCCGACCTGACGCCGGCCGCCCGCCGGCGCGTGTCTACTTCGCCGCGACGACGCAGGGAAGACTCGCGGCATCCGGGCCGGGGATGTACTTGGAGACCCATCCGCACAAGTTGTCGGAGAGCTGCCCGGCGACGATCCCCGTCGCGCCGTCTCGCTCGTAGGCCTTCCGGAATTCGGCGATGATCCGAATCATCTCGGCCCTGGCCATGCCGTTCCATTCGAGAGCCGGGCACGAACCCCGCAGGGTGCAATCCTCGTCCCGCGAGAAGTGGCGGACGGCAAAGTCGCCGAACTCGCGCATGGCTCGCTCTACTGCCGGCCTCTCGGCCCGAGTCTCGATCAGCGAGACCAGACGATCGGCCCGCTCTACGAAGGCGCGATGTTGGGCATCCACGAGCGGTGCCCCGGTCTCCATTGTCGACTGCCAGCCGATCGCCATCTTCCAGCTCCCGAATTACGTAAGTCAGGCGTCTCGTTCCGGCGTCCGAGTGCCGCGTCCGCAGGGTGCGCAGGACGCTCCCGAATCAGGCTCCACAAGCGGTATCGGCCGACAGTGCCATATGGCCCGAGGGAGCGTGCCCCGGGCTTGGGCGGACGATCCCCTCGGGTAGGTTCGGCGCGGACGGAGCCTACGCTGCCCACCGCGAGCGCGAACCCGACCCGCCGATCAGCATGTCTACGGGCTGGCCGTAGCCGCCTGCCATGCCCGAGAAGTCGTCTACGCGGAAGCGGGCCGAGAGGGACTCGAGTTGCATGGCTATGTCGGCGAGACTGCCGGCGGAAGCCACGACCTCCTCCGATTGTGCCGACATCTGCTCGGTGGCTGCGGAGACCTCTTCCGCCGAAGCCGAGTTCTCCTCGCTGATGGCGGCGATCGATTCGACGGCCCGGGCGACTTGCTCGGCACTGTCGGTCATCGACTCTGCGGCGGCATTCGTTTCCTGGGCGATGGCGGCAATGGCATCCGAGGCCGACACGAGCCCGGCGCTTGCCGACTGCATCATGTCCATGGCCTTCACGATGCGATTGACGGCAGCATTGGAGGAGCCCACAGCGGAGGCGCTCTCGTCGAGCGCAGCGCCGGACCGCGAGGCAAGCTCGGCCCCGGACTCGACCTCGCGAGCGCCGATCTGCATCGCTCTGACCGCTTCTTCGATACCCTGCTGGACCTCGCCGATGAGGGTCGCGATCTCCTTGGTAGCGCGGGATGAGCGCTCGGCCAGTTTGCGAACCTCGTCCGCCACGACGGCAAAGCCGTTGCCCTGCTCGCCGGCACGGGCCGCCTCGATTGCCGCATTGAGCGCCAGGAGGTTCGTCTGCTCCGCGATATCGTCGATCGTTGCCACGATATCGCCGATCCGTTCTCCCTTGGGCCCGAGCTCGGTGACCTTGACGGCCGCTCCCTCGACTGCATCCTTGATCCGAGCCATGCCATCGACCGTCTGGCGAACGGTGTCGGCGCCGTTGCTGGCGGCGTCGCCCGCGGCCGCGCCGAGGCTCTGGACGTCGGCCGAGGCGTATGACACCGACCGGATGGAGCGAGTCATCTCGTCCACGGCCGCAGCCTGCGCTTCGACGCTTCGAGCCGTCTCCGCAGCCCCGCCGCGGACCTGCTCGATGACGACCCGGAGGTCTGTGACTGCGCCCGAAGTGTCGGTCGAGGCGCATGCCTGGCTGGACGCCCCGGCTGCAACCTGGCTGATCGTCTGCGCGATCTGCCGGGACCCGGCCCCGGACTGAACGGCGGCGCCGTTGACTTCGGAGGCCGTCTTGGAGACTGAGAGCGCCGCCGAATGCACCTGCCCAAGCGTGTCGCCGAGGTTCACTCTGGCGCGCTCGTAGCTCTCGATGGTGGCCTGGAGACGGGACAGCATCGCGTTGGCCGAGGCTGCCATCTGCCCGATCTCGTCGCGGCCGTAACGCTCGATCGGTCGGACGTCGGCCCGGATCAACATCGTCAGGTCGTTGTTGGCAAAAGCCGCCAGACCGGTTTCGAGTCCGCTCGCGGACGTTTCGGACAGCGCCGTCAGCATCGCCTTGACACGATTCACGCCGCGAACGATGCCTTCGGACAACACGAAGGCGAAGAGCGACCCAAGAACGATGAGCAGGAACGCCCCGCCACCGACCAGGAGCGGCAACATGCTGAGCTGCGACTCGGCGGCGGCGGACGCGGTGTCGGCATCGGCCGCGACCAGGTTCGTCCAATCGTCGAGGTTGACGTCGAAGGACGCGTATGTCGCCGACGCCGGTCCGCTCTCGATCGCCGCTACCTCGACGGCCACCGCCGTAGCTCCACTGGCCGATGTGAGGCCGGAGGTCTGCGCGAGGTACTGCTCCCACGCAGCCCTCGCGGCGGTGAACTTGGCGCGCTCCGCAGCGCTCATCGGCAGGGTCGTCAGGGCGTCGAAGCCGTCGTTGACCTGGCTCTCGTGCTCGGCGATGAGGGCGCTCTGATCGGCCCTTGATGGCGCGTCGGAGGCCAGCAGGAAGCCCAGCTGATCCCGCTTGAACTCGCCTGCGGCAAGATGCAGCGTGCCGGTCCGCCGAGCCGCGGGCAGATACGTGGCGTTCACCTTCGTCACGTTGTCGCTCGCCGACGCAGTTGCGACGATCGTGGCTATCGAAGCCAGTCCCATCAGCAGGAAGATGAAGCCGAATCCAGCCCCGAGCTTGAACCTGATCGAGCGACCCACGTCTTACCTTTCGCGGGCAGCGTGAGCTGGTGGCAGAGCACGCCCGTGAGGATGGAGGTACCCGTCGGGGGATACCCAGGTAGGAGTCGGCCGGAATCCCCGGGTCCTGAGCGGTTGGGGGCGGTTCAGAGATCGCCGCCGCGAGATAGGCCCGCCTATTTCGTGGGCGGCGGCAGTCTCAGGATCTCTCCCGGGGCGATCTTCGTCGATTCATGGAGCCACGGATTCATGGCCCAGATCGCTTTCGTCGTGACGCCGAAGTAGTAGGCGATCTCGTTGAACTTGTCGCCCTGGTGCACCATGTACTCGTAGCAGCTCGCCTGGTCGGGGCAAGCCACGAGGCATACCAGTCGGCCGCCCCGCGCTCCGGCTGGGCAGGCCGGCCACGCCGTCGGCGCGGGGGTCGCGGTGGGCACCGGGGTCGGCGCGGGAGTTGGGCTCGTACTGGCTGTCGCGGTCGAAACCGGGGTCGGGCTGGTGCTTGCCTGCGCTATCGGGCCGCCTCCCGTTGCGGCGGACTCGGTCGCGGTAGCGGTGGCGGACGGAGCATTGGCGATGTTGGCGTCGGACGGACCACGGCTTGAGCCACTGCCAACCCCCGGCAAGAGCCCGCTTGCCGCCGCTCCGCCGATGAGAGCCGCCACGAGGATGAGCACCAATCCGGCGACTACGGTTCGAGAGACTCCGGATCGAGTCCGCACGGTGTGGGGCTCCGCCGCCGTCTCGGAGGCCAGCAGGGCGCCACGAAGATAGCGAGGGCAGCTGACGTGGACACGCTGCAAGCAGACGAGCTCTTGCTGTCGCAGGGAGAGCGGGAGCGGCTCGCCGAAAGCCGCGCAACGGTGAGTTGGAATCGCTTCGCGTTGTGGATCGACGAGTCGGCCGTTGTCCGATATCCCGCGAAGGAAGTGGCAGCGTTCCGGAGTGGTGGCCGAAGCCGCCGGATCCGACCAGTTGCGGAAGATAGGCGAGAGCTCCATCGTGGCACCGGCGGGACCGGCCGGTGGCTGGACGCCGGTCGACTCCCGGGCCGATCCGGGTCCGGTTTCTTCGCCGGGGATGCTCTGGCCGGGAATGCCCTGGCCTGCGGGATCGGGCTCGGCTCCGGCACCAGATAGCGCGGGCCGATTCCAGGCTCTGCTTCGACCCAGACGAACCTGCGCCTCTTCGCGAGCGGAGTCCGCCGGAACCTGGTCCTCGCGCTTGTCCTCGCTTGTCGAGTCTCCGCCACCCTGCACGCGATCTCTCCTGACCATGCGACGGCACAGCGCGCCAGCGTGAGCCGGCAGCCAACGCGGGCGAGTCTAGTACCTTTCGATGATTGCCGTTTCGCCTCTCGGGATGCTAGGTTGCCGACTTCGGAGGTAGGACTCGGCTCATGGCACTGGTACGAGAGCTAACGGAACTCGAAGAGATTCGGCGGCCGCTGGCCTTGCCGACTCCTCCGCGTATCCGCCGCTGCACCTACCGTCGGCTCAGCCGCGTGGCTTCGGGCGCCGAACCGATGTACGAAGTGAGTTGCCTCTATCCCGACAGGCGGCTCCCGCTTCCGCTCGGCGACATGACGTCGAGCGCGCCTATCTGCGCCGAATGCTCGGCCGGCCACATATTCAGGCCTGACGAAGACTGACCGAGAGGCGGCGGCGAGCCGACCGACGAGGGAACGCCGCGGCGTCCCCGGCGACGGGCAGATCGAGTCCAAAGTTGCGGCGAGCCGGCCTGTAAGCCGAGTTCTGTGCCGCGACTTGCGTCACGGCGACG
>OCZT010000894.1_pt1 | contig 30254 bp, 25 predicted proteins | sample 1539031 | NCBI WGS metagenome assembly OCZT01 (sample SAMEA3539308, study PRJEB22396) | soil metagenome | biome: tundra; feature: field; material: soil | place: USA | collected 2010-05 | depth 0.15 m | reverse complement strand
GATGTCAATCTCACGGGTCGGGAGACCCGTGCCACTGGGAGCGCCGGCCTTGCGCTCGAGCAGCAGGGCGAGCCCGGCAAGCAACGCGGCGGTCACGGCGAGCACGGCGAAGCCCGTGACATCGTGCCAGAGGCCGGCGATGTGAACGCCGGAATTGGCGAGCAGCGTGAGCGTGAGCGAGCGGACGAAATTCATCGCGAGCGCCAGCGGGGCGGACAGGGCGATGAGGAGGACGCGGGACCACGGCCGGCGGACCAGGCTGGCGGAGAAGAACAGCCCGGCGAAGACACACGAGATGAGGCTCCGCACGCCGCTGCACGCCTCCTCGATGCCGACGGAGGCGGAGGAAAGCTCGAGGATGTTGCCATGCCGGACGGCGGCGATGCCGAGGAGGTGCAGGGCGCGCAGGACATTTTCCGTCACCATGAGCTGCAAACCGAGGGTCAGCCGCGTGTAGGTGCCCGGAGGAATCGGTGCGCACAACAGCCACAGCGCCAGCGCGACGACGGCGCTCCAGTTGAAGGGCACGAAGCGAACGGTGTCCCGGGAGAACACGAGGAGACCGGCGGCGAGCAGCAGGACCAGCGCGCCCGTGAGCGTGAACGCGACGAGATCATGCGACCAACCAAGCGACGCCGCGTAGAGTCCGCCGGCGGCGAGCGCGAGCAGGCCGGCGAGCAGCAAGGCGGCTAAGGCGGCATTGGGGCCAGCGCCGCCCGGCAGAAAGCGGAAGGTGCCGGCGCGGCTCTCGCGCAGGAGGAGCAGAAAAATCACCGGCATGAACAAGCCGTGGGAAAGATCGGGGTTGTTGACCCAGTGCGGCCAGAGCAAGCCGATAAGGGCGACGACCAGCGCGGTGAGGAGTGCGACGCTGAGCATCACGGCGAACGGAAGCCGCGCGAACGGGGTGAGAGGTCGCGGGGGGCTCATGGTTGACTCGATGAAGGCCCATTCGATGGATTCGGCCCATTCGACAGGCTCAGGGCAGGCGGGCTCACCACGGACGCGCTTCGCTTGCTCAGGGCGGGCCCGCTCACTGCCCGCAGCTTCGACGGGCTCACCGCAGGCGCTGCTGCGCCTGGATATCTCGCGATGAGGGCGTAGTTGACCTCCAGCGGGAGCGGCAGGACGGGCAGGAATGAGGTGATGCGGGTGGAGCTGCTGGTGCCCCGGAAGAACGCCTCCACGGCGGTGAGAAAGGCCTGGCTCGCGCCGCCGTGCGCCATGATGAGCTGGCGGAGTTCGTGGAACCGGGGCCAGTCGGCGTTGACGCCGGCGGCGCAGAGCAGGGCGAAGACCGCGCCGGAACTCTCGGTGGTAAAGGCGATTTGCTCCGCCCGAAATCGCGCGCAGGTCTGATCGAGGAGGGGCGCGTTGGGATACCGGATCAGTTGCGCGGCGAGGATCTTGATGACGGGCAGGCTGAGTTTTTGCCCAAGCAACTGATCGGCCAGACGCTGGAGCGGCCGTTCGGCGCCCTGCTGGGCGTAGGCCGCGAGCTGGAGCGTAACGCGGGTTTCGTCGTCCAGTTGCGCGCCCGAGCGTCCCAGCAGGTCGAGCGCGGCGAAGACATCACCGAGGTCCGTGAGCACGCTGACTTCGTAATAAACTCCATAGGGCGGCACCTGACTCCAGTCGGCGCGATCGAGGAAGGTGCGTGCCTCGGAGTTCCGCCCGGCGAGCAGCAGCAATTCGGTGTCGAGGAGCGGTCGCCACATGGTGGCGACCAGGCGGGGGGAATCGCGGAGGGCCCGCAGGCTGGCATCATGGCGGCTCTGGTGCGTGGCGAAGACCAGGGCGCGCATCCAAGCGGACGCATGCGGACTGGCGGCCAGCACCTCGTCGCGGGCGAGGGCCGAGACGGCGTCGAAATCGCCGCGGGCGAGGAGCGCGCGCAACCATTCCTGCGCGGTGGTCTCGTGTTGCGCGGGGTGCTCGTGAAGCAGGCGCTCGTAAAGGCGGTTCGAGACGACCGGCTGCCCGGCCTGCAGGGTCTTGGCGAGAGTCAGGCCGGCGATGTAATTGCGGGGGTCGAACTCGTAGGCGTTGGACAGGTCGAGAATGGCCTCGCCCGGGCGGTTGGCGGCGAACGCGCGCCGCGCCTTCTCCATGAAAAACCAGCCGCGCGCCTCACCCACGCGATGCCAGGACGGCGGCCACGCGACGTGGACGATGCTCACGGGATAGCCGACGGTGCGCAGGAAGCCGAAGATGCCGATGACGCCCGTGAGATACAGCGCGGCCAGCGCGCCGCCGTAGTAGCCGAAGGCCCGGCCCCAGAACGGGCGGACATCCGCGGTGTTGGCGGAGCAGCGCCAGCCGCCGGGGGTCGGGACGAGCAGCGGGCAGACGCGGCGAAAGCGCTCGACGCGCGCCCAATGGAGGCACGCCTCGCACTGGGTCTCGAGGGCGCGGCCGGAGTCGCTGGGACTCTGGCACGGGCAACGCGCGCGGCCGCGCCGCAGCTGGAACCAGGATTTACGGGTGTTCCAGTAGAGCAGTCCTCCCGCGAGGCGGAAAAAATCGGCGAGCCAGCCGGTCATACCCGGTGACGCTAGGTGGACGGGAAGGCAGAAGGAAGAAGGAAGAATTAAGAAACGGGTCGAAGTTACGAGGGACGAGAGACGGGTGACGAGGAGTCGGAACGGAAGACGCGGCGCCGCTTGTCATCGCGAGGGGCGCGACGCGCGCCGTGGCGATCCATCGGATGGATTGCCGCGTCGGCCCGCGACGGGACTCCTCGCAATGACAAACAGTAGTGGGGACCCGCCTTCGCCAAGGCTTCGGCGAGGCAAGGGGATCGGACTTCTTAATTCTTAATTCTTCCTTCTTACTTACCGCCCATGGCGGCCACTCCCCTATTTTCACTCTGTATTCCGGCCTACAACGAGGCGGAGTTGCTGCCGCGGCTGCTGGACAGCGTCGAGGTGGCGCGGGCGCGCTTCGGTGGTAGGCCGGGCGCGATCGAGGTGATTGTGGGCAACAACAGCTCGACGGACGCGACGGCGGCGGTCGCGCGGGCGCGGGGCTGTATCGTGGTGGACGTGGAGAAGCGGGCGATCGCGGCGGCGCGCAACGGGGCGGCGAAGGCGGCGCGCGGGTCGATCCTGTGTTTCGTTGATGCAGACTCGATTTTGCATCCCGAGACCTTCAACGAGATCGAGGCGATCATGCGGACGGTAAAATGCGCGGTGGGCGCGACCGGGGTGTGGATGGAACGGATGTCGGTCGGCATCGCACTCACCTGGCTCATGATGGTGCCGATGACGCGGGTGGCGCGGGTGGACACCGGCGTCGTGTTTTGCCGACGGGAGGATTTCGAGACGATCGGCGGCTATCGGGAGCAGATGCTGGTCGCGGAGGACGTGGATTTCATGTGGCGGATGAAACGGCTGGGACGGAAACGCGGGGCGCGGTTCAGGCGCGCGCCGACGGCGCGGACGATCACCTCGACGCGCAAATTCGACCGGCACGGCGACTGGCACTATTGGCGCATCATGTTCCTGATGCCCTTCAAGCTGGTGGTTGCGCCCAGCTCCGCTCGAAAGCTGATCTGGCAGTACTGGTACGACGATCGGTGAGGCTGCCGATGTAGGTCGGGGTTTATCCCCGACATTTCGGAAAGAATGTCGGGCGTAAAGCCCGACCTACGGCGGGGTTCAGCGGCCCCGCCCTACAATTGCGACTCCGCGGCCTACACTTTTACCAGAAACATCTCCGGGTGCATCGTGCCTTCGGCGACTTTGTTCACGGTGCCGGTCATCAGGATCGAAAAGTCGGGGCCGATCTCGATGCCGATCTGGCCGCCGGGCATGTGCACGGTGACGCTGCGGTCGACGAGGCCGAGCTTGTGGGCGACGGCGGCGGAGGCGCTGGAGCTGCTGCCGGACGCGAGCGTGTAGCCGGCCCCGCGCTCCCAGATCTCGATCTGCACGTTGGCGCGGTCCATGACTTTCAGGAACTGCACGTTGGTCTTGCGCGGGAAATTGGCGTGCACCTCGAGGTCGGGGCCGTAGCGCTTCGCGAGCGCCTCGGAGATTTCCGGGAGCACGATCACGCAGTGCGGGTTTCCGATGGTGGCGGCGTTGAAGGTGAACTCACGGTCCTGGATCCTGATCTTCTCGCCGAGCACTTCGCGTGGCGCCCCGGTGACGGGAATCTTGGCGCTGTCGAAGCTGACCTTGCCCATCTCAATGGTGAGGAGCTTGCCGCCGTCCTTGATGACGGTTTTCACCTGGCCACCGGGCGTCTCGACGGTGAAGGTCGGGTGCTTGACGAGGCCCTGGTCCCAGAGGAAACGGGAGAAAATGCGCAGGCCGTTGCCGGACTTTTCGGCCTCGGAGCCGTCCGGGTTGAAGATGCGCAGGCCGAACTCGCTCTGCTTGGACGGCAGCGGGCCCCAGAGGATGCCGTCGGAGCCGACGCCGAAGTTGCGGTGGCAGACGACGCGAATCTGGTCCACGGTCGGGGCCGGCTTCCACGCGGGGAAATCAGCGGGATTGAGGACGATGTAGTCGTTGCCGAGGGCGTGGTATTTGGAGAAGCGCACGAGAGGAAAGCGGGAAGTAAGAAGTATGAAGGAAGAATTAAGAAGTTCGAAAATAAAAAAGGAGAAGCCAAGAAGCCAGGTTTATGCCGGATTGTCATTGCGAGAAGCTCCGCTTTGGGGAGACGAAGCAATCCATCCGGAATATTTCAGATGGATTGCTGCGTCGTCCCGCCGGGCCGGGACTCCTCGCAATGACATGTCGAGGGTGAAACTGTTGTCCCCAACACGTTGGTTTGAGAACGGATCGATCCAGCGCGTTGGGGACAACGCGCTCCACTTTCAATCGGTGGGAGCATCCGACACCGACTGGCCGCGATCAGACGAACGCGTAGGCGTTCCGGAGGAGTTCCTTGGCGTCGCGGTCGACGTTGCGGCCGTGGCTGAGGACGATGCGGTCGAAATTCCACGCGAGGATGCGGTCGAGCGACGTGCGCAGGGCGGCGCGATCCTTAATCGTGGTGCGCAGGAGCCGCGAGGCGGCGAAGCAGTTGTAGCAGCCGTTGATCTTCAGCAGGACGCGGCTGAGGAAGGGCATGTCGGGGCCGAGATTGAAGGCGAGGTCGGTGAGGATGAGCGTGTGGCTCGCGCGATGGAGAAACACAGCCTCGTTGAGGCGCGGCATGCCGCGCACGGTCAGCTGGTCAAACGTCTTGGCCCACGCGGCGTGGGGTTTGTCGCCGATGATGTCGGTAAACTTGAGGTCGGGCCGACGCGTGGAAAATCCCCGGGCGCCGTGAAAGCGCGCCATCGGACACGCGTGAAACCAGCCCTCGAGATAGGTGTCGTGGATGCAATTCGGCGCGACGACGTGGGCGATGGGGCCGAGGGCGGCGAGCGCCACGGCGAGTTCGGGCGAATAGGCGACCGGCGAGTGGACCCAGAGCGAGCCGTCGCGCAGGCGGGCCACCGTCATCCGGTGACCGAGAGCCATGCCGAGCACGCGCAGGGGGGCATCGTAGTCCCAGAGATCGTCCGCAAGTGGGGTCAGCAGCTCCTTCGGCTCGCTCATGAGGGCCACGCTGAACCCCGGCGCGGACGACGGCAAACCGTTCCTGCAGGGATCGGGTGACGCTCCGATGATTTGGACGGGCCCGGTGCACCGTTCGACCCGACGTTGGAACCGCTCGACGCGTTTCGACTGGAGGAACGCACGAAAGCGCGTAGCGTGAGCCAACATATGAAGAATTTCTTCACGTCGATGCTCGGCGCGCTGGTGGCGCTCATCCTTTTTACTGGGGGCGGGCTCCTGCTCTTCATTGGCTTCATCGGCGCCATCGCGGCCATGAGCGGGGAGAAACCGGTCACGATGGAGACGGGCTCGTATCTCGTCTTCAATCTCGACGCCAACATCACCGACGCCCCGCCGCGGGTGGATTTCAGCGCCTTCACGGGCAACGACCGGCCAGAGACGCTGCAGCTGCGCACCGTGACGCGGGCGCTGCGGGCCGCGGCGGTGGATGACCGCGTGGCCGGGGTGCTGATGACGGGCTCGCTCGCGCCCAACGGTTACGGTTCGGGCTACGCCGCGCTCAAGGAGGTCCGGGCGGCGCTGGAGGATTTCAAAGCCGCCGGCAAACCGGTGAAGGCCTATCTGACCTTCGCGGACAAGAAGGACTACTATCTCGCCTCGGTGGCGAACGACCTGGTGCTGGATCCCTACGGCATCATCCTGCTGCCCGGCCTGGCGAGCGAACCGATGTTCTACGCCGGGGCGTTTGAGAAATTTGGTATCGGCATCCAGGTCACGCGCGTGGGCAAATACAAGTCCTACGTCGAGCCCTTCACCCGCAAGGACATGAGCCCGGAAAACCGCGAGCAGGTCCAGAAGCTGCTCGACGACGTGTGGGGCAGCCTCGTGGCCGATATCGCGCAGAGCCGCGGGATCACGCCCGCCGCGCTGCAGGCCACGGTGGATGCCGAGGGCCTGATCCGCGCGGACACCGCCAAGACCGCCAAGCTCGTCGACCGGATTGCCTACCGCGATGAAGTGATTGATGACCTGAAAGCCAAGACTGGCCGCAAGGGCGCGAAGGATACCTTCAAGCAAATTTCCCTCTCCAACTACGCCCGGATCGCCCCCGACCGGGCGGACCACAACCGGAAGGGCGTCATGCCGGTCCGGGGCAGCAACATCGCGCTGGTCTACGCGGAAGGCGCCATTGTGGACGGCGAGGGTGAGGTGGGTGATATCGGCGGCGTGAAATTCGCCCGCGAACTCCGCCTGCTCCGCCAAAACGACAGCATCAAGGCGATTGTCTTGCGGGTGAACAGCCCCGGTGGCAGCGCCACGGCTTCGGAAGCCATCCAGCGGGAGATCCGGCTCGCCCGCAAAGTGAAGCCCGTGATCGTCTCGATGGGCAGCTATGCCGCGTCCGGCGGCTACTGGATCTCCGCCTATGGCGACCGCATCTTTGCCGAGCCGACGACCATCACCGGGTCGATCGGCGTGTTTGGCATCCAGTTTGATGTGCAGAAGCTCGCCAACAACCTCGGCTTCACCTTCGACAGCGTGAAGACGGGAAAATTTGCGGACGCCCTCACCATCTCGCGGCCCAAGACCGACGAGGAGCTGGCGGTCTTTCAGCGTATGGTGGACTGGATCTACGGCGAGTTTGTCGGCAAGGTGGCCGATGCGCGGCACCTGAAGGTCGATTTCGTGCGCGAGATTGCCCAAGGCCGTGTGTGGTCCGGCACCGAGGCGAAGAAACTTGGCCTGGTCGACGAAATCGGCGGGCTCGACGCCGCAATCAAGTACGCCGCGGGCAAGGTCGGGCTCGGTTCGAATTACAAGCTGGTGGAATATCCCCGGAAGAAGGAATTCAGCGAGGCGATCGCGGAGATGATTGAGCGGGTCTCGCCGCACAGCACGCATGCGCAAGCCACCGGACTCGTCGGGGAGATCACACAGCGGCTGGAGACGGAGCTGGGCGTGTTGCGGACGTTCAACGATCCGCAGGGCATCTACACTCGCCTGCCCCTGGAACTCGGGCTGCACTGAGATGAACCACACCCTCATGCGCGACTGCCCGGCCACCGCCATCCCGGTCGGCAACGCCGTGACGCTGCCGGCGGGCTCGGAAGTCTTCGTCACCCAGACGCTCGGTGGCAACGTAACCGTGCGCACGGACGAGGGCCTGATGCGCATCGCCGAGGAAAATATCGGGGCGCTGGGCGGCTACGAGCCGAAGGCTGCGGCCGTGGCGGTCGCGGGAGACTTCAGCGAGTCGGCCGTGTGGTCGGCGTTGAAAACCTGCTTCGACCCGGAAATCCCCGTCAACATCGTGGACCTCGGACTCGTCTATGATCTGGCGGTGGAGAAGACGGGCGAAGGCCACCAAGTGGAGGTCAAGATGACGCTGACCGCCCCGGGCTGTGGCATGGGCCCGACGATCGCCGAGGACGCGCGGCAGAAGATCGCGGCACTGCCGACGGTGGAGTCAGCCAAGGTGCACATTGTCTGGGATCCGATCTGGACGCCGCAGATGATTTCCCCCGAAGGCCGCAAGGTGCTGGGGTTGGAGTAAGGCAAGAGGTCAGAAATCAGAGGTCAGATCCGGAGCCAAAATCGTAGGTTGCGAGCTTGCCCGTTCGACAAGCTCAGGGCCCAGAGCCAGTCGCAGGGCTCGCAACGTTGCGCGGCAAGCGCGCAACCTACCCGGGAAAGCGCCTGCGAGCAGGCGGCCTACGCCAGATACGGAATCGTCAGCGGTCCCTCGGGCAACACCGCCACCGGCGTGTCGCGGCCGAGGCGGGCGAGCTCCGCGTCGAGCGCGGCGCGCACGTCATGCACGGGCGTCAGGTGCGCGCGGCGCACGTCGTCGTCGGTCAGTTCACTGTACAGCGCGACGCGGGCCTTGAGCAGCACCATCGCCAGATGCTGCGCCTGCCACTGGTCGAGCACGGCGAAGCCCGGGGTCATGATCCGGTCGAGCATCTCCTGCGCGGAGGCGGAGGCCTCGATCAGCTTGCGAAAGTTGCCGTGGGCCGGAAAACCGTCGTTGCACCGCGCGGCCATGAGGATGAGCCCGCCCGGCGTGATGATGCGGGCGGCGGCGGCCATGCCCTTGACGGTCTGATACAGATTCTGGTCGAGGGGAAAACCGCTGTTGGTGGTCACCACGATGGGAAAGGCCTGCGGGCAGGCGACCATCGCGGTGGTCTTGACGAACGCGCAGCCCGCCCGGTGCGCGGCGAGCGTATCGCCGCAGAAGTAGCGCGTGATCTCGCGGCGGGTGTTCAGCGTGACATTGATGCAGAAATCGACGGGCAGCAGCGACCCGCCGGCGCGCACGTGACGCTGCGTCGGATTATCCTCGAGTTCGCCCCACGTGCTGCGCGGGTCGCCAATGACGTCTGCGCCGTGGTAGTGCATGATCGCGTCGAGCGCGGCGAGTCCGGGAAACACGGCTTTGTAGCCGCCGGAAAAACCCGCCATGAAATGCGGCTCGATGAAACCGAGGATGATGCGCCGGTCGGCGGCGACGTAATCGCGGGCGAGGCGCACCTCGTAGCCCAGCGGCGAGCGGCCGGCGGAGGCGAGTGAGGCGGCGTCGGTGGAGTTGTGATTAACGACGCGGTAGCCGCGCGCGAGGGCGGGACTGAGCATCGTGTCGAGTTCCGCCGGGGTGTTGGCGCGGTGCGAACCGGTGCCGATAAGAATGGTGAAATTCTCCCGCGACACATGGGCGAGCTCGGCAAACAGCCACGGCAGCAGGCGGTCGTTCGGCAGTGGGCGCGTGCCATCGGGAATGACGACGGCAACCCGATCGGTGGCGGCGATTTGCTCGCGCAGCGGGCGCGTGCCGATCGGCGAGCGCACCGCGGCGGTGAAGGCCGTGGCCTCATCGGGCAGGCCGGCGAGAAATTGCGGCGCCAGCACGGTGGCATTGACGCCTGAAAGATCGAGCGCGAGGCCGGCGGTGCCGTAATTCAGGTGCGCGTTCATGCGGTGATGGTTTCCAGCGAGCATCCGTCCGCCAGCAGGGAGGGCGTCTCACAGTTGGGCCGCGCGATTACGCCCGGGTAGGGCTCCGCGGCGAACGCGCGAGCCGGCTCGGCGAGCAAGTGGCGGTCGCAAACGGCGAAGAGCCCGGCCTCGGTCTCGGCGCGGCGCATGTCGTGGAGAAAAGCGCCCGCCACATCGACGCTTTGGCCGACGAAGTTCAGGTATTTCTTCATTTTGTTGACGTGCAGCCGCTCGGGCAAGCCGGGCACCGCGGTCGCGCGGTAGAGCCGGTCGATATAATCGCGGACGTCGGCGAGGGTAGGGCGAAAGACGCCGGGCGCCGTAGACGAAAGTAGGGCGGGTCTCTGACCCGCCTTCGACAATTCAAAAGGCGGGTCAGAGACCCGCCCTACCACAGCATCGCGGGAAGTTGGGCAGGGCGCGTTATCCTTAACGCGCCGGTTAGAGCCGTTCGGAGTCCCAGACGGCGGGTTAGGGATAACCCGCCCTAACTCGGAGTCATGGGCGAACTGCTCGCGGCATTGGCGGAAGATCCACGGATTGCGGATGGCATGGCGGCCGATCATGACGCCGGCGGCGCGCGTCTCGGCGAGGACCGTGGCGGCGCGGGCGGACGAGGTGACGTTGCCGTTGGCGAGGACGGGGCAGCGGACATGGCCGACGGCCCGGGCGATGGCGTCGTAATGCACCTCGCTGCGATACATCTCCTTCACGGTGCGGCCGTGAATGGCGAGAAGATCAACGCGGTGCTCGTTCACCAGATCGAGGATGCGCTCGAAATTGACGGTGTCGTCGAAGCCGATGCGCATCTTGACGGTGAGGACGCCGGGGACGGCGGCGCGCAAGGCCCCGAGGATTTCCGCGATCTTCGCCGGCTCGCGGAGAAGGCCGCCGCCGACGTTTTTCTTGTAAACCTTGGGCGCGGGACAGCCAAGATTCAGGTCGATGCCAGCGACGTTGTGCCGCAGCAACTCCGTCACGGTGCGCGTCAGGTGGCCGAGGTCCTCGCCGATGAGCTGGGCGAAGACCGGCCGGCCGGTGGAGTTTTCGTCGATCGACCGGAGAATGTGTTTCTCGAGGTGTGACTGGGCATGGACGCGGAAAAACTCGGTGAAGAAATAGTCGGGCGCGCCGTAGTGGGTGATGACCGACATGAAGGCGAGGTCGGTCACATCCTGCATGGGTGCGAGGGCAGTGAGCGCGCTGCCGGGCGACTGGCCGGCGGGAAGGCGGGAGACGGCAGGCACCGGGTCAGGCCTCTTCCTCGCCCGGTTCCTCGGCCTTCTGGCGGCGCATCTGCTCGAGAATCTCGGTGTAATCGTCGGCGCCGTCAAAGACGGCCCGGGTGACAAACAGCGGGCGCTTTTGCTGGAGGGCGAGGACGATCGAATCGCTGGGACGCGCGTCGAGCTCGATGATCTTTTTGCCCAGCTCGTTCTCCATGCGCAGAATGATGCGGGCGAAAAACGTGCCCTCGCGGGCGTCGTTGATGACGATGTGGTCGAGCTTCGTGTCGAGCCCCAGCATGATGCTGGCAATGAGGTCGTGGGTGAGCGGGCGCTCTTTCTTCACGCCATCCAGCGTCATCTGGATGGCATTGCCCACCGAGTGGTCCACGTAGATCACAAACGTCTTGGTGTCGTCACCGAGGAACACGGCGCACCCGTTGGCGGTGGCCATCACGCCCTTCACGGTAACCGCAACCACGTCTTGTTTCATGGCGGAACCATGGGGCGGCGGCGGGCAAAGCGCAAGCGGGTGGTCTGAGGGTCGGGCGGGTGATCCCGAATGAGCCGTGCCGTTGCGGCTCATCCGGAGGATTCGCCCTACCTTCCAAACAAGGCGGGGTCAGCGACCCCGCCTTACAACCGAGCCCTCACTCGAACCCGAGCAGGCTGATGCCCCACGTCCGGGCCTGCGCCAGCACGGCGGGGCGGTCGAGGATGATGACGCGGCCGGCCTCGAGGGCGGCCGCAACGATGCGGGCCTCGCGCATCGTCTCGAGGGTGCGCTGGCCGAAGCAGGGCACGTCGAAGCGGTAGTCCTGGCGGGCTTTGACGGTCTTGACGAAGAGGGCGCCGTCGGACTTGAGCGCGCCGGCCCGGCGAAGCATGTCATCGGTGCCTTCAAAGGCCTCGACCGCCAGCACGGTGCCCGAGCGCACGACGCAGCCCTGGCCGATGTCGAGGCGGGCGCATTCGCGGGCGATGTGGATGCCGTGGTCAATGTAGTCCTGCTCGATGGGAAAACTGCGGCCGGTCATGACGCCGGCGGTGGCGAGATGCGCGTCGAGAAAGGCGCGCGCGTCGAGCAGCGTGACGCTCTGGGCGGTGATCTCGCTGGCGATGGCGCCGAAGATGGTCTCGGCGTTGCGGCGTTTGAGGGAGAGGAGAATCTTCGTGGCCTTGAGATCGGGATGCAGGCCCTTGAACAGGCGGCGCGGGGTGATCTGACCCGCCATCAACGCGTAGCCGGCACCGAAATCCTTGAGGGCCTTGAGCATCTTGCCGAGCTGGCCGACCAGCAGCGTGCGACGGTCGGCTTCGGGAAACGATGCGATCAGCTCGGGCGCAGTTTCCTCATCGAAGGCGATGAGCCGGAGCGGCACGCCGGCGCGGCGGATCGCCTGGGCGACGAACACCGGGTAGATGCCCTGTCCGGCAATGAGTGCCACCGGACGCTTGGGGTCAAAGCCGGCGGGAAGAAACGCGGAGAGCGAAGGCACAGGGGGAGCTTGGGGAACGACGGGCAGGACTGAAGCCGGAAATGCGGCTGATCAAACCCACGGGTGGGGACACCCGTGCCACTTTTGAACCCCCGGGGCCACGGGACGGGCTCAGCTCTGGGACCCGTAATATTTCTTGTAGCTGCGATAGTAGCGATAATTCGAGTAGTACTCGATCCGGCGCGGCGAGAGTCCGTTGAGCACGACGCCGAGGACCTCGTTCTTGCCGTTGCGCAGCGCTTTCATGTAGAGACGGATGTGTTTCTTCAAGGCGCGGTTAAAGCGGCAGACATAGATGACCTCGTCGGTCCGATCGGCGATGAGCAGGCTGTCGGTCACCGCGCCGAGCGGGGGCGAGTCCACGATCAGGAGATCGTAGTGCTTCTTTAACCTCTCCAGCAGCAGGCCGAACACGGGATTTTCGAGCAGTTCCGTCGGGCTCTTGGAGCGGCCGCCGGAGCAGAGCAGGGAAAGGTTCTCGCCGAGCTTGATGATGCCGAGGCTGGCATTGGCGGTCAGGTCGCCCTCGAGATTCGCGCCGGCGTCGAACCAGGTGATGAGGCCGGCGGTGTTCTCCTGCTTGAAATTCCGGTGCAGCATCGGGCGGCGCAGGTCGCAATCGATCAGGAGCGTCTTCCTGCCGTGACGGGCGAAGCTGCCGGCGAGATTACAGGAGACGAGGGTCTTGCCCTCGCCCGGAATCGTGCTGGTGACGAGAATGGACTTGGGGAAATCGAGCTTGGAATGGATCTTGACGGAACTGTAGACGCTGAGAAACGCCTCGATGCCCGGCGCTTGCTGGCCGTTGAGCAGGAGGGAATATTTGTCCTCGTCCTTGATGCCCGAGAGATCGGGGATGATACCGAGGAGGTTGGCGCCGATGAAGGACTCGACATCCCACGCGCTCTTGATGCGGTCATCGATGAAGCTCAGGCCCAGGCCGACGCCGAAGAACACGATCAGACCCGCGCCGAGGCAGGTGCGGATGATCCGCGGCAGGTCGGGTTCATACGGCCCGCCGGGCACGACCGCCGGATCGAGCGGGTGCAGCGGGATTTTTTCCAGGTTCCGCGTGGTGGTGGTCTCGTTGAGGCGGTTGAGGATCTGGGTGTAATTGGATTTCGCGACGTTCGCCTGGTTCTCGAGGGAATTATACTCGACGCTGAGGTCGCCGAGGTGGAGGGATTCCTTTTCCGCGAGGTTATACTCGTCCTGCAGGCTCGCTTCGCTCTGGTGGGATTCGTTGAGGCGCGTCGAGAGATCCGCCACGGCCAGCTCGATGGCCTTGTCGAGCTGCTCCTGGACGATCGTGATCTGATTGGCCAGGTCGATCATCTTGGGGTGGCGCTCGAAATATCGCTCGGCATAGACTGACTGCTGCTGCCGGAGATTCGACAGCTGGTTCTTGAGCGTGGGGACGGTGGCGTGCTCGGCGATGTAGGAGATCTCGACCAGATTGCGGTTTTCCTTCCGGTAGGCCTCGACCTGGTGGAACTGCGTCTCCAGATCGAGGCGGTTGAGCCGGGCCTTGGTCAGCGCGTCGTTGATGGTGGTGAGCCGTGTGCCAACGATGTTCGTGCTGTTGCCGAGCGAGACGAGGTTGTGCTCCTTCTTATAGGCCATGAGCTTTTGCTCGGCGTCGGCGGCGTCCTTGCCGAGGCGTTCGGCCTGGCCGCGCAGGAACTCGACGCCGGTTTCGTTCTTCCCGCCGTAGTAGTCCACGAGATAATTGAAGAACTGGCTGACATACTGGTTGGCCACCAGCGCGGCCGCGACGGGGTCGGGGTGCCGTACCGTGATGCTGATGAGCAGGCTGTTGCGGGTGGAGTCGATCGAAACGGAGCCGAGCGCTTCGCCGGCGGAGGGAAGCGCACCTCCCGGCTTGAGATCCCTGAGGTAGGGGCGCTGGAGAATCTTAACCTCGTCCGGCGTGAAGGACTCGATGACCTTGGTGCGCAGCCGCTGGCTGTTCAGTTTTTCCAGGTTGGAATGCAGCTCGATGTCATTGCGCACCGAGGGATCCACCACGCCCTGCGTCGTCACCAGCGTATCGGCCTTTTCAAACTGCATCGTGGCGGTGGCCTGATACATCTTGGGCTTGCTGGCCTTCACGTAGCCCAGGCCGAGGGCCACAATCAGGGCCAGCGGCAGGGCGATCCACATCTTCTCGCGAAGGATGATGTAATAATCCCGCAGCGTGCGGCGCTCGATGGCGGTTTCCTCCTTGTCGTGATGCGGGGGAAAAGGGCGTGCGGTGTGTTCGGCCATCGGAAAGGAGCTCAGATAATTCGCTCGGGAACGTAAATGATGTCGCCGGGCAGAAGGAGCAATGAATCGTCCTCCGACTTGGCCCGGCCCTTGCCCTTGATGAGGCTGTCGATATCGACGATGAAAACCTGAACCCTGCCGTCCGGCCCGACCCGCGTGACGCGCACTTCGGTGCCCTTGGCCGTGTCGGTGAAACCGCCGCACTTGGTGACGGCCTCGAGGACGGTCATGGTGGACTCGGGGGGCAGGACGACGCGCTGCGGGCTCTTGACCTGACCTTGGACGGAAATTTCCCGGACGGCGTAGACTTCGACCGTGACGGTGACCTGCGGATTGCGCAGGTAGCGACCCTCGCGATAGGAGCGGGCGATCGCCTGCTCCGCATCCCGGAGCGTCAGGCCGAACACCTTCACTTCGCCGATCAGCGGCAGGTTGATCATGCCCCGGGCATCCACGCGAGAGATGCGGGAAAGGTCTTCCTCACCAAAAACGGACACCTGCAGGCTGTCTGTGACCGCGATCGTGTAGAGCAGGGCCTTGCGGGAATCGGGCTTGAGCGGGTTGACTTGGGCCGGGGCGGGGAGGGCGGCGAAGACCGCGCTGGCGAGCAGGCTCAGGCGAAGGAGCCAACAGCGGGGTGAGATAAGCGGGGATTTCATGACCTTACCACCGGGAGGAGAGCGTAAGTACAACCGAATGACGCGTAAAATCGGAGTAGCTGGAGGTGGACCAGTTTTGATTGTAAACGTAAGCCAGCGAGGAATCGAGGTGCGCATTCATCTTATACTTCAGGCCCGCACCCCAAGTAAAATATTCGTCGTGCCGGCCGGCGCTGGCGGCGCCCAGAAAGCGGGTCCGACCAACGCCGGCATTGGTCGAAAACGAAAGCTTGTCGTTCATCGTGTACTGCAAGGCGAGACTGGAGGACAGCGTGTCAACCGACAGGTTGTTGGCGGTGACGGAGACATCCTTGGACAGCTGGCCCACGAGGCTCCATTTCTTGGTCATGGTCCAAGTCACACTGCCGGAGGCGGTCAGGCCCTTGTAACCGCCGTCGGGGGTCGAGCCGAGCGGCTGCCGCACTTGGTAGCCGGCGCGCAGGGAACCGGTCAGTTTGGAGAGAATTTTGCCGCTGACGCCGACCGTGAAGGAATGATCGGCGTAGGCGGCGCTCGAGGAGGTTTCGCTCTGGCGGAATTGATAGCCGGCCGTCAGGTCCCGGTCGGATCGCAGCGCGTAAAGCAGGTCCGTGCCCGCGGTGAAGGTCTGCAGATCGGTCAGGTTGGCAGCGCCGTCGTAAATTTTGTCGGTGTAGGCCAGCGTGCCCGAAAAGGAATAGCGCTCGATCACCGGATACTTGAAATGCAACCCGGCGTCGTAATTCCAGGAATCGGTGCGGGCATTGGCCAGCACATCGGCCTCGCTCACCCGGGCCGCCGACAAGGTGAGCGCGCCGTTGGTGCGCCCCGCGGTCTTGGTGAACTCGGCCGCAAAATGCGGGTTGTTGAAATTCTCCCCGGTATTCGAGCCGAAGCGCGAGGCATTGACGGCCACGCTGGCATCGACCCCGATCATGCCGGCCCGGCGCGTGTATTCGAAAAGCAGTCCGGCGCTGTAGATGTAATCGCCCGCGCCGCCGGCGTGGGCGAAGATATTGGAGTCGTACGCCATCGACGCCGTGCCGGTGAAAAAGACGTGGTCCGTGCCGTCGTTGAAACTGACCAGGCCATAGGCGGGCGGGCAGATCAGCGCGACCGCCAGCATCACGGCACCCGCGGCGCGAAGTTTGGTCACAGCTACCATGAAGCGCGATGGGGCGTCAGTGCGATCGCGGATCAATTCGGCAGCTTGGCGGGACTGATGGTGGCTTGAACCGGCACACTGGCGGGCACGACCGGGGCGACCGTGATTTCACCCGTGCCATCGGTTTCGAAAAACACCGTCTTCCGCGCCTGATAGGCGAGGTCGTCCTTCTCCTCCAGCATGGCCAGTTCCCCGGCGGGGATTTTTTCGATTATCACGATGTTAGGCTCGCCGGGAGGGCCGGGGCGGCTGATGGCCTGCTCACCCGCGTGGATGACCTTCCCGCCCAAATCAACCTCGCCACCGCGCACGGTGCCTTCCCCCTCCAGCACAGAAATCTTCGAAAGGCCGCCTTCCATCTCGATCACGACCTTGCCGCCGTGGAGATTGATCGAGCCGAGCGGCGTGAGATAGGTCATCACGCTGCCGGCGGCGAGCTTGCTGGTGCTGACAGCCAGGGTGCCGTGAGCGACGAAGACCTCGGTCTGCGAGACTGACGGCTCAAGCTCAAGGTCGGTGCGACTGGCAACGAACGGTTCCTGGGTGAAGCGCTTCACATCGATATGCGTTTCCGGATCCAGCGAAATTCCCGTGCCGTTGGAAAAGACCATTGCCAGGGTGCCATGAGGATTGGTTTCAATCGCAGTTCTCTGAGCGACGTAAACCGATTTCAGGGTCAGCGCCTCGATCTTGTCTCCCGTGAAGATTTGTGCCCCGCCTTCCAAACCGGCCACATAGATTTTTCCCGAGGGAGCCTTCGGTTGGATCTGCGCCCGCAATGAGACCGGCGCGACGGTGAGCAGCACCACGCACGCGTAGGCACCGATGGCCGAAAGGCCACAGTGAGTCAGAAGGCGCTGGGTCAGGCTGGGGGTCTGTTTCATGGGATTAAAGGACTTGAATGTTGCAGCAAAAATAGGGTGTTTTACCTAGTGATGCAAGACCATACTCCGGCACCTATTCGGTCACGAGATTGAGAATCCGACCGGGAACATAAACCACTCTCTTTAAAGCTTTACCGTCAATAAAGGGCGTCACGCGGGGATTGACTCTGGCCAGTTTGATAGCCTCGGACTCAGCCAGTCCGACGGGCACGAGTTGATCGCCGCGATGTTTGCCATTCACTTGAAATACCAGTTTGACCTCGTTGGCCACCAGTTTGGCGGGATCAAACTGCGGCCAGGCGGCCTGCATGATTGAGCCCTTTCCACCGAGCCGCACCCAGAGCTCTTCGCCAATATGAGGCGCGAACGGGGCCAGCAGTTGGACAAATGAGAGCACGGTCACGCAGCTGGCGCTGGGCGCTTTTTGCAGCGCGTTCGCGAACACCATCATCTGCGAAATGGCGGTGTTGAAATGCAGGTTCTCGATGTCATCGCCGACTTTCTTGATCGTCTCGTGCAACAGGCGGACCAGTTCGGCGGAATCCGCGGCGGGGTCGGCGGTGATCTTGGAATTCACCTCGCCCTCGCGGCCGATGCACTCGCGCCAGACCTTGTGGAGAAAACGATGCACGCCCTCGATGCCCTGGGAGTTCCACGGCTTCGTCGCCTCGAGCGGCCCGAGAAACATCTCGTAGAGTCGAAGCGAGTCGGCGCCGTGGCTGGCGATGAGCGCGTCGGGGGTGAGGCCCTTGCCACTGCTCTTCGACATTTTTTCGCCATCCTCACCGAGGATCATGCCTTGGTGAAACAGCTTCTTGAACGGCTCGCTCTGCGGCACCACGCCGAGATCGAACAGCACCTTGTGCCAGAAACGCGCATAGAGCAGGTGCAGCACGGCGTGTTCGGCGCCGCCAATGTAAAGATCGGGTACGCCCCAGTAGCGCAGCGCCTCGGGGGAGGCGATGGCGGTGGCGTTTTTCGGATCGGTGTACCGCAGATAATACCAGCACGACCCCGCCCACTGCGGCATGGTATTGGTTTCACGGCGGCCGCGCACCCAGGCGTCGCCCGCGGGCTTCGGCGCCGCGGCGGGCACGGCCGCGCCAGTCTCGACATTGAACCAGATCTCCAGCCAGGCGGATTCGTTGTCGAGCGGGCTCTCGCCGTTGCCGCTCGGCAGATACGATTGGACGCTGGGCAGTTCGAGCGGCAGGGCGCCGGCCGGCAGGGGCAGCGCGTATTGCGTGACCCCGCCACTGGTGAACCGGACGGGACTGGCGGGGACGTCGCCCGAGCGATGGGCGATGGCGTGGCGATAGTCGGCCTCATTCAGCCAGACGATCGGAAACGGCTCACCCCAGTAGCGCTGCCGCGAGAATAGCCAGTCGCGGAGCTTGAAGTTGACCGTGGCCTTGCCGGCATTGCGGGCGGCGAGGTCGGCGGTGATGCGTTTCTTGGCCTCCGGCCAGTCGAGCCCGGTGTAGGCGGCCGAGTGGATGAGTTTGCCGTCGCCGGTGTAGGGCAGCGTCGTCGCCTGGTCGCTCGCCTCGATGACTTGAACGATGGGCAGGGAATATTGCGTCGCGAATTCGAAATCGCGCTCGTCGTGCGCGGGCACGGCCATGATGGCGCCGGTGCCGTAACCCATGAGCACATAGTCGGCGATCCAGATGGGCACGCGCTCGCCATTGACGGGATTGATCGCGTAGGAACCGCTGAAGACGCCAGACTTGTCCTTTGCGAGATCCGTGCGCTCCAGGTCGCTCTTGCCCGCAGTCTTCTTCTTGTAGATGTCAACCGCGGCTTTCTGGCCGGCGGTCGTGAGGGCGTCGACCAGGGAATGCTCGGGCGCGAGCACCATGTAGGTGCAGCCGAACAGCGTGTCGGGCCGCGTCGTGAATATCTTCAATGGACCTAGCGCCTTGTTCTCCAATTCGAACAAAACCTCCGCGCCTTCACTGCGGCCGATCCAGGCCTCCTGCATGCGCTTGGTGGATTCGGGCCAGTCGACGTCCTTCAAGTCGGCCAGCAGCCGGTCGGCATACGCGGTGATGCGCAGGACCCATTGGCGCAGGTTGCGGCGCTCGACGGGAAAACCGCCGACGTCGCTCTTGCCATCGATCACTTCCTCGTTCGCGAGCACGGTGCGGAGATCCGGGCACCACCACACGGGCCGCTCGTCCACATAGGCCAGGCCCTGCTTGAAAAGCTGGAGAAAAATCCACTGGGTCCACCGGAAATAGCTCGGATCGGTCGTGTCGATTTCCCGGTCCCAGTCGTAGGAAAAACCGAGGGCCTGGATCTGGCGCTTGATGTTGACGATGTTGTTCTGGGTGTTGGAGGACGGGTGCGTGCCTGTCTTCACGGCGTGCTGCTCCGCCGGCAGGCCGAACGCGTCCCAGCCCATCGGGTGCAGCACGTTGAAGCCCTTGGCGCGTTTATAGCGGGCGACGATGTCCGTGGCGGTGTAGCCCTCGGGGTGGCCGATATGCAGGCCGGCGCCGGAGGGATACGGAAACATGTCGAGCACATAGTACTTGGGCTTCGCCAGCCCGGTCTCCGCCCGGAAGGAGTGATTTTTTCCCCAGAAAGATTGCCAGTGAGGCTCGATTTCGACGAAGTTGTAGTCTTTGCACTTGGTAGCCATCGCTTTTTGAATCCACCACTGTGAAGTTTTCATCCTCCCGGTCAATCATGCTCAGGTTCCTCCTCGCCGGCCTTGCGCTGACGGCCTCAGCGCACGCCTCCATGAGCCGGGGATTCAACCAGCTCTTCGATGCGGTGGTGCGGATTGACGTGCGGGAAGTGGCGTTTGAGGACGGCGCCAAACGGCTGTCCGCGAGCATCGGTTCAGGCGTCATCCTCTCCAAGGACGGCCTCATCCTGACCAACGCCCATGTCGCCAGTCCCCGGGCGGTCGAGCTGTCGGTGACGCTGGCCAGCCTCGAGCGCGTCAGCGCGCGGCTGGTGGGTTGGGATCATTGGACGGACCTGGCCGTGCTGCAGATCGATCTCGCCGAAGTGAAGCGCCGCGGCCTCAAGTTTACGCATGCGGAATTCGGCGACAGCGACAAGCTCTACGTGGGCGAGACGGTTTACGCCGTGGGCACGCCGTTCGGCCTGACGCGCACCGCCACGCGCGGGATCATCTCGAACAACCGTCGTTACTTTGAGGACACTCACGGCGTGAACGGCTACGAAACCGGTTCATTCAACACCTGGCTGCAGACCGATGCCGCCATCAATCCGGGCAACTCCGGCGGCCCGCTCGTCACCGAGGACGGCAAAGTCATCGGCATTTCCTCCCGCGGCTACCTCGGCGCGAACAACCTGGGTTTCGCGATTCCCGCCAGCACCGCCCGTCGCGTGGTCGAGGGCCTCGTGCAGGACGGCTCGATCACGCGCAGCTATATCGGTCTCGTGCCGCGGGCGCTGCAGGACTTTGAAAATTTCTACGCGCTCGCACTCAACACGGGCATGCTCGTCAACAACGTGGACCGCGGTTCGCCGGCCGATCGCGCGGGGCTGCGCGGCGGCGACATTCTGCTCGCCGTCAATGGCGTGACCGTGGACGGACGTTTTCCCGAGCAATTGCCGCCGATCCAAAACATGATCGCCAGCGTCCCGGTGGGTGCGACGGTCAAGCTCACGGTGAAGCGCGGCACGCACACGGCCGATTATTCCGTGGTCACCGAAAAACTGGAGAGCCGGGTGGGCGAGGAATGGGTGCTGGAAAAATGGGGGCTCAGCGTGCGCAAGGTCTCCCGCACCTTCGCGCGCGAAAACCAGCTGGAGGATGCCACCGGCGTGCTCGTGATCGGCGTCCAGCCGGGATTCCCCGCGGACGTGGCCGGACTATCGCGGGGCGACGTGATCACCAAGATCAACCGGCAGCCAGTGGACAGCCTCGCCATCATCCAGCGCGTCCACACGGCCTACATCGAGAAGCCCGCCCCCGTGCTCGTCGAGGCCCAGCGCAATCGCGAAGTTTCACTCTACGTCTTGAAACCATGAACACTCTTCGACTGCTGGCCCTGTTGCTGCTCGCCACGTTATCCGCTCGCGCCGCCGACCTCCCGGCCCTGTGGGCGGAGCGCCTGAAATCCGTGGTCGCCGTGGAATATTACACGGAGACCGAGACGGACCGGCGCCCGTCCGTTTCCTACGGCACGGTCATCGACCACAACGGCACGATCATTCTGCCGCCGGTGGCGGTGAATCCGCGCATGACGCCGTCGCAATTGAAGGAATTCAAAGTCTACCGGCCCGGCAGCTCCGTGAGCGTGCCGGCCGTGTATCTCGGGCAGGACGCGCTCACCGGCTGGCACTTTGTGCGCGCGGCCGAATCCCTGCGCAGCGAGCTCATCCCCATCACCGTGTATGCGGCCAAGACCGCCGCGGAACCCGCGATGGCCGAGGAAGTCTGGGGCATCGGCCTGCGCAACAAGGACGAGGACTTCGCTCCCTACCTGCTTTCCAGCCGGGTCGCCCTGATCCAGTCATTGCCGCAGCGGACGGCCATCGCGCTGCAGGAAGTGGCCGGACCCGGCTTGCCGGTCTTCAACCTTGCGGGTGATTTCGTGGGGCTGGCGGCGAGTTCGTTTGGACAGAGTTTTGTGCAGTTCACGCGCATGGACCGGTCGGGCACGCCTGTCATTCTCGTCAACGTCGAGGAGAGCAGCGCCTTCCAACTCGCGGGCGACGTGCTGCCTTATCTGGGTCGCGTGCCCGGCAATGTCTTCGGGCGCCCGCTGGCCTGGCTCGGCGCCTCCGGCCTCCAGCCGGTTGACCCGGAGGTCGCGAAATTCCTGCATCTGGAAAACCAGTCTGGCGTGGTCGTCAGCGAAGTGCTCGAGGGCAGCCCGGCGGAGAAGGCTGGCATGAAGGCCCGCGATGTCCTTCTGGCTGTCGATGGCAAGCCGCTGCCGCGACTCAAGCCCGATCGCGTCGTCGTTGGTTATCTCGAGCGGGAAGTGGCGCGCCGCACCCCCGGCCAGACCATGGGCCTCACGGTGCTGCGCGGCGAGACGCGGCTGGAATTGCCCGTGGTGCTGGGCAACGAGCCGCGGCTGACCAGCGAGGCCGAGCGGAAATATTTCGACCGCAGCGGGCTGACCGCGCGCGAATTCGTCTATGGCGACGCCGTGGCGCTGCGCGTCAAGACCGGCAGCCTGACCGGCGTGGTCGCGCACTATGTGAAACCCAACGGGCCGGCCGCCATCGCCGGACTTCGGACCGACGACTGGATCAAGGAGATCGACGGGGCCGAGGTGAAGACGTTCACCGCGGCGGCGCAAAAATTGGACGAAATCGAGGCGGATGCGCAGCGCGCGGAATTTGTGCTGCTGGTCGGCCGCGGCAATGAGACCGCCGTGCTCCGGGTGAAATTGAAATAGGCGGGCGCGGCAGTTCTTCCTGATGCACGCCTCGCTCCACGCGCTCACGGCCGAGTTGAAACGACTTAAGGCCAGCGGCGTGAAGTCGTTGCCGGTCTCGGAGGAAAGCTTGATGAAACTGCGGGCCGCCGTGGCCGGACGCGCGGCAACCGGTGTCGTCGCTCCCGCTGCCGTGGTCGCGGCGCCGGTGGAGAAGCTGGCGCCCGTCCTTGCGGCGCCGGCGCGCGCTTTTGCGGCCAAACCGGTGGTCGTGGAGACTCCCGCCGTCCCGACTCCGGTGCCTTTCGAGCTGCCGGCGGGTGTCAAGACCGCGCGCTGGTCGGCGCTGCGCGAGCGGGTGCTGAATGACCCGGTGTGCCGCGCGCGGGTGCGGCCGGGCAAACAGGTCGTGTTTGGCGTGGGCAGCCTGGAGGCGAAGATCATGTTCGTGGGCGAGGCGCCCGGCGGCGAGGAGGAGGTCCAGGGCGAGCCGTTTGTCGGCCCCGCGGGTCAGTTGCTCAACAAGATGATTGGTGCGATGGGCCTGAAGCGCGCGGACGTGTACATTGGCAACATCATGAACTGGCGGCCCGAGATGCCTGTCGATGCGAGCGGCGTGCAGTATGGCAACCGGCCGCCCAGCACTCAGGAACTGGCGTATTGCCTGCCTTATCTGAAGGCGCAGATCGAGGTGGTGAACCCCGAGCTGCTCGTGGCCCTCGGCTCCACGGCGGCGCAGGGGCTGTTGGGTGTCGGCACGTTCAAGGCCCTGGGCGAAATCAGGGGCAAGTGGCGGGAGTTTGCCGGCAAGCCCCTGATGGTGACCTATCACCCAAGCTACATTTTGCGCAACCAGTCGAACCAGTCCAAGCGACTGATCTGGGAGGATCTGCTCAAGGTGATGGAGCGGGCGGCGCTGCCCATCTCGGAAAAACAGCGCGGCTTCTTTTCGTGAGCGCGCGGGAGCTGGCGGGCAGGTCGTCTTTGTAGGGCGGGGTCGCTGCCCCCGCCATGATTGTCATTCTGAACGAAGTGAAGAATCCACTTGGATGTAATCGTAGGCTACGGCGGACTCTCACTGGATTCTTCGCTGCGCTCAGAATGACAAGACAGTCAGGCGGGGTCAGCAACCCCGCCCCACATTCTATGCCAACAGCCAACCCATGGAGGTGATTGCGCCGAGCCGCCGGAAACTCCGCGCGTCAGGGTGTAATCAATTTCGTGAGTTCGCCCTGGGCGCGGCTGAATTCGACCTTGAGGCTGGCGAGCAACGGGGCGACCTCGGCCAGGCCTTCCTTCTTTGAGCGAAGTTCCAGCTGCCCGGCCACGTCACGCAGGGCCGCGGCGCCGAGATTGCTGGAGCCGCCCTTGATGCTGTGCGCGGCGCGGCTGAATTTGCCCGCGTCGCCCGCGACGAGCGCCTGGTCGAGTTCTGCGAGGCGCCGCGGCACGTCCTCGGAAAAAATTCCAACGATCTCGCGCAGGAACGCGTCATGATCGCCCGGGTTCAGGGCCCGCAGGTTGGCGATGGCTTCCGGATCGATGACAACAGGGGAGGACATGCGTGGGACGACTTTTTGTCGGCGGACCGGCTGCGACCGGGTGAGGGGATAGAAACCGAATGGAAAGCGGGCGGCAAGCGCGTAATAGATTGATGCCAAGGAGGATGTTGGTTCTACAAATAACGCATCAGGAAATTGATATGCGTTGATATTGGGCTTGCTAGCCGGGTGCGGCCTGCTTTCTTTCTCAGGCTTCCTATGGCCAATAAATTTGTTTTCTCCTCCGAGTCCGTCGGTGAAGGACATCCCGATAAAGTCGCGGATTTGATTTCCGACAGCGTGCTGGACGCCTGCCTGGCGCAGGACCGGTTCAGCCGCGTCGCCTGCGAAACCATGGTCAAGTCGAACATGGTCATCCTGGCGGGTGAGATTACGATTCCGAAGATCGGCCAGAAGCCGATCGATACCGTCCTCAACGTGGGCCAGATCGTGCGCGATGCGATCCGGGAGATTGGCTACACGAATGATGACGATGTTTTTCACGCCGATCGGGTCTTCATCAACAACTACCTGACGACGCAGTCGCCGGACATCTCGCAGGGCGTCGATGCGAAGAAAGTTAAAGGCAAGAAGACCGCCGAGCAGGGCGCGGGTGACCAGGGGCTGATGTTTGGCTACGCCTGCCTCGAGACGCCCGAGCTGATGCCGACGCCGGTGATGTTCGCGCATCGCCTGGGCCGCCGGCTGACGCAGCTGCGCAAATCCGGCAAAGTGCCGTGGCTGCGGCCGGACGCGAAATCTCAGGTATCGATTCGCTACGAAAACGACCGGCCGGTGGCCGTCGAGAATGTCGTCATCTCCACGCAGCACACCGCCGACGTGTCGCACCGCCAGATCGAGTCGTTCCTCATCGAAAACGTCATCCGCAAAGTCATTCCGAAGCGGATGCTGACGCGGCGCACCCAGTTTCTCATCAACCCGACCGGTCGCTTTGTCGTCGGCGGACCGCAGGGGGATTCCGGACTCACCGGCCGCAAGATCATCGTTGATACTTACGGCGGTTGGGGCCGTCACGGTGGCGGCGCATTCTCGGGCAAGGACCCGTCGAAGGTGGATCGCTCGGCTGCGTACATGTGCCGCTGGGTCGCCAAGAACATTGTCGCCTCCGGCCTCGCCGACCTCGCCGAGCTGCAGGTCGCCTATGCCATCGGTTATCCCGATCCCGTCAGCGTCTATGTGGACACGATGGGCACGGGCAAGGTCTCCGATGAGCGCATCGCCCGCGCCGTCACCAAGGTCTTCGGCTTCAAGCCCGCCGAGATCATCCGCCAGCTCAATCTCCTGCGGCCGATCTATCGCCAGACGACCAATTACGGTCACTTCGGCAAAGCCGGGCTCCCGTGGGAGCAGACGAACAAAGTCGCCGCCCTCCGCGCGGCGGTAAAGTAACTTTCATTTTTCACGATTATGGCCACTGCATCCTCCGCGCCGAAAGCGCACGATTTTCACGTCAAGGACCTCTCGCTCGCCGAATGGGGCCGCAAGGAGATTTCCATCGCCGAGCACGAGATGCCCGGCCTGGTATCCGTCCGCAAGAAGTTCGGCCCAAGCAAGCCGCTCGCCGGCGTCCGTATCACCGGCTCGCTGCACATGACCATCCAGACGGCCGTGCTGATCGAGACGCTGAAGGAACTCGGCGCCGACGTACGCTGGTGCTCGTGCAACATCTTCTCGACGCAGGACCACGCCGCCGCGGCCATCGCGAAGACCGGCACGCCCGTCTTCGCCTGGAAGGGCGAGACGCTCGAGGAATACTGGGATCTCACGCTCCGCGCCATCGGATTTCCCGGCGGCAAGGGACCGCAGCTCGTCGTCGACGACGGCGGCGACGTCACGCTGCTCATTCACAAGGGCTGCGAGCTCGAAGAGGGCAGCGACTGGGTCAACACACCTTCCGGCTCGCACGAGGAGCAGGTCATCAAGAACGTGCTCAAGCGCGTCCACAAAGAGGATCCGCTCCGCTGGACCACGATCGCCAAGGCATGGCGCGGCGTCTCCGAGGAGACGACCACCGGCGTGCACCGCCTCTACCAGATGCTGGAGAAGGGCAAACTCCGCGTGCCCGCGATCAACGTCAACGACTCGGTCACGAAGTCGAAATTCGACAATCTCTACGGCTGCCGCGAGTCACTCGCCGACGGCCTGAAGCGCGCCACCGACGTCATGATCGCCGGCAAGGTCGCCTGCGTCTGCGGCTACGGCGACGTCGGCAAGGGCTCGGCGTTTTCGCTCAAGGGCTTCGGCGCCCGCGTCATCGTCACCGAGATCGATCCCATCAACGCCCTGCAGGCCGCGATGGAGGGCTTCGAGGTCAACACGATCGAGTCCACGCTCGGCACCGCCGACATCTACGTCACGACGACCGGCAACAAGGACATCATCACGCTGGAGCACATGCGCGCGATGAAGGACCAGGCCATCGTCTGCAACATCGGCCACTTCGACAACGAGATCCAGGTGGAGAAGCTCAACACCTCCGATGCCAAGCGCATCAACGTCAAGCCGCAGTATGACCTCTACACGTTCCCCAAGGGCAACAGCATCTACCTGCTGGCCGAGGGCCGGCTCGTGAACCTCGGCTGCGCCACGGGGCACCCGTCGTTCGTGATGTCGAACAGCTTCACCAACCAGACGCTCGCGCAGCTCGACCTCTGGAGGAACAAGGACACCTACAAGGTCGGCGTTTACCGCCTGCCGAAGCACCTCGACGAGGAAGTCGCCCGCCTGCACCTGGAGAAGATCGGCGCCAAGCTGACGAAGCTCACGAAGGATCAGGCCGCCTATCTCGGCGTGCCGGTCGAGGGCCCGTACAAGTCGGAGCACTATCGATATTGAGCCACCTCCCTATCTGAGCGCAAGATACTCGACCTGACCCTTTTTCAGGCACCTGGAAGTGTGGTCAGTGTTAATGGGGCCATATTGGAAATGGCCGGGCCCACCGCTGGGATAGTAATTGGTGAAGGTCCACAACTCAGTTTTCCCTTCGGCAGAGTCCACACTGGCGACCTTCGCGGGATTGCCTATGGCCATGTAAACCATGTCGGGGGTGAAGCCGACTGCGACGACCCCGTTTGCGATTTGCTCCTTCTCCATCGCATTGAGAGATGCATACGCGCCGGACTTTTCCCGGATGCGGTCGGAAGTGGTCTCACAAGCTGCTACAAGCAGCGCGAGCATTATTGGCCGCTAATACTACGTAGGGCGGATTTCATCTCTCAATAAATGTATGTACACGCACGGTCATTGTGAACGGACTTTGAGTCAGGGTGACGAACCGCATTTTTCGCTCTGTCAGAAGTTTTACTTCCAGGACGATGGTATCACCGCTCTTACGGTTTAAGAATTTCTTCCCGAGCTCACTGTCAGGGACAAATGTTGCTTCGAAGCTATCTGCCGGCACGGCATCCACCGACCAGATGCGCGTTCCTGGGCGCAGACCTTGCTCATCAGCCATTGAGCCTTGTTGCACCCCTTTGATATACATCTCCATGACTCGATGAGTATCCTTGTTCACCCAAAGCGTGATCCCAATGCCGAAACTCAGTTGGACCTCTCCGTTGACGACGACTTTCTCCATCTGCACAATTTTGTCCTCGGCTGTTGCCGCTGGGGCAATGCAGGTAGTCGCAATCGACACAAAGATGGCTAACAGAAGGCGGCACTCGCGGATCGCTAACTTGCGTGCGGTAATTTTCATGGAGTAGAGTCCGACCTAGCTAGCCTAACTTCGGCGAAGTGTTTTTTCACACTATGCACTTCAAGGGAACTACTGAGCGTTCTAAATACAGAGTAAATACATCGGGGCACGGTAGCTACATCAAATGCAGGGCCAAAAAAGGAGGGCCAAAAAAGGGGTCATGTTGTTCCACGTTACCATCGATGTGCTGCTGACGCGAAAGTTACGAGCGAGCGGATAGGAGGAACGGGGACACAGCGCGATTGTGCGCAACTGGCAAGATCCGCCAGATTAAGGTAGCAAGGAACAACATGACCCCTATTTTTCCTCTCACAATGACGTCCGGGAGTTTGAGAACATTTTTGAGATTCGCTCGCCGCACGCGTGGACCGAGCGTGAGCGCGCCGGGGCCGCGACCAGCTACGCCGCCCGGCGCCGCGCCGGATAGCATGCCGTGATTGGAATTGCCGGGTGCCGTGATTCGTTGCATCCAGATGGGATGAACGAGATGAGTTCGAAAATGATTCGTGCGTTCATCATTCTGTTTGTCGTCGGACTGTTTTGCTCGGCGGGCTATGCAGCAAGCTACGCCATCGGACGGCTCATCCCGGAGCTTCACTTGAAGGATGGGACGGTGCTTCATTCAGCGACCGTCGTTTCCGTAGGCTCGACTGGCGTGATGGCCAAGTGGGATGGCGGCCGGGGAAACATCAAATTCTCAATCTTGCCAGACGACGCGCTGGCCGTCTTTGCAAAGGTGCCTTTACCGCCGTCGCCGCCTGACAATCGCAGCGCCGATGAAAAGGATTGGGCCAAGGAGCAGGCAGAGAGAGATGCAGTGTTGCAACAGCCCGAGCCGACACTTCCGCCAACACCTCGGAGAGTGAAAGGTAACATCGGGAAAACGGACGGTCCGCCGAAAGTCATTCACGGGCAAGTTTTCGTCACGACGAAGGGCGGAGTAAATTACAAGCTGGGTGCCATCACGGTTTACGTCTACGGCAACAATGAGTTCGTAGACCTCTATGCGAAAGTCCGGGCAGAAATAAAGCCGACTTTGGACTACTACACGACCATGGCGAAGAGAGCGTTGGCAAATTATCAGACTCCAATGGTGAAGCTTTACATGAACGACGGTTATTCTGTCATCGACTCGGAGCTGACTCTGTTGCCAGAAGGCCCGCGCACCGAGACGGACGGCGATGGGAATTTCGAGCTGCGTCACACCATTCGGGAACCGTTTGTAATTGTAGCGAAGGCCACCCGAGTCGTCGGCGATGACGTTGAGCGTTATCAGTGGGCGGTTCCCTCCTCCAAGATTGGCGCTGACGGCAAACTCCTGCTCTCAAATTCGAATATGCAAGAGTAGGCGCAGAGTAAGTATTCAGAACAGCGCGCGGGGTTAGGCCGGCGCGCCGAGATCAACCCAGCCGAGGACCGCAAAGAGAAAGGCGAGGTACTCGCTGTAGGCGGCCTCGAGCTCGAGATCCGGGGCACGATCTTCTCTCTTCGCAAGGTTTGTGAGTTTCCCCTTCAGGTCCATGTAGACCTTCCCGAACGCCACGAGCTGGCTAGTCTCGACGCTACCTACTCCGCCATGAGCGATCAATGGGGCGAGCGTCGACCAAGGCACTGCGTTTTTCGTCTTTAGAGTCCCCCGGTTACGCGCGAGCTCGAGAAGATTCCCGTAAAGATGGTCAAAGACGTTTCGCATCAGGATCCCAGCCGCCTGAGTGGGAGCGGTTCCGGAGCGGCATTTTTCGTACTCCGTAACGCTCTCCAAGAACTCTGCTCCGCTCCCCGGATGCAGTAGCTCGAGCTTGCTCGCGATCGTGGCTTTGTTGAGATCCGCCTGCTGAAGTTTTTGGAGCGGAACGAGCTTCGACTTTGCCCATTGGTGCAGCGCCGGGTTTGCGCTCGTCAGGAGTGTGTGAAGATCCATCGCGACATAGTTAGCGGAAGCGGTTGCGCCGGAAGCCCCGGACCCATCTGAAATCGGACCAAAGTTGAATTGGCGGGTCGCTGGCTGCTGGGCGTCGAAGAAACTCTGGGCCGATGCGAGCCCATCCCCGATCTCTTTTGAGTAGGTCAATTTGATGGTGTCCGGTCCGTCATCAAAGGTGCTGTAGATCAGATCGCCGACGTCCACCATCTTCTGGACGTTCGGCACGGTGTCGGCGACCCCCTTTGCCCACCTCAAGTATGCGTTGCCAGAATCCGCCAATTTCTTGCCGGCGTTCTTCGCGACCTCGGATTGTTTTTCGTCTTCTGGCACGGACCCGACGCTGGCCGGCTCGGCGGCCGTACTCAAGCGATCCCGCGGGCGCCGGCGGCGGGGCGGACGGCGGGCCGCCAAGGCGCCCGGATCTCTTGCGGGAAGGGGCCAAAAAAGCCAAAAAAGGGGTCATGTTGTTCCACGTTACCATCGATGTGCTGCTGACGCGAA
>OCZT010000893.1_pt1 | contig 30262 bp, 25 predicted proteins | sample 1539031 | NCBI WGS metagenome assembly OCZT01 (sample SAMEA3539308, study PRJEB22396) | soil metagenome | biome: tundra; feature: field; material: soil | place: USA | collected 2010-05 | depth 0.15 m | reverse complement strand
CCCGCATGATGAGTCGGCTTATGCAGCATTACATGTCGATTAATAACCAACATCTTACTATCTTAACAGCCACATCAGGAGATACAGGCAGTGCAGTCGCAAATGCTTTTTATGGGTTAAAAAACATCAATGCAATAATTCTTTTCCCGGCAAAAGAGGTTACTCTGATGCAGCGAAAACAGATGACCACTTTGCAAAATAATATAAGTGTTATTGCCATTGACGGTAAGTTTGATGATTGTCAGAAGTTGGTTAAAACGGCCTTTTTGGATCCAGCTTTGTCTGCCGTTCAACTCACTTCAGCAAATTCAATAAATATTGGAAGATTGCTGCCTCAATCAATATACTATTTTTACGCCTATTCAAAGCTTGCTGCAAATATTGATGAAAAGGTCATTTTCAGTGTGCCTTCAGGTAATTTCGGTAATTTGATGGGAGGACTAATTGCTAAGAAAATGGGTCTCCCCGTTATGCAATTTATTATATCCACAAACGCAAATAATGAAGTCCCGGAATTTTTACAAACAGGTAGTTATCAAATAATCGATCCTTCAAAAAACTGCATTTCAAGTGCTATGAATGTTGGTCATCCCAGCAACCTTGCAAGAATTGTAGCTTTTTACGGAGGTGTTATGGATGAATCAGGAAGATTTATCAAACCACCTGACCTTAATAAAATGCGGGAGGATTTTTTCGCCGTTAGCGTAACAGATGAAGAAACAAGAAGTATCATCGGTGAAGTGTACAAGAAATACAATCTCTTACTCGAACCTCACGGAGCCATTGCATGGAAGGGAATAAAGGATTATTCACGGATAAATAAGAGAACCATACCCGGGAAATCACTGATCATTTCTCTTGAAACTGCTCATCCTGCAAAATTCCCTGAGGAATTGCGGAAAATTCTAAATATTGAACCTTCTCTGCCAGCATCTCTCGTCGGATTAGAGCAGAAGGCCGAAAACTATTTTTCTCTGGGAAATAGTTATGAGTTATTAAAAAATTTTATACTTAAGCATAATAAATAGGGTTGCCATGCATATTGTTTGTTCAGACCTCGAAGGTGTATTTGTACCAGAAATCTGGGTAAATGTCTCTAACCATACGGGAATTGATGAGCTTAAACTTACTACACGCGATATTAGTGACTATAATGTGCTAATGAAGAGGAGATTGGAGCTTTTAAAAAAATACGGTCTTACACTCCGGGATGTTCAGAATGTGATATCTCTGTTAAAACCTCTGCCAGGGGCTCTGGAATTTATTGACTGGCTCCGCTCTAAGACCCAACTTATTGTAGTATCAGATACATTTAGTGAATTTGCTGATCCGCTCATGAGACAGCTTGGGAGACCCACTCTTTTTTGTCATCATCTTACAACTGACAGGGAAGGTAACATCACAGATTATAACCTAAGGCAGGAGAATGGTAAAAAACATGTTGTCGAGGCTCTTCAGAGTCTTAATTATAAGGTAATCGCAATTGGAGATTCATACAACGACATTTCTATGCTAAAAAGTGCTGACTATGGAATTCTTTATAACCCACCTCAGAGTGTAGCGGATGAAAATAACGATTTACAGGTTGTTAAGACCTATGCCAGTCTTAAACGGATCATTTCACAGCTGCTAAACTTCGAAGAATAACCAGATTCATCATTCATAAGATCTTAGTTATTAAAAAAGAATTCAATTAATCATTGCTACCCTTTTCATTACTTTGTGCATTACTTTATGGTACTTTGTGGTTAAATAAATTAGTTTTTACCACAAAGAGACACAAAGGTTATCACGAAGGAGCATAAAGGATTTATTCAAAAGACAAATATCAATTTTTATAATTAATATACATTGGCGGGTAAATAATCCAATTATTTTCTATTTTTACTTCTACTCTTAAATAATCAATTAGCCGGCATTATGAAACTTCCCCCCTCTTCTAAAAACTGGTTAACCATTATCGGTTCAATTATTGCCGGAATTAATCTGTTATTAATTATTCTGCTCTTTATTATTTCAACCATTTTCAATAAAGGGAACACCAACCTTGGTTTATTTATCTATATTATTCTCCCTGGATTTCTCATATTAGGATTATTACTTGTTCCGGTAGGAATGATTATTGAGAGAAAGAGAATCCGAAGAAGTGGAATCAAGGAAGAAGCCAGGTTCCCCAGAATTGACCTGAACGATCCGAGACACAGAAACGCTTTCATCATTTTTACTGTAACAACAATTGTAGTTCTTTTTCTTTCGACACTTGGAAGCTTTAAGGCTTTTCATATTACAGAATCCGTTGAGTTCTGTGGTACTTTATGCCACCAGGTTATGGAGCCCGAATACACCGCATACCAGAATTCACCTCATGCTAATGTTGCATGTGTGGAGTGTCATGTCGGAGCCGGAGCATCGTGGTATGTAAAATCAAAACTTTCAGGATTGCATCAGGTATATGCTGTGATAACAAAATCTTTTCCCCGTCCTATAGAAACACCACTTCATGATCTGCGTCCGGCGAGAGAGACGTGTGAAAAGTGTCACTGGCCGCAAAAATTTTATGCCAGAACTCTCTGGACCAACAAATATTTCTTAGCCGATTCATTGAATACGGAATGGGATATAATGCTCCAGATGAAAACCGGCCCGGAATACAGCGGACTGGGTTTGAATGAAGGAATACATTGGCACATTAACCCTGCTGTAGATATTGAATACATTTCAGAAAATGATAAGCGTGAAAATATAACCTATGTTAAATTTACAGACAAATCTTCCGGAAAAGTCAAGATTTTCAGGAACGACAGCAATCCAATCTCAGACAGCCTGCTTTCAGTATCTACTACCAGGAATATGGACTGCATTGATTGCCATAACCGTCCTTCACATAACTATAATTCCCCTCCAGTCTATTTTGACAAGGCAATGCTTACCGGATCAATTTCCCAAAACATCCCGTTTTTCAAGAAAGTAGCAATGGGAATTTTAAAAGACGCATTCAACAGTAAAGACACAGCCTTGATGAAGATAAAAGACAGTATCACAACCTTTTATAAATCAGGTTATAATGAATATTATTCTAACAACAAGGATTTAATAGATAAGTCGATAGCTGCAGTTCAAGATGCTTTCAGGAAGAATACCTTTCCGAAAATGAAAGTAACCTACGATCATTATCCTGAACATATCGGACATCTTGAATCTGACGGATGTTTCAGGTGCCATAATGATGCGTTCAAAGCAGCTGATGGCAGCACAATCTCCCGTGATTGCAATCTTTGTCATAGTATTGTAGGTCAGGGAAAGCAAGGAATGATGGAATATACTAATATCAGGGATCATCTGGAATTCAAACATCCGGTAAATATCGGAACTGCCTGGAAGGAAGCCAATTGTTCCGAATGTCACAAATTCCTTTATTGAAATAAGATAAAAGACAAATGGCAAAAGTAAAAATGCAAAAGTAAAAAGTCAAAAAAAAATCATTATCTATGATTTCCGATAAATTTAAAAAACGCCTGATACCAATTTCCCTGACCATCTTAAGAGTAGCAATTGGCTGGCATTTTCTTTATGAAGGATTAGTAAAAATAATGAATCCTGCATGGACAGCCAGACCGTTTCTTGAAGGTTCACGCTGGATCTTTGGGGATCTTTTCCGGTGGTTGATTTCCGGAAACACAGGCATGTGGATCGTTGATACAGTAAATGCATATGGTCTTACTATCATCGGGCTTGCACTTATTCTGGGCCTTTTCACAAGAGTTGCTTTATGGAGCGGTATTATGCTGCTGCTGATGTATTACCTGGCTTATCCCCCATTTGGCGGTTTTAGTTATGGCGCTCCATCTGAAGGAAGCTATCTTATTGTAAATAAGAATCTTGTTGAGCTTTTTGCAATGATCCTCCTGGCTTTTTCCCGATCGGGTCAGTTTTTCGGATTCGATATGTTAAGGAAAAAGAAAATAAAAGTTATTCAAAAAGAGCCTGAACCGTCTGAGGACACTGATTCTAATGAAAAAAATCCGCGACGCGAATTAATCAAAGCCTTGACAGGATTGCCTGTTCTGGCTGTTTTTGCCGGAGCATTTTTCAAGAATCTGACAGAGGCTGGTCCAGACGCGGTTTCAGGCGCCACCATAAAAGTTGATTACAAACAAATTAACGATCTCAAGGGTAAATTACCTGTCGGAAAACTAGGTAACCTTAACATAAGCAGGATGGTGATGGGATGTAACCTTATCGGTGGATGGGCACATGCCCGTGATCTTATCTATTCCAACACACTTTTTAAAGCATATAATAACGAGAGAAAAATAATTGAGACACTATATCTTTCTGAACAGGCAGGCATAAATACAGTCTTTATGGTGACTCAATATTATCCTACTTTTAATAAATACAAGAATATATATAATAGCAAAATGCAATCAATCTGCCAGGCCATGTTGCCTGATAAGGATTTTTTCTCCAATATTAATGAGGCCATAAAAAGCCGTCCCGATGCAATTTATATTCAGGGCGGAGAAGGAGACAGGTATGCAAATGCCGGAAAATTCGATATGATTAAAAAAGCAGTTGATTATATAAAACAAAAAGGTTTCCCGGCAGGGGTTGGAGCGCATTCTCTGGAAACAATAAAATCCTGCGAAAGAGAAGGTATAAATGCAGATTTCTATGTAAAGACTTTCCATCATGATAAATACTGGTCGGCTCATCCGATGGAGAATCGCGAGGAATACAGCGTTATCGGTCCGGCTTCTCCTGACCATAACAGATTTCATGAAAACATGTGGGACCTGTTTCCTTTACGTACGATCGAATATATGAAAGGGGTAAATAAACCATGGTTTGCATTTAAGGTACTTGCCGCCGGAGCTATAGAACCAAAAGACGGATTCCGCTATGCATTTGAAAACGGGGCGGACTTTATTTGCGTCGGAATGTTTGATTTTCAGGTAATTGATAATGTAAATACTGCCACTGAGATACTTGGAAGTCTCAGGAACCGTGAAAGAAAATGGTTTTCATAAGTTCTATCTGAGAATTTCTGAGGTGTAGCGATCTGCAGTTTCAGACTGATCTTTCGAAAGTCCGGAAATAATAACAATTCTTTTCTCTTTCCAGGCCAGGAAAATGGTTCCATTGTATCCGTCTTTTACCATATACTTACCGGTATCAGAATCCATGGCGTAACTTCCGGTTGCAGTAAGATAGGCCTCAACTGTTTTTCGCGTCTCCTCAGGAGTATTATTGTCAATTATGAATATAGAGAAAACATCATTTCCAGATTCATAATTTGCTTTAAAAGCGTTGCCAAGAAACTTATGACCCAGAACACTTTCATTAATATAAGTCTCCTCATTGGTCTTTTTACCGGTTTGAGGAAACAAAGAAAGCGCCGATGGCATTTCAGTACTTCCCGTAAGCAGATCTGAGACACTGAAAGCCAATGATTCCGCTGATTTCAATGTATTTGCATCCTTTGAATATATCCTGATCTTGACGTAATAATTGGCTTTAAAGAAATTAATTATTCCATCTGAGGTCATATATCCCTGTGAACCCAGTTGCAGGAAGTGGAATGAGGAGGAACGTTCAGTTGAGTATATACCAAAGGCCATAGTATGATCGGACTGTTTGTATATCTCCAGTTTAATCACATTTTTCCCCTTTTTATACTCAGCAACATGCAAATCAATGAAGCCATAAGCCAGATATGTATCTGCTGCTCCATCAATAAAATCCCAAAGGTTATCCCGAAGATAAACAGGATACTCAGAGGTCTTTTTATAGCCTTTCAAATCAGGTAATTTAATGTCTTGTGCAAATACAATTCCTGAAAGTAGAATCAGGAAAAATGCAAATAGAATTTTATTTTTCATTTGCAAAATTTTGAAGTTTTTACTTAATAAAAATAAAGAAAATCTTCAGTAGTTGTCTGGTCGGAAGGCTTCCCATCCCAGCAACATCGGCTCTCAAAAAACCCCTTCTGGTAATATTATTCATAATAATATCCTTGTTTTTAAAGACATTTTTTGGTCTGAGTCCATCTGGTAAATCATTTAATATTTTGTTTATATGTTACTTCGAGTTTTACTCCTATTTCAAGCTTCTGATCCGTACTTCAATACCTGAATCCTTTAACAATTTTATGATTTCATTAGTATCTGTTTCTCCAAAATGGTATGGGTAAAGAATTTTTGGTTTAAAAGCAAGTGCTGCATCGGCAACCATAGCCGGAGTCATGGTATAAGGAAGATTCATTGGAAGGAATGCAACATCAATATTCCTGAGTGATTTCATTTCGGATATATTCTCAGTGTCTCCGGCTACATAAAATTTTTTCCCTCCTATTGTAAGGATATATCCTAACCCTGCTCCTTTCGGATGAAAAGGATGGCCAGGAGAACTCTCATTTACGATATTGTAAGCAGGCACTGCTTCAACAATAATATTATTTATTTCCTGCCTGTCGCCCGCCTTCATCGCCATTGCCCATGAAACCTTTGCAAGGGAGTTTTGATTGCAGAACAATAACGTTCCGGGTTTCTTAAGGTCGCCGATTAAATTAACATCAAGATGATCCCCATGCTCATGGGTAACCAGAATAAGGTCGGCTTTCGGAAGAAAGTTATAATTTCCCGACGACCTTACAGGATCGATATAGATCACAAATCCGTTCACCTTAAACATTAGTGATCCGTGTCCGATAAAATGCAATTCGACTATGCCGGCTGAAGTAGTAATTTTATCATATTCAGGAGGCTCCTGAGAAAATCCCGGAATGACCATAGCAGTAAATATTATTGTTAAAAAAGCACTTTTTAATTTGGCTAAAAGATAGTTATTCATATTCATAATTTTTAAGTCAGATAATATACAAAGATTTGAAAATTATCAGTAATTATTACATTTAATTAAGTTTTTTATTAAATTTTTTGTGTCCATATTTAATATATATTGAATTTTTGATAACTTGCCGTCAGAATTTAGGTCATTGCGTTAATTTATTAACTTTGATGCGTTTAGGGAAAGATAAACAAGCTACCATATTAGCAGTTTTTCTGGTATTTGCAGCATCAGCCAGCGGACAGACGGGAAGAAGTTTCAAATTCCATCCTAATGGTAATTTGCAGAAAACCGATGTCACAATTACAAATCAATCAATCATCATAAATTATTCAATATCAGAGCTCAATGTTGAATCGGTTACCAACAATGCCGGCTCTTTTTATCGAATATCAATTCCGGGCCACATTCGGTCGACTGATCCCGGGAAACCTGAATTGCCTATATACTGCAGGTTGATCTCTATTCCTGAAGGGGCAGAATTCAAGATAAAGATCTCTGGTGTTAAATCTACCAGAATAAGCCCATCAGGAAAGGATATAACAGGTCTTCTGGTTCCTGCACAGGAAAGTGAAACAAAAGAAGTTCAACAGGTAAAACCAGAGTTTAAATTTGATAAAACAGTTTACGCTACACGAGGATTTATACCGTCTGACACTGTGAAAATTGAACCATTAGGCGTCGCGAGGAGTCATAAACTGGCAAACCTATATATTTCACCGGTAAGATATAATCCACATTCAAATTCAATTGAGGTTATTACATCCATGAGAATTGAGATAACATTTTCAAATTCGTTCAATAACACATCCAAGTCCCTTCCATATCAGCCGAAACTTTTCGATGAGTCACTTGATAAAGGAGTATTGAACTACAATCCCAGGCAGGTAATTCCGGGCTACTCTGACAAACCGGTTAAAATGGTTGTAATTACAGATGTTGCTTTTAAAAAACTGCTTCAGCCTTTTATAAAATGGAAAACCCAGAAAGGTTTCAGGCTCAGGGTTCTATACAAAGGAACAGGATTGGCAGGGAATGATTATATGCAACTAAAAGATACTCTGACCAAAATTTACAATGCTTCATCCGCAAACGACCCACCTCCCGAGTATCTGCTTATTATAGGAGATGTCAATCGAGTTCCCTATTATGGTTCAGGGGGTTCAGGAAATGTCACAGATATGTATTATGGTGAATTTGATGGTAATGGCGATTATATTCCGGAAATGTTTATAGGCAGACTTCCAGTTGCCGATACAACTGAACTAAAAACAGCAATAACCAAAATAATCCAGTATGAAAAGTTCCAGTTTGCGGATACAAATAAATTTTATTCACGGGCAATGGCCTCTGCAGGTTATGATGCAGGTTATGCCAGTTATATGAACGGACAATTAAAGTATGCTGTTACAAATTATCTGACAAAAGCGAACGGAATCAATGAATTTCATTTTAATTATCCTGATTCCTACACTGCGAAAGATTCAATTATAGAGCTTATAAATAAGGGTGTGTCATTTCTTAATTATACAGGTCACGGTGAAGCTTCAGGGTGGTTGCATGTTAATATTAAATCGCCTGATATCACATCATTCCAGAATAAAAACATGTATCCTTTTGTAATAAGCAACGCCTGTTGGACAGCACAATTTAATCTGGCAACTTCTTTTGGAAACCGTATGATGCTGACTGCAAATAAGGGTGCAATAGGTTTCATCGGATGTTCAAACGACTCTTACTGGGATGAAGATTATTACTGGGCGGTTGGCCCCGGACCTATTTCAGCAAATCCGACCTACGAAGGAAAAGGGCTTGGAGCATATGACAGAATGTTTCATACACATGGGGAATCTCCCTCCGACTGGTATTTTACGATGGGCCAGATTAATTATGCAGGAAATCTTGCTGTCAGTGCAAGCAATTCCCCGAGGAAAAAGTATTACTGGGAGACATATAACCTTATAGGAGATCCAAGCGTTATTCCAATACTGGGAACACCTGGAACCTTTAACGTCTCATTACCAGATACACTTCCTAACGGTATTAAATCTTTCTCATTCAATGTTGACCCTTTTGCATATGTTGCTGTATCACACTATGATACATTATGGGATGCATCATTTGCAAGTAATTCAGGCACAGTTGTTCTAAAAATGCCGGGGCTTTCTAATGATTCTTGTCTGGTTGTAATAACGGGCCAGAACAAGATCCCTGTAATAAAGACAATCCATTTCTCGAATATTCAAAAAGAATATATCAATCTTACGGCCAGCGTTATAATTGATAGTCTGGGAAATAATAATAATCTGGCTGATTATGGAGAATCTATTTATCTGAAACTAGCGCTGAGTAATCTCGGGTTAACAGATTCTAAAAATCTATATGCCAAAATCTCTACCACCTCAAATCTGTTAACAATTACGAGCGACTCATCGTATATAGGAACCTTACCGGCAAAATCTGATATTGTTCTTTCAAATAATCTTGGCATCTCTGTTTCCAATGACGTACCTGATATGGCAGTAGCTACCATTAATCTTCTTCTGAAGGACCAGTTATCTGAAAAACATTATACAATTGATATATGTATTCACGCTCCTGAACTCAAGATCGTCAACTGTATTATTGATGATAAAACAATTGGAAACGGCGATTGCATTCCTGATCCTGGAGAAACATTCCGACTGGTTTTCAAAGTTCAGAACCAGGGTAGCAGCGATATTTCCGGTCAATTTGGTATTTCCAGCCAACAGAACGACATTTCTCTCGTAGAACCGAGTGTTAAATCGGGAACTTTAAAATTTGGACAGATCACCGATATACCCGTGATGGTAAAACTATCAGAATCAGTTCCCATTGGCAGCCTTATATCAGTCTCATCAATTCTCGATTGCAGCCCCTATATTGTGAACAAGGATTTCTCGTTCAGAGTCGGAAAAGTCAGGGAGAGTTTTGAATCATCGTCTTTTAAAATATTTCCCTGGATCAATGTCAATTCAATTCCCTGGGTAATTACTGCAGGAAGTTCTTATGATGGAAATCTTTCTGCAAGATCGGGAGCTATATCTAATGATGGATCCACATCCCTGATTATAAGGACGATATATTCAAAGGATGATTCTCTCAGTTTTTATTACCGGGTATCATCAGAACAGAATTATGATTTTCTTTCATTCAAGCTTAATGATGTTGAAATATTCAAGAAATCCGGAGAAACTCCATGGACAAAGACAGCAGTTGCTGTGAATGCCGGCCTTAATAAAATGGAATGGATGTACAGGAAAGATAGTTCTGTTTCAGATGGGTCAGATTGCGCATGGATTGATATGATCGATTTTACTGAGTCAAGCTCTTTACGTTATATTCAGAGAGATCTTCAGGTTGCCAGAGTAATTGTACCGGTCAATAATGAGCAATATGGACTGGAAAACATTTCGGTAAAAGTTCTCAATGTTGGAAAAGATACTTTAAATGGCTTTAACCTGGCCTATGAAATAAATGACCATACACAACCGGTGATACAGTTTTTTGATAACAAGGTTATTCCTTATGGCGACTCAGTGACAGTATCATTTAAGAAACAAGCTGATCTTTCAAAATATGGTTATTATAAGATCGTTACTTACGGACTTGATAACAACGATGATTATCCTTTTAATGACACATTAACTGCCAATATCGAAAATACAAAAATCACTGAGACATTAAGTGTATTCCCAAATCCGTTCAGTGACAAACTTACAATTACGCTAAACACTCAGACTGCCGACAAAATTCATATATCTATCTCTAATGTTTTGGGAGTAAAATTATATGATATCGAAAAGGATATTTTAAGCGGAAGCAATTCAATTACTCTTAGCGATCTCAGGTTAATCCCGTCAACATATTATCTCAATGTACATGGAACCGCTATTAACAATACAATTCCTATAATTAAAATCAACAAGTAAATTACAATTAGTTATTTGAAAAGAAGTTTTTAATATGTCAGCAGTAACACCTACAAGGGAATTGGCATTTGAATTGTTTAAAAAGTACAATAAGTCGGAGAGCCTCCTGAAACATGCTTTATCTGTTGAAGGTGTGATGCGATATATGGCTAAAAAGCACGGAGATGACGAGGAGAAATGGGGAATAATAGGACTGGTTCATGATCTTGATTATGAAATGTATCCGGAACAACATTGTATCATGACTAAGAAGATTTTAGAAGAGAATAACTGGCCTGAAGAATATATAAGGGCAATATTGAGCCATGGATGGGGCCTTGCAACTGAAGTTAAGCCTGTTTCATTGCTTGAGAGAACAATATACGCCGTAGATGAGCTGACCGGGCTGGTCGCTACAAGCGCCCTGGTAAGACCTTCAAAAAGCGTCATGGATCTGGAAGCAAGATCGGTCAGAAAGAAATGGAATGATAAAAGATTTGCCGCCGGGGTCGACCGTTCTGTTATAGAAAAAGGTGCTGAAATGCTTGGAGTAAATCTTGATGAGCTGTTAACGGATTGTATAATGGGTATGAGAACGGTGGCGAATGAGATTGGATTGGGGGGGTAAAAAAAGCCGGATCAATCGATCCGGCTTTTTTATAAATTCAGAGTATTATTGAGTAATTTTAAGCTTAATGTTTCTGAACCATACATCACTGCCATGGTCCTGGAGTCCAATGTAACCTTCTTTTGCAGGATTAGCAAACCATTCATAATCTTTAAATTTTGAGTCGGCTATCATCTTTTTCCAATCCTCAGTCCATAAGTGATATTCAACGACATTTGCACCATTCTGGGAATATACGACTGTTCCCTGGTAGACAAGAATATGAACATGGTTCCATTGGCCTGCAGGTTTGGTGTTCTGCGGTTTGGCCGGAATAAGGTCATAGAGTGACCCGGCCATACGGTCTCCATCAACACCCAGTTTGGCATCAGGATGTTTTTCATTATCAAGGAGCTGCATTTCGGGAGATGATTTCCAGATAGGTTCATTAGGTATTTCCTGTGCCAGAATAAAAATTCCGCTGTTTCCTCCTTCACCAATTTTCCAATCGAGGTCGAGTTCGAAATTGCTTAATTTCTTATCATAGATAACATCACCACCATTCCCGGCTTCTCCATTTCCGGAACCGATACAATGAAGAGTGCCATCAACAACTTCCCATCCTTTAGTGGGAAAGGTCGGTTGATTATATCCACGCCAGCCGGTTGTTGTTTTACCGTCAAAGATTGAGACAAAACCGTCATCTTTAGAAGATGATTTTTTAGCGTTTCCGTTTGATCCGCATGAAGTTACAAGTCCTAGAACAAGAACACATGCTAAAATAATTTTAAATAGTTTCATAGTACGTAAAATTTGAACTGTTAAAAGTCACTGGTAAAAATTGGCTGTGCTTATTTTATTAAACAGGCATATCAGGTAAAGTAAAACCTTTGCGATAGGTGTGTTTTACCATTTCAGCAGCAAATTCTTTTGCATTCATCTTAATGTCCGGTCTGTTGAACTTGGGATCGCCATCTATGATCGTAAAGTTATCAGAGATGGTGAGTCTTACGGAGTCATCTGCGCCAATGTTGGTGAACTCCATTTTCTCACCGTTCCATTCAAGTGTTTTGTTAAGCCCCTGAAGTCTGACAGCAAGAACACCCATAACAACCATTTCATTAAATGGTCCGGCTTCTGAAAAATCTGATTTAGTTTTAACTCTGGTCTCAGCACTTTCTTTACATGCACGTACCCAGTCCATTTCATGACCGCCCTGCATGGCTTTCTCAATTCTTCTTTCAGTTTTTGGAACAACCGGTTTACGGCCTGATAATAGCCATGGGTCTTTACCATAGCAACCACAGATAAGAGCATCTTTTGAACCATGGAATATAACTCCACCTCCGCCATCATTCATGTTTTTTCCGGCAGGCCAGCCAGCTGGTTTAGTAGGTTCGAGGCCACCGTCAAACCAGGCTACTTCAACCTCAGGATATTTGATTTTTGCTCCCTTTGGTGCAATTCTTTCGGGGAATGTAATAGTAACCATCTGTGCATTAGGTGCGCAATCGGTCAATAACAGAGTTGAACTGGCCTGAGCTTTTATAGGGTATCCCAATTTTAGAGATTTGAATATAGGATGCATAATGTGACAAGCCATATCGCCAAGAGCACCTGTTCCAAAATCCCACCAGCCTCTCCAGTTCCATGGAGTGTAGATGCTGTTATAGGGACGCATTTTAGTAGGGCCTATAAAAAGATCCCAGTTAAGAGTATCAGGAACCCATTCGCCTTTAGGAACATTTAATCCCTGTGGCCATATGGGGCGATCGGTAAAAGCTTCAACTTTTCTTACTTCACCGATTTCACCGTTCTGTATCCATTCAATTGATTGGTTTACACCTTCATCTGAAGAACCCTGGTTACCCATCTGCGTTGCAACTTTGTATTTTGCAGCCAATTTTGTTAATAGCCTTGATTCGTAAACTGTATGAGTCAATGGTTTCTGGCAATAAACATGCTTGCCCAACTGGATAGCGTTTGATGCAACTACAGCGTGAGAATGGTCTGCAGTAGCAACAATAACTGCATCAATTGACTTGCCCATCTCATCAAACATCTTACGCCAATCCCAGTATGCTTTAGCATCTGGATTTGCAGCAAATACTTTTTTCGCATATTCCCAGTCAACATCGCAGAGAGCGACTATGTTTTCTGTAGGTTTTACGTTCTTCAGGTTTGAATTACCCATACCACCGATACCAACGACGGCAATATTAAGCTTGTCACTGGGAGCCGGAGTTTTGCGACCTAAGCCACTAACGACAGAGCTCGGAAGTATTGTCAAACCTGCAGCAACGGCACCGGTCGTGCCAAGAAACGTCCGGCGTGTAATGTTTTTTGATTTTTCTTTCATTGTCAGGTAAAATAAAATTTATTATTGATCTATAAAATTAATTATTTTTAATTAGCCAAACATATAGTATCCATATTTAAAAACATATCCGGAAATCTACAATTCTCTGATCCAAATATTCCTATAGGCAACAGGATTTCCATGATCCTGTAATTCAAGGCTTCCCGGCCCATGTTTCTTAATAAAATATTCGGGCATTCCAATGTATTCAGTTGGGCCTCTTATGATTACATTATTCTGAACAAGGACTCCATTCTGAAGTACCGTTACACGCGGAGGAGTAACAAATATGGTAGAGTCATTCCCAAAAGTTGGCGCCGTATAAATGATATCATATGTTTGCCATTCACCTGGTTTTCTGCAAACATTTACCAGTGGAGGATATTGTTTATAGATACTTGCAGCTTGCCCATTACGATATGTGCGGTTATTATAACTATCAAGTACCTGAACTTCATAAAGTTCCTGTAAGAACACGCCACTATTACCCCTGCCCTGACTTTCCCCTGTTACTTCAGAGGGAGTTTTCCACTCAATATGTAATTGAAAACTTTCAAATTTTCGTTTGCTTTTAATGTATCCGGCTCCCTTTACACTTATTAAAGCTCCATCCTTTACAATCCACTTTGAAGGATTTCCCTGCAAATCTGTCCATTCTGCATTCACGTCAGTTCCGTTGAATAAAACTATTGCATCTGAAGGTGCATCTGAATTTGTAACTCCCGGTTGAATTATTTTTACTTCAGGTTCCCAAATCTCGGTCATCCCCGGAGTCATCTTTTCAGGCTCAGGAAACTTCAAAGTAATCGGTTTAGTTGTTTGCTGCGTTTGGCCTATACAGTAAACGCAAGTGAACAACATTGAACTTAAAATCAACAATTTTTTCATATTTATTCTGATTAAATTAATTAATAGATACACACTCCTGAATGATAATTTATTTGTGCCGTTATTTGACACAAATATAATGTTGGATATTTTAAAAACCTAATCCCCTAAGGGGTCTGAATATTACCTGATTACCTTCTTTAAAGGCTTAACAGAAACTTCTTTGAAGAATACGACATCCTTATCACTGTGATTCTGAATACCCATATAACCCGAAATAGGACGTGGTCCTCGTTGGGGCTCAAAATCAAATTTGCGTTCCGGCACGGCATCACCCTCTTTGAAATCGGTAACTTTTATTCCGTTCAGATATACTATAGTCCTTGGCCCATCGAGAGTAATCTCCATGGTGTTCCATTGTGGGCCAGGCTTTCCTGTCTTGGCCAGCGGTTTTGTAAGAGAATACAGCATTCCAGTATAATGATAATCATCTTCACCTGACTTTTCAGGTTGATTATCAATCTGAACTTCATAGCCATAATGTACAGGCATCCATTCTTCGCGTGGTTCAATAGGGATACGGATAAAAACTCCTGAATTGCTATTTGTGTCACGCATAGCGAAAACTACACGGATCACACAATTGCTGAATTTTTCTCCTTTCCAATATAACAGGCCCATTCCTCCTTTGGACTTTATAAGACCATTCTCAACATAATGAGAGCCTGGTCCGACCTGTTTCCATCCTGTAAGATCTTTCCCGTTAAATAAATGTCTCCACTGAGTTGTATCAGCAGCACCTGCCGAAACGCTTTTTGTAAGAACAAATAATAAACATACTGTCAGGCCAAACATTAGGAAGAATCTGCCTGAGATGATACCGGCATACGATTTTTGCCTTGCAATAAAAAAAAATTTCATGGGTTTTAATTTAAGTATAATTAGTTTTTTCCTGTCGTTGCTTCCCTGACAACTGGTTTTGCCCGGAAGTCTAAACTCAGAATTTATGTCAAAGGTATATACAAAATCATCATTACTTCCTGTAATAAGTTGTTGATCTTGAAAAAAATATTTTACCTTTTGACGCATGAAATAATAATTATGCATTCAACAATGACTATTTTGATTTCCAATGAAAAAGAAATAAATTGCCCGAAAATCAACATATGGATAAAAAATATTTCCCTCTCAGTTCTGTTGAGAACAACAGAGTGGTAAAAATAGTTCAGGTTGCATTCGGTTTTGTTTGCATAGCGGTAGCATTATTCTGGTTGATTTTTAACATCAGGTCAATGAGAACCTATGGAACACTATGGATCACTATAATATTTCTCTCAGGTTTTGGTTTATACCTGATCTGGGTCGGGTTGGGCCGGGCTACCAGGTTTATTGAGATAAGCTCTGATACAGTCAGGCTTAAAAAAACTGCTATTTTTCCGACAGTTGTAATAACTGCAGGTGAGATTCAAAAGATAGAAGTCTTCCCGTTCAATCTTATCTTCATTTTCAAAACAGGGGGGAAAAATGTTTTGAGATTCAGTAGTACTTATCACGAAACGAATGAAAAGGTAAAGGAGGAAATTTTCAGATTTGCAGAAATTAACTCTATCAGTATTGAAAATGTAGAGGAAAAATTATAATCACCATTTAACTATTAGATGCACGGGTTAAATAATTCAGGACAAGTGAATTTGGTTTATAAAGAATTTTACTCCATGTAGCTGCATGGCAAATAGAATTCATTTCATTTTCAATTTAAATTTCAATAATCTTTCCCAGGCCATTTTGTTTATTGGTATCCCGTTTCCCAGGTTTTCTTTTCTTGTCTTTAGAACATTCTCTCCCGGATACCGGATTTTAAAAGAGGGATCCTCAGGATTTGATTTGTGCAAATCTGCAACAATCTGATTTATTGTATTATCAATAACAGGAAAGTTTTTCAGCTTTTTGATGTCGATTGCTATAAAAATCTGTGAAACACTATATTCTGAACTACAACTATGGATCTGATGAGTAGCAAGTCCGCCGGACAAAATTGTTGCCAGAATATCGAGTAATAATGATAACCCGGCTCCTTTCCAATACCCAATAGGTAGAATCCTCCAGGATTCCAGTATCTCCTGCGGATCGTTGGTTATTTTTCCCTGTTTATTGAATCCGCCAGGGTACTGAAGTTTATTGCCCTCATTTTTAAGCAATTCCAACTTCCCATAAGAATACTGCGACATTGCAAAATCGAGAACAATCGCTTCATCCCGGTATGGGACAGCAATCACGAAAGGATTGTTTCCAATTCGTGGATCAGTTGCTCCCCAGGCTGGCATATTAGGACAGGTATTTGTCCAGCAAATCAAAATAAAACCTTTTTTTGCAGCTTGCCAGCCATAAGTTCCCCCGCGCATCCAATGGTTTGTGTTGGCAAGAGCTACCATACCAATCCCCTTTTCACTGGCAAGCTCCATTGCCCTGTCAGTTGCAAAAGTTGCATTCAGTGGTCCTGGAGCAAGATTGCCATCCCATTGTTCAAGTGAACCTAAACTCTGTACCAGTGAAGGAACAGCTTCCGGTTTAACAAAACCCTCAAGAGTGTTTTTAACGAATCGTGGAAACCTGTTAATTCCGTGAGAGTTGACTCCATCAACACAATTCATTGTGAAAATTTCTGCACATTTTTCTGCCTTCGCTTCTGGAAATCCTATACTTGAAAGAATTCTGAAAAATTCCGATTTCAATTTTTCATAAGGTATCCTGATTGTATTTCCAACATCATTCATAATAAATTTTCTAAATATCAACGTATGGAGATGACCAAATTGCTCGTCTCTGCAATATTTGAATTACTTTAAAACATTGTCCGCGAAATCCATAAACCAGTCCCAGTCTTTTAACAACAGATTATGGGCGCCATCCCTGATATGAAAACCTACTCTCCCACTGATTATTTGTTTATTAAGAAGAGGCATAGATTTCGGAATATCTGATGTCACACCCAGGAGTCTGAAAACCGGTACTGCATTATAAAGAGAGACGTAGGATCCATGAGGATCACCCCACAGATCCTCATCGGCACAGTCAATATACAGGGCCCTTGGAGCTACCAGAGCCAGAAGCATATGCATATCAACAGGCAATGAATCTTCTTTATTACTGTATTTTTTGTAGTTTGAACAGAACCAGTGTGGAAACGCTGAATTAAGTCTTGCAACAGTTTCTCCGAAGCGCCGTCTGGCCAGTGATGCTCCTCCTGCACCCGACTCATTTGAGATCACCATTGCAAAACGGGTATCTTCTGCACCTGCCCACAATGCTGTCTTACCTGCACGTGAATGCCCTATAACAGCGACCTTATCAGGCGCTACATCTTTATCATTTACCAGGTAGTCCATACAACGGCTGGCACCCCATGCCCATGCAGCGAGTGTCCCCCATGCATCATCATGACGGGGATTCTGGTCAAGCAAACCATGTATCCCATTTTTAAAATTGTCAAAATTATCAGGATCCAAATCAGAAGCATTGAAAACTGCCATTCCGTAGCCTCTCTTAAGAGCTTCATTTACAGGCCAGTATTGATCATTTTCTTTCCAGTGAGGAGAATCCGCTTCAGATAACCACGGATCAATGAGCAGGAATACAGGAACAGCTTTTTTAATATCATTTGGTGTGAAAAGAATAAGGTGGAAACGCAATGATTTGTCCGCTTTCTCAATTGATATTTCCACATCCTTCTTGGTTGCAATTCCTCCAATCGCCTGCATATCGACGCTCACAATTTTGAACTTTTTCTGGTATTGAGTCTCAGGAACCCTTCCATAAACATATTTTCGGAACAACTCAATAATCTCAGGCCTCCTCAATTTATTCCATAAGTCTGCTGTAGTGATCTTTACACCATCATTTGAAGTAAATATATCAGGCAAAGTATATTTTGGAACTCTTTCTTCATAATAATTAAAATCGGGACTATCTTTTGATAGTTTTTCAACCATCAGGGTATTAGCATGCCATCCTTTATTTCCCTGAGCTGAAACAATTGAAATCTGAAGAAACATCAACAATAACGTAGCAATACCTGCTTTTTTAAGGTAATCTTTTCCGGCCATCATTTGTTAAGTATTTTATAATCAGTTTTTAAAAACAGACCTCTATGCAAATTTATCAATATTAGTTAAGAAGTAACCTCCAAAAATGTCGATTTCAATTCTCATATTGATCAATTAATGCAGCACCCTCTCTGAATTTCAATTTAGTTCGCTGCTGTTTATTATATGTACACCCAATTTTGCAATTTCACATTTTATGTCATCAAATTTTTCCACATACAAAGGTTGAGATGCATCTTCAATAAGTATTGCAGAAAATCCTTCCTGAATGGAATCAAGTATTGTATAATAAACACAGCTGTCTGAAGCCAACCCGCAGAAATATATTTCAGAGGTTCCCTTTTCTCTCAGGTAACCGGCAAGACCTGTACATAAATGATGGTTATTGTCAAAAAATCCGCTGTAACTGTCAACTTCCGGATCCATTCCCTTACGGAAAATGGCGGCAATTCTATTCGAGTCTATATCGTGATGTAATTCTGCCCCCCTTGATCCTTGAATACAATGATCAGGCCATAGTGTTTGCAGCACTCCGTTAAGGACAATTTTATCGAATGATTTTTTCCCGTAGTGGTTCGAGGCAAAACTCTTATGGTTTTTTGGATGCCAATCCTGGGTAGCTACTACAAGATCAAAATAGCTTTGAACCTTGTTAATTACAGGTACTATCGTATTACCATGAGGTACTTCAAGCGAGCCTCCCGGCATGAAATCATTCTGAACATCAATGATAATAAGCGTTTTCATTTAAATGCAAATTTAAATTTATCAATAAGGATGTCACGTTCAGTTTGCAGTTTATTGCTGATTCCAATTTTATAAATATGAGGATTGTCAAACCTTTTGTACTCTGATGGCAGTTTAGCCAGTCTGTTCCGGCTGAATTGTGCTATTTCTGAAAGTGACTGAGGCTTTTTCAATCTCAGCCCGTTTTCCATTACTTTATGTAAAAGGGGTTCCACAATATATTTTGCCAGAGATAGCGATTTAAGAGGATAAACAGGGTGATAAATAATTTCCACCTCTTTTTCATCAGCCAGTGTAACAGCGTCTGCACCGATGAACTTACCCTCGCTGTCAATGACCCGGAAGACCTGTTTCCTGTGAGGTAGTGTAATTTTACTGACATTCTCTGATAATTTGATCCGGGCTTTCCCGTTTGAGTAAGCCAGTTTATATACTCCATCCAATGCGGCATCGGGGTGACCTGTGACAAGGCTGGTCCCAACACCAAATACATCGATCGGAGCCTGTTGTTCCATAAGGCTTTTTATTATGTGCTCATCCAATTGGTTTGAAACAGCAATCTTTACATATTCCAGACCTGCATTATCCAGCCGCCTCCGGCTCTCTTTTGCAAGATAAGCCAGGTCGCCGCTGTCGAGCCTTATTCCATTTAGTCTTAAGCCTTTCTCTTCCATTTTTTTTGCCACAGTAATAGCATTGGGTAGACCGCTGTTAAGGGTATCGTAAGTATCCACAACAAGTACACAATCTTCAGGTTGCACTTCAGCAAAATGCATAAAAGCTGATAATTCATCATCATAGCTTTCAACAAATGAATGTGCCATTGTACCTGAAACAGGGATTCCATAATCCCGACCTGCCACAACGTTACTTGTACCATCAAAGCCCCCTATGTAGGCAGCCCTGCTGGCATAATAACCACCCGGCCCCTGAGCTCTTCGCAAACCGAAATCTATTAAGATTCTTCCTTCGGCTGCCTGGCGCATACGACTGGCTTTTGTGGCGATCAGTGTCTGAAAATTGAGAATATTAAGAAGAAGCGTTTCTATGATCTGAGCTTCAATTATGTTCGCTTCGATCTGGATCACAGGACGGACAGGAAAAACCAGATCTCCTTCAAGTGAACTATAAACATTCCCTGTAAATCTGAATTTTTCAAGATAACTGATAAACTCAGGATGGTATTTCTGCTCCTTTAAAAACTCAAGATCATGTCTGTCAAAGCGCAAAATGCTGAGTATACCAAGCAGATCCTCCAATCCTGCAAAAATCGCATATCCTGCATTGAAGGGTAGTTTACGAAAGAAATAATCGAATACTGCTTTTGTGTCTTTTTGTCCTTTCAGAAAATATACCTGAGACATTGTCAACTGATACTTGTCAGTATATGTAGCTGTATAATTGAACATTATGAATACTGAATTTTAAGTTATTTTTGTCGGACCAATTTTTTTTATCATAATCAAGTTATCATAAATTCTGTAATTCTTTTACTGCTTTGCTAATTTTGTTATAAAAAACGAAATCAGTCAGAAATTATGGCTTACATCAGTTCGAAGTAATGCATTACCAGCCAATGTCCGGACAGTTTTCTATGAACATTCATTCCGGTTAATTGTTAGCTTCAATATCAAAACTTATGTATTGATATTATATTCAATCTAATGAACAAACTTTTGCCTGAATAGTTTTAAAAAATCAAATTGAACAAAAGTCGTAAGATATCAATACTGGTTTTTGGACTGGCCCTGTATATAAGCACATCATTGCTGAACGGTCAAATCCTGAAAGATTCAACTTCCATAAACCTGATTAAAAGGGGTATCGATTATATATATGATTTTCAATTCAATAACGCATATAAGGTTAGTGCAGAACTAAGTAACTTGTATCCGGGACATCCTGTAAACCATCTGTTCAAAGGAATGATAACTTATTGGGAAAATTACCCGCTGATCACAACCTCAGCAGCAAGAGAATCGTTCGAAGAAGAAATGCATGAATGCATTGAAGAGTGCGATAAAAATAAGAACCCGGCAATTGAAGCTGAAATCCTGCTGGTGAATCTGTCCGCCAGGGGTCTCCTGTTATTATATTACACTGATAATAATCTTAGTTTTGCGGTATTCCCGCTTGCTTCAAGCACATATCAGTGTATCAGGCGATCTTTTGATTTTACTTCACATTATTCTGATTTCTATTTTTTCACAGGAGTATACAATTACTATCGTGAAGCTTATCCAGAAGTTCATCCTATATACAAGACACTTTCCTTTCTTTTTCCGAAAGGAAGTAAGGCTAAGGGGTTGCAGGATTTACAGATAGTTGCAAATAGTTCCATTATACTTAAGGCGGAAGCCTATTCTTTCCTAAATCTGATATTTTTAGGTTATGAAAATAATTTTCAGCAGGCAACTTTTTACAGTAAAAGTCTTCACATGATATATCCTGACAATCCGGAATATCTGGGATCGTACATTAAAAACCTTATGCTGATGAAACAATATAATGAAGCTGAAAATGAGATTGAATCATCTGATTCAATTCTTAAAAGCCAGTTTTTTCAGGCGCAGGTCACCATTTTTAAAGGCATCTTACAGGAGAAAAAGTACCACAATAACAATCAGGCCCAACAATTTTATTTGAAGGGAATTAAAGATATTTCGATTTTCAGAAGTTATGGGAATGAATATGCAGCTTATGCCTATTTCGGTCTTAGCAGGATCAGCGAGATTAATGGTGATATGGCTAACAAGAAAAGGTATCGTGACCTTGCAGTGAAGTTAGCCGACTTCAGCAATATTGATTTTAATTAGCAGGTTTCAGGCTCTGCTCAGCCCTTATAACCATATATTTTGTTATCAGTGTGCCCTGATCATTTACCCGTTCACAACTTATAAGCTTTAAACCTATATCAAAATACTCGTTAATGACGAATCCGGTTCCGTTCCCAAATATCTTCGGTTCAATTGTAAGCCATAATTCATCAATTAATTGTTCCTTAAGAAATAAAGTAGCAATCTGAGCACCGCCAACAATCAGTATCTTATCCTCCTGCTCTGTTTCAAACCGGTTTATAAGGTGTGAGGGCACTTCCGAAGTAAATTCAATCTTTCCGGCCAGCTCTTTAAGCTGGTACTTTTCGGGCTGTCGAGTCATTACAATAAAAAGATGCTTTGAGTCAGGCTTTACCGGATCGGCCATATAAGTTGTTTTACCCATTATTATAACCCGTGTTTCATTCCATATGCGATCAAAATAATCCTGATCTTCTTCCGAGGACCAGGATCTTATTTTCGGATTACCCCATTTTGTAATTTTACCATCGAGTGTTAAAACAAAAATCAGGATTGTTTTCATATAAAGGATTTGAGCTGGACAAAAAATGGAAACCAGCTTACATTTTTTCCATTGTTATTGATTTTTCATTGACTCCCAAACCAGACAATTGTTTTATTACAGATTCCATCATAGGCGGAGGACCGCATAGATAGTAATTTTGAGTGTGTCCGGGAATATGAGCTTTAAGAAACTCCTGAGTGATAAATCCATGAGCATAACCCTCGCTCTTTTCCTCTGACAAAATATTAATAAATGAGTTACCCAGCATGAGTTTCAATTCACCTTCAAGAATTATATCTTCTTTTTTTTTATTTGAAAATATCAGCATATTGCCGCCAATTTTCTTCTTGTTCTGAAGATCACGAAAAATGGAAATAAACGGAGTAATTCCAGCTCCACCGGCTATAAACACTCCTCTCCCTTTATAAGCAATATCTCCCCACACGTCCCTTATAATCAGTTCAGAACCTGGCTCAAGTTTCCCAAGTTCATTGGTTACTCCATCATGATCAGTATAAATTTTAATAGTGAATTCAAGATATCCGGCTGAATTCAGGCAAGTAAAGGTGAAAGGTCTTTTTTCATTTTTCAAATCCGGAGCATTGATCGATACATCAGTAGCCTGACCGGGGATAAATGAATAACCCAATGGTTTCTCAAACTGAAACCTCTTTACATTGTGTGTAACGTTTTCTACATTCAATATTTTAACAACATACTCCTCCATACTTTCCTGGTTTAATTGTCTTGCTGATATTCCTATTATATGTTTGGAAATGAACCTTTCATCTCCGGTGATTTATCACGAAAAGTTTACACAGTGAATCGGGATCTCTTTAACACTAAGGTGTCAGAGTTTATCGATTTTGGCTGCAAGTATAAAATCATTTTCCGATAATCCGTTTATTGAGTGGGTCCATAATTCAGCCACTGCTCTGCCAAAATAAATGTGCAAAACAGGATGATGTCCTTCCGATTCAGCTATATCTGCCACCTTGTTCACGAAGTCAATAGTCTGACGATAGCTTACAAAAAAGAATTCTTTCGAGATTTTATTGTTCTCTATAACTTTCCAGTCATCTGAAAGATGTTTTTTATATTCAGCTATTTCTTTTTCATTTAATGGCGGTATACCACCCTCGCACGGGATACACTTTTTTTTGCTTAAGTCCATAGTCTTTGAATATTTAAAATAGAATTCACAATTTTCAGATTGACAAATCATTTTGCTGATCTAAAAGACCTGGAAACTAATCTGTAACATTAAACATATCAGAAGTAAAATAGTTTATTGTAGTATTACTTAAAGGAAATTCTGATATTTGATATTTAGTAAGAAAAGGGTATGATACAACTTTCTAAAAGATATAATGATAAACTTGAATGTCTTCTCTGCCCCCACCTCTGTAAATTATCTGAAGGCAAAACAGGCATCTGCGGTGTCAGAAAAAACACAGGAGAAAAAATTGAACTGATTACTTACAATGTTCTGTCGGGATATGCTCTTGACCCTGTTGAGAAGAAACCACTATATCATTTTTTCCCCGGACATAGTATTTTATCTATTGGATCATTTGGTTGTAATATGAAATGTGATTTTTGCCAGAATTATCATATATCTCAAAAAGTACCCGAAAGTCTGATTCCGGAGGTTAACATAACCAAAATAATAAAAGATGCTCTTTCTGTCGAAAATAATATTGGTATAGCATTTACTTATAATGAGCCGATTATCTGGTTTGAGTATATGAGGGATGTCGCTGAAATTGCTGAAAAAGAAGGATTATATACTGTTATGGTAAGCAATGGCTATGTCAACGCAGAACCACTTGCTGAAATAACAGAATTCATAGATGCATTTAATATTGATCTGAAAGCATTCAATAATACCTTTTACCGGAAACTCACAGGAGCAGAACTGGAACCTGTAAAAAACAGTCTGAAACAGATTGCGAAATCCGAAAAACATCTTGAAATAACCACACTTATCATACCGGGCCAAAACGACGATGAAAAGGAAATGGAATTGCAATCGGAATGGATAGCCGGCGAGCTTGGAAAGAGTGTTCCATTTCATCTCAGCAGGTACTACCCTACCTATAAAAGAGACAACCCTTCAACGTCGGATGAACTGCTGAAAAAACTGTTTGAAATTGCCTCGAAAAACCTTGATTATGTTTACCTGGGAAACAGCCATTCAAATATTGGCCAGAATACTTCATGTCCGCAATGTGGCACCCGAGTAACAATAAGATCTGGCTATAGAACAAAACTTGAAAACCTTGATAATGAAGGTAAATGTACCCGCTGTGGAAATCTGATTTACAAAAATTTTACTTTTTCTTAGCAGATAGGGCGCTCAACCGTTCAAAGAGTTTATCAACACCTGCAAGAAGGTCTTTTTCTACGGTCTTATAATAGGTTTTAACAATTTTGGGATTATCCTTGCCATCAGGATTGTTCACTCGAGCGATGAGGTCGTTTCTGAATTCAACAGCATCTGAAATCAATGTTGACAACTCATCTGATTTGTTATCGGGATGAATATTTGAATAGGTAAAACTATCGGAAATCACTTCAAAAACGAGGTAATCAATATCCTTTTTCAGTTCTCTTACACTTGCCATAATACAGAGGTTTGAATTAATGAGGGTACAAATATAATAATTTATCCTTCAGTCTGTTCTAAACAACTTCATTATTAAGGCCGGAACATGCTGACACTGGCTTCGGCTTTTTCAAGATAAAGTTTCCTTAAACTTTCAACCAACGAAATATTTACATTGAAGAAATAATTGTCGATGCAATAAAAAGCAAGAACCATCGGCGATGTTCCGGTCATAAATACCGCATCATATTCTTTTATTTCATCAGCTTTAACACAGGCAAATTCCACTCTGATTTTATTTTCAACACAAATTTCAAGAATATGTTTTCTTGTAATGCCGTTAAGCACAACATTGTCAGGTGCAGTCGTTAGTGTTTCTCCTTTCAGAAAGAATATATTTGAACGGCTTCCTTCTGTTATTAAATTATTTTTATTCACCAGAATAGCCTCATAGCCGCTTTCAAGAATAAGTTTATGATAAATTGATGACCTGAGTCTGTGATTTATTACTTTTGATTCAGGATCTTTCCGCTCAGCAAAGAAGAGGATGCCTTTTACCCCTTTTTTATACTGTGATTCAGATGGATAGCCAGGTTCAATAAAGTAGACAAGATAATTTGTTGCGCCATTTTTATAATTAAAAACTATTTTCACGTTTGTCTCGCGTTTTTTTTCTGACCTTGCAAGACTTATTATATCTTTTCGGAGTGTGGGTATATCAGCAAGAAAAGTCTTTTTCTGCAGCTTTACGCTTGTTGCAAGCCGTTCCAAATGATCATGAAAAAAGATCGGATTACCTCTGATCATCCTTAAGACCTCGTATACAGAATCACCTTCATAAACCAGTGAATTATCAAACATTTCAACCGGTTGAAGGTTGCCATTAAGTATGAATTTATTTCCGTAACATTCATTCATGATAAATAATTTTTAGCATCACAAATTTACAAACTATCGGTCAATCTGCCCTCAATTCTAATTATATTCGCAGTCATAACTCACAGGAGATTTCAACAGATGTATGCGATTATCGATATTGAGACCACAGGTGGAAGTGCGCGTATAGAAAGAATCACTGAAATAGCCATATATCTTCATGATGGAAATAAGATTACAGGGGAATTTGTTTCACTTGTTAACCCTGAAAGAAATATTCCCTATTTCATTACAAACCTCACAGGTATAACCAATGAAATGGTTGAAGATGCTCCGCACTTCTATGAGATTGCTAAAAAGATAATTGAACTGACTGAAGGCAGAACTTTTGTTGCACACAATGCACGTTTTGACTATTCATTCATCAGGCAGGAGTATAAATCTCTTGGTTATAATTTTAAGAGGAACATTTTAGATACCGTTGCACTCTGCAGAAAATTACTTCCCGGACATCAGTCATACAGTTTAGGTAATATCTGCAAGGATCTCAGTATTACAATCAATGGAAGACACAGGGCGGCAGGAGATGCCCTAGCAACTGTAAAGCTTCTTGAGATCCTTATTGCAAGAGATATTGAGATCAATGAATGCAGATCATCCCTTATGAAAAACACCAGGGTATCAAAGTTAAATCCGAAACTCGATATCACTAAGATTGAAAGTATCCCAGACGAACCCGGAATATATTATTTCTATAATGAGAAAAGTGATCTTATCTATATAGGCAAGAGCCGTAATCTCCAGCAGAGGATCAGCACACATCTCTCAAACAATTCCACTAACAGGGCAATGGAAATGCGCGATCTTATAGCCGATATTGACTGGGAAACGACAGGAAGTGAGCTTATTGCACTCCTTAAAGAATCTTTTGAGATTAAGCGTAACAAACCAGTCTATAACAGGGCACAAAGAAGAACAGGTTTTCAATGGGGTATTTTCAGCTTTATTGATAACAATGGATACCTGAATTACCGTTACGGACAAATTAACGATGATGAAATTCCTGTTTCAGTATTCACCTCAAAAGAAAAAACGAAACATAAACTAGGGTCACTAATTGAAACTTATGGTCTGTGTCAGAAGCTTTCGGGTCTGTACGAAACCGATGGAGCCTGTTTTCATTACCAGGTCGGAATCTGTAAAGGGGCCTGTATTGGCAAAGAGTCACCAGAAGAGTATAATGAACGCGCAAACAAAGCAACCGAAGAATTTATCTTTAGCAGACGTAATTTTTTCATTATCGATAAAGGACGAGACTTTGAAGAGCGTTGTGCAGTCAAGATTGTGAATGGAAAATATACAGGATACGGATACTTTAATATTAATGATATGGGATTCGGCCTTTCTGCGGTGCATGAATGTATAAAACCATCAGGTGATAACAGCGATATCCAGGTTATTCTGAAACAGTATCTTAAAAGCAACAGGGTGGAGAAGATTATTGAATTTTGAATAGACATACTCATCTCCTTCACAATTTCTAAGTAACCCATCCCCCAACCCCTTCCCTTCTGTCTAAGGGAAGGGGCGTAACTAATTATATATTAATGCATTTCACCCTTCCCTTATTGTTTAAGGGAAGGGATGGGGAAGGGTTAAGAAGAAATAAAAAGTGCGTTGGTGTTTGAGTTCATTGGCTATGCAGAATCATTCATGAAACCGATACCCGATTCCTGATTCAGTAATCAGCAATTTTGGTTTGGCTGGATTGTCTTCTATCTTTTTCCGTAACTGTGCCACAAATACTCTTAATATTTGTGTCTGTCCGATATATCCAAATCCCCATACTTCTTTTAAGATTGTCTGATGGGTCAATACCCTGCCCGAATTTTTCGCAAGAAGTGCCAGTAATGAAAATTCAGTAGAAGTCAGTTTTAAAATTTCATCATTTTTACGGGCCGTGTGATTGACGAGGTCTATGGTAATTGCATCAAATACAAGAATTGGATTTACATCATTACCAGGGCTATGCCTGAGGGCAACTCTTATCCTGGCCAGAAGCTCCATTGTTCTGAAAGGTTTGGTGATGAAATCATTTGCCCCATTATCAAGTGCCTTGATTATATCATCCTCAGAATTCTTTACGGAAAGAACAATGATAGGTTTATGATACCATTCCCTTATTTTCTTCAGGATTTCTATCCCATCAGTATCAGGTAATCCCAGATCAAGAATAATAAGTGAAGGATGTTGTGTAGCAGCAGAAATAAGACCGTCCTTGCCGGTGGCAGCCTCAGAAATCTTAAACCCGTTTGATGAAAGCGTTATTTCAAGCAGACGTCGAATCTGCACTTCATCATCAATTACCAGTATTGTCTCGGGTAGGTTCATTTAGACCTTGTTTATCCCCCAGATCCGATGGAGGAATTTCAGTTGGTATTTTTATTGTAAACTTAGCGCCGCCATTTTCCCTGTTTTCGACAGTTATTGTTCCTTTATGAGCTTCAACAAATCCTTTTGCAATCGAGAGTCCCAATCCAGTCCCTCCAGCTTTTGATCCCTCTACTCTGTAGAACTTGTTAAAGATAAGTGATATTTCCTTAGCGGGGAAGCCCGGCCCTCTGTCCATTACCTGAAAAGTTAATATTCCATTGTCATAGAATGCTTTAACACGAAGATTTGAAGAAGTATAGGCATATTGCGTGGCATTATAAATCAGATTGTACAGCACCTGTTCCATCAATCCAAAGTCGATCTTTACAAAAGGCATATCATCGGGAATAACAATATGAACGTTAAACAGTTTAAGTTCATCCTGAAGGCTTTCAGTGACTTTATTCACCAGGTCATGTACATCGCACCAATCCAACCGTGGTGTTATCCGACCGCTTTCCAGTCTTGACATATTCAGAAGATTTTCTATAAGACGGTTTAATCTTTTTGAAGCTTTGAATATTTCAGTGGAAAGTTCTTTTGAAATTTCCTCCGAATGTTGTGTTGTGAGCAAAGAGTCGGAGGCTCCCATGATTGTTGCAACAGGTATACGCAATTCGTGAGAAATGGAGTTAAAAAGGGTTTTATAAAGTTTATCAGATTCATTTAATAAAAAGGCTTGCTTAGCCATATTGCGAAGGTATTCGCGCTCAAATTTACCGGATATCTGCGAGATAAAAGCCTCCCAGAATTGTTCTTCACCCTGGGTGAATACAATTTCCTGTTGAATCGCAATCACCCCCAGGTTCATCTGATTTCCTTTCAAAGGATAAAATGTATAATTTGAAGAAGGTAATGTATCGGTATGCTTTCCTGCTTTAGTAGAGTGTTGAAATGTCCATGAAGCAACACTCATATCATTTTTTGATATGGTAAAATTTCCATTTTTCTTACTTGTATACTCAAGATCCCCAGTATCACTTTTGAGCAAGATCCGGCTCTCAAGATGGAAATACTTTTTAATGTCATTTTTTGCAATAGTAATAACTTCCTCTATTCCTGTGGCTGTGGAGAGTTCTCTGGTAAGCTGGTAAAGGGCATTTGTGCGCTCCTCCCGAATCCTAATTTTCTTCTCCTGTCTCCTGATCCTTGACGTGAGAACGCCGCTCAATAATGCGATAATGAAAAACATGATGAGCATCAGCATGTCTTCCGGTTTATCAACGTGCAATGTATATGGAGGGGGTATGAAGAAGAAATCCCAGATAAGTGCGCTCATTGTTGCAGCCAGCAGTATCGGGCCTGTACCGAAGAAAAATGCAAGGGCCGAAACAACGAAAAGCAATAAATATGATACAACCTGGTAAACAATAAAACTTTTAAGAAGCAAACAGATGACGGCAGTCAGGATAACGGTTAATGAAGCAACTAAATATTGCCGGATATTGGAGGTGAAAGATGGTAGGGAGACTTTTTCTTTAAACCTGTCTTTCGACTGAATATCTGAACCTAAAATGTAAACATCAATGTTGCCGCTATAGCGTATCAGCCGGTTCACAAAATTGCCAAGCCGCAACA
>OCZT010000892.1_pt1 | contig 30273 bp, 26 predicted proteins | sample 1539031 | NCBI WGS metagenome assembly OCZT01 (sample SAMEA3539308, study PRJEB22396) | soil metagenome | biome: tundra; feature: field; material: soil | place: USA | collected 2010-05 | depth 0.15 m | reverse complement strand
AAACTGCATGGCAAAGGGAGCGTTGGTGCCGCCCGTCTGGTTGTTATCCACGCTGCCATGGACCACGTAGGCTGTGCTGAAATCGGCGCCCGCCATGGTGGTGAAATGGGTGGTCTTGTTGGCGACGGCCACTCCAGCCTCGCTGGTGACGCCGCTGATGGCGATCGTCATCGACGTGCTCAACGGCTGGCCGAAGCCCGCCGAGCCGTTCCGCACCCGTCCGCTCGACGACGGCAACATCGATGTCGCCGCCGCGCTCGGCCTGCTCTGGTCGCGCGGCTACACCGGGCCGATCGTCTCGCAGGCCTACGACCTCGGCGGCGATCCCTACGAAACCGCCCGCCGCTCCCGCGATTACCTCCGCGAGGTGCACGCTCGTTTCCTCCGCAATCCCGCGCTCAACCCATCCACTCCCTGAGTGGGTTCGATCTTCCAATCCATTTTACAGGAGGTAACAGAGGGAACTGAGCAGAGATTGTTTCCCTCTTCAGCCCCTCCGTTTCCTCTGTTACCTCCTGTAAAAATTAGCTTTCGATTCCCATGAGCCCCATCGTCCAAGTCGAAATCGGCCGCTTCGACTATGCGGTGGCGGGCGAGTTCAAGTTTTTCGCGCCCGGGCCCGACGGCCGCGTCACCCGGCCCAGCGTGCTGGTGCGCCTGACCGACGCCGATGGACGGACCGGCTGGGGCCAGGCCGTGCCCGTGCCGTCGTGGACGTATGAGACGGTTGAGACCGTGCTCACGACCCTCCGCCATTATCTCGCGCCGCTCTTGCTCGGGCGCGATCCCGCGGACTTCGCCGGACTGCACGCCGCGATGAACACCGCCATCCGCCCGGCGTTTTCGACCGGTCAGCCGTTGTGCAAGGCCGCGCTCGACCTCGCGTGCCATGACCTCGCCGGCCGGCAGCGCGGCGTGCCCGCGTGGAAACTCTTCGGTGAACTCAGCTCCAAGGTGGGCGGGCACGTCCCCGTGCCCGCATTTGAATCTCCCGCAAAGGCAACATCTCCGCGGCCACGGGACGTGTCCGCCCACTCCCTGTCCGCCCTCACCCTGAGCTGGACGGTCGCATCGCCGAAACCCGCCGTGATCGAGCAGCAGCTCACCGAGGGCCGCGCGCGCGGCTACCGGAACTTCAACATCAAGGTCGGCTACCCGCAGTCGGCCGAGTATGATCTCGATCTCGCGCGCCGCGTGCGCGCGTTTGCGCCCGGCGGCTTTCTCTGGGCCGATGCCAACACCGGCTACACGCCCGAGCAGGCGCTCGCGATTGCGCCGAAGTTGCGCTCCGCCGGCGTGGACGTGCTCGAGTCGCCGCTGCCGCCCACGCAGATCCGCGGCTATCAGGCGCTGAAAAAGCAGGGCGCGCTGCCCATCCTGATGGACGAGGGCATCGTCGGACCCGAGGTCGCCGCCGAATTCATCGCGCTCGGCCTGATGGATGGCATGGCCCTGAAACCCGCGCGCAACGCCGGGCTTTGGCCGTCCGTGCAAATCGTCAACGAGCTCCGGGCCCATGGCCTCATGGTGCTCGGCTCCGGCCTGACCGACCCGGACTTTTCCCTCGCCGCCGCCGCGCAGCTCTATGCCTGGGCCGGCCTGACCCATCCGTGCGCGCTCAACGGCCCGCAGTTTCTCGCCGACTCGCTCGTGGGCACCGCCCTCACGCCGAAAAACGACGTGCTCACCGTGCCGGCCGCGCCGGGCCTCGGACTCACGCCGGATGATCGCGCGGCGAAGTGCCTTGAAACCGTGGCCAAACTCTAGCCCGGTTTGTCATTCCGAACGGAGTGAAGAATCCAATTGGATGGAATCGAAACCCGCGGCGAAATTTCACTGGATTCTTCACTCCGCTCAGAATGACAAGATAGCTGGCTATGCCCGCTGCACGTTGGGGATAACGCGCCCTCCCTTCCAACTCCATGTTTCGCTCTCACCGCCGCCTGATCTTCGCCGCCAAATTTCTCCTTGGCCTGGCGGCCGCGGCCGCGGTGCTCACGGCGTTCATCCTGGCAACCGCGGCGTTTTTCCGGCCCGACCTCACGCGCCGCCCCGCGATGCCCTCGGCGGCGAAGGCGGCCGCGGCGCAGCACGCCCGCACGGCGCGGCTCGATCCGGCGCATCCCACGGTCATCTGGCGCGACGTGGATTATCGCGAGGGTGCGCGCGGCCGCTGGTGGCCGAAGGGCGAGTCGCCGATCCTGGCCGAGCTGGTGTGCGAGGGCAAACTGCCGCCCCTGGCGCAACGCGTGGGACCCGAGCCGCTGGTGCTGGCGGGCGTTGACGGCCAAGCTTCAAAACCGAACCGACCAAAAAGTCACGTCTGCCGTCGCCGCGACCGGCAGCCGGTGCGTGCCGCCTTCTCCCGCCACGCCGGCAATCATGATGAAGCCCGTCTCGCCTTTCGGCCGCAGCAGTTGGCCGGAGAGCGTGCGCGCCTTCGCGTCCCACTTCACTTCGGATAATTCCCGGCCGCCGCTCTGGTGAAAACTTGTCCCTACCGGCCACGGGTGCGGCCGCGGCTGGCGCAACACGATGAGCTTCACTGCCGGGCCGTGAAACCCGATGTCAAACAGCCCCGGGCCCGACTCCTGGATCGGCTGCGCAAAATCACCGGGATGCCGGTAGGCCGCCTCCGGCCGCTCGGCGCGCGGGATCTCCCCGAGAAACTGGCCCGACCAGAATTCGTACGCCCACAATTTCGCGTCCGCCGGCAGCCCGAGGCGCGTCAACTCCGTCTGATAGCGCCGGGCAAGATTCACGCCCGAGCCCGCCTCGGTGGGCGGCTCGGTCCAGTTAAACACCGCGACGAGCGTCCATTCATCCCAATCCGCCCGCATCGGCAGCACCCACAGGCTCGTGCCCTCCGGCTCCTTTTCGCCGGGCGCCTCCAGCGCCATCAGGCGCGCCGTCTTCGGATCCTTTTTCTCCTTGGCCTTGATCAGCGTCAGATACGGCAGCGTGCCGGTCTTGATCGGGTGAAACAAATCCACCGGTTTCGCCGGCGTGTCGTTGGGCGGCAGCGTTGCGAGCAGGACCGCCCAGCGGTCTTCCGGCAGCGTCGTCAGGTCGTCGCCGATGTCCACATGGCCCGCGCCCATGAACGTGACCGTCGCCCGCAACCGTGCCTCCTCCAGCGTGCCCGGCAGCCCGACCACGAGACACGAGGGCTGCTGCAACGCCCAGCGCTGCTTGAACAGGTGACAGGCGTAACTCGTGTAGACTTCCCGCAGGTGCCGCCAGCCGAGCCCGGTGTTGCCGGTGTCCAGGTTGGCGTAGCTCAGGCCCGCAACGCCCGCGCCGGCGTTATCGGTGCCCGTGCAGTCGAGCAGCAGCGCCGGCCCGCCCTGCGAGTTCAACGCATCCTGCGCGATGCGCAGCGCGGTGCGCACTGCCTCGCGGGCCCGCGGATTCACCAGCCGGGGGTTGTGCCGGACCCGCAGTTTTTCTCCGGTGACGATACCCGCAAAATCCCACTTCACATAGCGCACGCCCTTGCGCGCGAGGGCGGTGAAGTTTTCCCGCAACCATTCCTGCGCGCCCGGGTGCGACACATCGAGGGCGTAGATCGGGCAGAACGGCTCCCAAAACCAGTGGTAGTTGACGAACGGCTTGCCGTTGGCGCCGCGCAGCAGCCACTCGGGGTGCCGCTTCGCGATCGGGTGCGTGTCCGCCACACAAAGCACGCCCACCCACACACCGAGTTCAAACGCCTCCTTGCGCAACTCGCCGCTCAGCCACGCCAGCCCGTGCGCGAACCGCTCGTTTTCCTCAAAATACGTCGGGATATTGTCCTTCTCCCAGCCGAGATCGAGCTGCAGGAACCGCAGGCCGAGCCGGTCGAGGTTGCGCGCTCGCGCGGCCCGCGCTGTGGCGAGCACGTTTTTCTCGCTGACGCCGAGCCGGAAGGGATACCAGCTGCACCAGTTCGCGAGCGGCGGCGGCGCGGATCCGAAGCCGTTGCGTGACTTGATCCGGTCGCCATGCGCGCCGAGCAGCGCCAGCGGATCCGTCCCCGCCTCGATCACAAAGCCGCCCAGCGCCAGGGTCTCCCCGGGCGCGATCGGATAATCGCCGCCATCGAAATCGATCGTGAACCGGCGGAAGGGTGGGACCCTCGCCGGCGGCGCGGCCTTCGCCTCACCGCCTGCCGCCGCTTTCGCCGTTCCGCCGTCGACGTTGTCGCTGCCGGCCGCCGCCACGCCCGTCGCGGCTATCATCCGGCCCGTCAAATTCGGCAGCCAGCGGTCCACCGTTTCGAATCCGATCAGCACGCCGCTCCGGTTGGCCGGATTATAGAACACGGTCTGGGTCTGCGAAACGAACGCGCCCATCGTGCCGTCCAGCGCCTTGAGCCGGTCGCTGCCGGTAACCATTTGCCGTGACGTGCGCACGCGGCCCATGTAGGCGCTTTGCTCGAAAATCCGCACCCCCGCGGGCTCGGGGCCAAGGGTCAGCCGCGCGCACGCGAAGAGCGTCGCATGGTTGAGCACCACCGACTGCGAACCCGGGTTGCGCAGCATGCTGGTCACCCGCACCCGGCCCGCGGTCTCCTGCGCAAAGGTCTGTTGCAACTCCACCCGGGCGCTCCGCCACGTCACCACCCGCTTCGTGGCGGCGCCCTTCACGCCCGCGAAGCGCAGCGTTTCCCCTCGCCCGTCCAGCGTGAGCTTCGGCCCGCCCGGACCGAAAATAAATCCCCCCGCGGTCCAGCTGACCTTCCCCGCATTGATTTCGATTTTCATGACTTTCGGACCGGCTGCGCCCCAATCGGGTTTGTAACGTATTACGTTACAAACGGGATTGGGCCGTGCGGATTCACAGCAGCACGTCTTTGCCGCCAGCGGCGCCGCTCTCGTTCGCGGCCTCGATGAAACGGACAATCTCGATCGTCTCCTCCGGGTCGATCGGCACTGCGCCGCCTTGGAAAAACGCGAGGAACGCCTCGCTCAGGCTGGCGTAGAACGGCTTCGCCTGCGCCTGCACGTTTACCGCCGCCGTGGTTTTCTCAAAATGCACCAGCCCGTGCATCTCATAGTTGCCCGTGCGGTTGCCGCGGACGGTGCCGATGCGCCCGTCCGCCCAGATGCCGGTCGCAAGGTCGTAGTCCTTGTTGGACACGCACCGCACGCTGCGGCACCCGCGACCCATCGTGGTGAACAGCATCTCGACGGCATGGATGCCATACCAGTAAAGCCCGGGATTGGTCGGCTCGTGCGCCGCGGCGCCGCAGAAATCCGCCCCGCGGACCGTCGCCTTCGTCTCCGGCGTCACCACCTTGACCAGCGCCTCCGTGAAGCGCAGCGAAGATGAGGAGAACAGCTTCACGTTGTGTTTCTTCGCGGTGGCAAAGATCGCCTTCGCATCGGCCGTGCTGACGGCGAAGGGCTTGTCCATGAACACCGGCCTGCCGAAGCGTGCGATCCGCGCGAATTGCCCGGGATGCGTCCGGCCGTCGAGCGAGGTGAGCAAAATCGCGTCGCACGCCTGCGCCACCGCCTCGGGACTGTCCACGATGGTGACGCTGAACTTGTCGCGCAGCTCGGCGGTGTAGCCGGGAACGCGGCTGATGCTCGATTGAATGTCCGGCGATCCCCCCGGCCAGGCCACGGTCACCCGCGCACCCGACAACGCCAGCTTGGAGGCCGGGTTGTTGAAGATGTCGCTGAAGACGAGCACGTGTGACGTATCGAGGCCGATAATGCCGAGTTTCAATTCGCGGGGTGAGTTCATCGCCGCGACATTGTGCCGCCTGGTGCGGCGGTTCCAGCGCAGACTGCACGCGCATTCGGTATTTTCATCCCGCGGCCGGATGTGCACACTGCGGCACCCCGATGGCCAACCCTCCCGCTCCCGCCACCCTTCCGCGCGTCCGCCTGCTCGCCACCGGCGGCACCATCGCCGGCGCCCAGACCGGCGGCTCGCGCAGCTACCAGGCCGGGGCGTTCTCGATCGAGGCGCTCATCAAGGCCGTGCCGCAGCTGGCCACGCTCGCCCGGCTCGAGGTCGAGCAGGTCGCCGCGCTCGGCAGCCAGGACATGAACGAGGTCATCTGGCAAAACCTCGCTGGCCGCGCGGAAGCTGCGCTGGCGGACCCCGACATCGCCGCCGTCGTCATCACGCACGGCACCGACACGATGGAGGAGACCGGCTATTTCCTGAACCTCACCGTGCATAGCGCGAAACCCGTCGTGCTCGTCGGTGCGATGCGCCCCGCCACCGAGATCAGCGCGGACGGCCCGATGAACCTCTACAACGCCGTCGCGGTCGCCGCGTCACCCGACGCCCGCAACCGCGGCGTGCTGGTCGTCGCCAATGACGAGATCCATTTTGCCCGCGAGGTGAGCAAGACCAACACGACCCAGGTCGGCACGTTCAAGGCCTCGCACCGCGGCCTCGCCGGCCTTGTCCACGCCGGCCGGCTGCATCTCTTTGCGCCGCCCGTGCGCCGGCACACGGCCGCCAGCGAATTTTCCCTCGCCGGCGTGACCGCGCTGCCCCGCGTGGATATCGTCTATGCCCATGCCGGCATGGGCCGCGAACTGATCGACGCCGCGGTCCGCGCCGGGGCCAAGGGCCTCGTCATCGCCGGCGTGGGCGATGGCAATTTGAACGAGGTCGCGCTGGCCGCGGCCGCGGCCGGCGCGCGGGCAGGCGTGGTGGTCGTCCGCAGTTCGCGCACCGGCGGCGGCGTGGTCGAGCGCAACATCGAGGTGGACGACGATGAGCTGGGCTTCATCGCGGCTGACGAGCTCAACCCCCAGAAGGCCCGCGTGCTGCTGATGCTCGGCCTCACGCGTACGGCCGATCCGCGCGCGCTGCAGGAGCTGTTCTTCACCTACTAGAGTGCACTACAGCCGAAGGCTGGGCAGGGCGCGTTATCCCTAACGCGCCGCGGCGGATTAGGGATAATCCGCCCTACCTCGGCAGCGCAAGCAGGCCCGTTCGACCAGTCCCCCGACCGGCTCAGGACCTTGAGCTTGTCGAAACGGCTCAGGGCCCAGAGCCCGTCGCGGGGCTTGCGGCCTACCATCTACTTTTTCAATTCACGATCCTGGTCCGCCGAGTGCCGCAGGGCGTAGGCCATGTAGACGACGACCGCGACGTTCGTGAGAAAGATGCTGGCTTTGACCCAGCCAAAGCGGTGCCACATCTCGTAAATCTCCACCGGCAGGTAGATCGCGCTCGACGCGAGCGCGAACCATTCGGCCCAACGCCGCTCGTTCCACAAGCCATAGGCCTCGACGGAACGGATGAGCGAGTAGAGCGCCGCGAAGGAGGCGTAGAGCCAAAGCCGCGCGTCGGTCACCCGGTCGGCGGCATCCAGGAAAATGCGCGGATATTTGCCCGCCGGATTCAGGTGGCTGTGCCGGACAAATTTTTCGGCCAGGTCCTGCACGTCACGATGGATCAGGGCTAGCAGGCCAAAGCCGGCCAGCAGCACCAGCGCCGCCTTCGCGGCCTCCACCACGGCCACGGTGCGGACGCCGGTGAGTAAAGGTTTACGAATCATTCACGACTACTGTAGCAGCACACCCCGTTGAGCGCAATGCCCCGGGCCGCTTGGGGCTCGCCAACCTCCGATAATACGCCAGTGTGAAACAATGCCGGATGACGGGAGCGGCTCTGATGATCGCTCGGTTTGGCACCCACACCTCCCCCACGTTCACTACCCTGCCCCATGCGAATCTCCAACCAATCCGAGGAAGAGCCCGAAGAGCTTCCGCTCGAAGTGCAGCTCTGGGTCAACCGGGGCTGGACGGTGATGCAGACCGAACGCCGGGGCATCGTGCTGAGCGGGCAGAAAAAAATGCGGGGGCGGACGAAGTTCTTTATCTTCGCCGGCATCGTTTTGCTGTGCCTGTTTAAATTCGGCGTGATGTGGCCGCTCATCGGGGTGGTTTTGCTGGTCTTGTCATGGGCAGACTTCCGTTTCGGGACGAAGCCGCCCACGCAGTTCTTCCCCGCCGACGGCGAAAAGAAGCGCACGCTGGAGCGCTGAGCGCACCGGGCGGCTTGCCGCGCGCAAGTCGCGGCCTTCGGGAATGCCCGTTTTGAACCCTGGCGCCATCCGATGACTCACCGCGAGCGAATGCTGGCCGCCATTCGGGGCGAGCCCACTGACCGCCTCCCGTGGGCGCCGCGCATGGACCTGTGGTGCATTGCGCACCGGGCCCGCGGCACGCTGCCAAAAAAGCTTCAGGGGCTGGACACCGCCGGCATCGCGGACGTGCTGGGCGTGGCGTGCCACGCGGTGCGCGCTGACTTTACGATGGAGAGGGATTCGGGGGATTTTATGCTGCGCGGGCTCGGGATCGAGAATCATCCCGACGCCCCGTACCGGGTTGAACTGCGGGGATTGCGGATGGAATTCAGCCACGAGGGTGAGGCTTACCGGACGCGAATCTGGACCTCGGCCGGCGAGGTCAGTTTTTCCCTCGTGCACACGAGCGAAATGAAACGCGAAGGGATCTCGATTCCGTTTGTGCAGGAGTTTGCCATTCGCTCGGTGGATGACTGCGACGCGGTGGCGGAGATTTTCGAGCACCTGGCGGTGGTGCCCACGCCGGATGCCTACGCGGCGTTTCGCCGGCGAATCGGCGATCGCGGCCTTGCCGTGGCCAACGGGTCGCTGGTCGCCTCGCCGATGCACGGCATCCTGCACGACCTGATGCCACCAGAGCAGTTTTTCTATATGTACGCGGATGAGCGCGACGCGCTGACCCGGCTGGCCCGGCGGATGGAGCCGTGGTACGACCGGGCCCTCGCCGCGTCGCTCCGCTGCGAAGCCGAGGTCGTCTACTGGGGTGCAAACTACGACCAGAATCTGACCTGGCCCGCGTTTTTCCTGGCCGAGATTGCACCGTGGCTGCAGCGGGCGGCGGGTGGCGCGCATGCGGCGGGCAAGCTCCTGTTGACGCACACGGACGGCGAAAATCAAAAGTTGCTCCCGTTGTTTCCGCCCTGCGGGTTTGACGTGGCGGAATCCGTCTGTCCGCAGCCGATGACCCGCTGCTCCTTGCGGGAGGTGCGGTCGGGGCTGGGGCCGCGGATCACCGTGTGGGGCGGGATTCCATCCGTGGCCTTGCTCCCGGGCCAGATGGATGACCGCGCTTTTGGAAGCTATCTGGACGATCTGTTTGCCGGACTCGGACCGGGTGAGCGCCTGATCCTCGGGGTGTCCGACAATGTGCCCCCGGATGCCGATCTGGCACGACTCGACCGGATCAAAGAACGGGTCGAGGCGTTCGGCCCGGTCCATCCGCCAGCGTCATGATCTTCTTTTGAAATTCCAAATCAGCCAGTAAACAAACAGTGACGTCTGCGCCCCGCCTGATTGTGATCGCGTGCACCATGTTGGAAGACGAGGTGCGGCATATCGCCGCGGCCCTGCCGCACGTGACGTGCACACGGTTTTTTGAGTCAGGGTTGGGTTAGTCCGAGCTGGTGGGTTAACCCCGGGTTATCCTACGGCTAACCCTAGGGTAACCCGCAGTGAAAGCAGGCCGCGTAAGCTCTTTCTTGTTGGTTACTCAAGTAGCTATCCATACCCTTGCGTTATCTGGCAGACCGTAAACTACCGGAAACGCGGTAGGGCGCGCGGCTTCAGCCTGACGAGGGCGAGATCGGCTTGGTCACCCAACAGAGCATTAACTCCACCGCAAGTCGGTCTTGCTGATCGGCAGTTGCCGGATGCGTTTGCCGGTGGCGGCGAAGATGGCGTTGCAGATCGCCGGTGGCACGACGGGATAGCCGGGCTCGCCGAGGCCGGTGGGCGGGTTCTTGCTTTGGAGAAAATTCACGGACATGGCCGGGGTCTCGGTCGAACGCAGCAGCAGGTAGTCGTTGAAATTGCCCTGCACAGTGCGACCGCGGTCATGGGTGATCGCCTGCAACCAAGCCATGCCAAGGCCATCAACAATGGAACCTTGGATCTGGTTTTCGGCGCCGCTCAGGTTGATAATGAGCCCGACATCCACCGCCGCCGTGACCTGGCGCACCTTGAGTGTGCCGTCGGCCGCGACCGCGACCTCGGCGACCATCGCGACATAGCCCGAATGACTGAAGTGAAAGGCGACACCCATGCCTTCCCCTTTGGGCAGCTTCTTGCCCCAGCCGGATTTCTCGGCCGCGAGTCTGACCACGCCCTTCATGCGCGCGGCGTCATAAGGAGTGCCGCGGACCTGACTGGGCGGCAGGACCCGGTCATCACCCAGGAGTTCGAGACGAAATTCCACGGGGTCACGGCCGGCGGCGTGCGCGAGCTCGTCGATGAAACTCTGCATGACGAACGCCAAGCCGTTGCTGCCGGGCGCGCGCATGGGGCCAGTCGGAACAATCGTGGGCATGATGGACTGGTCCAGCCGATAGTTGGGAATGAAACGGGCGGGCAGTTCATCGGTGCTGAGGCCGGCCGACGAGGCGGGTCGCTCGGTGCCTTTGTAGCCGAAGGTGACAAAATGATTGTGCCACGCGCTAAGCCGGCCCCGGGCATCGACCGCACCTTTCAGAAAGTGGAAGCCGGCGGGACGGTAGAAGCAGTGGCGCATGTCGTCTTCGCGCGTCCAGGTGAGTTTCACGGGGGCGTTGACGCGGAGGGCGATGGCCGCGGCCTCGACCATGTAGTCATTGGCCAGCCGCCGGCCGAAGCCGCCGCCGGCCCGAACCAGGTTCAACTTCAGTTTATCCTTCGGGATATTCAGGGTGCGAGCGACCAGCTCCTGGCCGGAACCGGGGGTCTGCGAGGTCGTCCAAAATTCGATGCCGCCGTCGCGGGCCCACGCGGTGCAGCCCTGCGGCTCAAGCGTGGCGTGATTCAGGAACGGATAAAAATATGCGCCCTCGACGACCTTGGCGGCGGCGGCAAAAGCGGTGGCGACGTCGCCGTCATTGCGAAGGTTGGTGCCGCCGGCCTGGGCGAGTTCGGCGGCACGGGCGGCGTAGGCCTCCGTGGAATGGCCGGCGCCGGCGCTTTCATCCCAGACCGCCTGCAACTGGCGTTTGGCCGAAAAGGCGGCCCACGTGGAACTGGCGATGATGGCGATGCCGGGCAGCAGGCCGTTGATATTGTCGGTGCCTTCGATGACAAATGTGTCGAGCACGCCGGGCAGTGCCTTGAGGCGGTCGAGGTTGGCGCTGACGACCTTGCCGCCGAACACCGGGCACTTTTCAAAGGCGGCGTAAACCATGCCCGGGAGCTTCTGGTCGATGCCGAAGAGCGGCCTGCCAGTGACGATGAGCGGATTATCAACGCCGCCGACGCGCGAACCGAGGATCCGGAACTCATCCTCACTTTTCAACTTGATGGTCTTCTCGTCGGGAACTGGCAGCGTGGCGGCCTTGGTGGCGAGCTGGCCGTAAGTGAGCGAGCGACCGGTGGCGGCGTGAATGACCTTGCCGTTGTCGGTCGTGAGTTCCTCGGCGCGGACCTTCCACGTCTGCGCGGCGGCCTCGATGAGCATGGCGCGGGCAGTGGCGCCGGCCTGCCGCATCCGCATATAGTTGTCGGGTATGGACCGGCTGCCGCCGGCGAACTGGGCGCCCACGTCGCCGCGCAGCCCGGCCTGCTCGATCACGACGGTCGAGAAATCCGCGTCGAGTTCCTCGGCGACGATCATGGGCAGGGCGGTCTTGATGCCTTGGCCGATCTCGGGGTTCTTGGCGAGAATGGTGATAATACCCTCGGGCGTGATCTTGATGAACGGGCCCGGGATGAAAACCTTGGCGGTATCGTCGAGGGCCTGCGCGACCTGCGCCCAGGCTTCGCCGGGAAGGGCCAGACTCAAGGCGAAACCGCCGCCGACCAGCGCAGAGACGCAGATAAAGTCACGACGGTTCAGGGACGGTAGCGGCGCACTGTGAGCACCGTCAGAGCTCGAAGCCCGGACACAGCGGTCATAGATCGCCGCTCCAGGTTTTTCTTTTTGTTTCATTTGCCGCCTCCTTTTTGGAGGGCCCCGGCGGCATCCTTCACGGCGTTGCGGATGCGCAGATATGTGCCGCAACGGCAAAGGTTGCCCGACATGGCGGCGTCGATTTCCTCATCGGTGGGCGCGGGGTTGCTCTTGAGAAACGCCGCGGCCGTCATGATCTGGCCGGCCTGGCAGTAGCCGCATTGCGGCACGTCGTGATCGCACCAAGCCTTCTGCAAAGGATGCTGACCGTCGGGCGAAAGCCCCTCGATCGTGGTGATCGCCATGCTGGAGACGGTGGAGACGGGCAGCTGGCAGGAGCGCATCGGCGCGCCGTTGATATGCACCGTGCAGGACCCGCACACGCCGATGCCGCAGCCGTATTTCGTGCCGACCAGATCGAGCTGATCACGCAGCACCCACAGCAGCGGCGTATCCGCCGCGGCAGCCACCTTGCGGGTCTGCCCGTTGATTTTGAGGTTATAGGCAGGCATGAAGACAAAGGAGATGCTAGGAATTCCCGCTGTTTGGTCAACGCCAATGCCGCCGCAGCCACCCATCTTTTATCCATGGGTCGCGAAGCCGTGAAACAGCAGCTCGGCGCGCTCGACATCATCGTCACCAACGCGGTCATCCAGTATCAGCGGACGAAGGTGCTGGAACAATCGCCGGACGACTACCGGTCGCAGTTCGAGAGCTGCGTCCTCCAAAACGTGCTGATGGCGCAGGCCTTCATCCCGGATATGATCGCAAAAACGCGGCCGCATCATCGCGATCAACACCGAGTGCGCGATGCAAAACGCCCCGACCCAGTCCGCCTATGTTTCGGGCAAACGCGGCATGGACGGCATGCTGCGCGTGCTGGCCGGGGAAGTCGGCGAGCACGGCATCACGGTGAACCAGGTCGTCCCGGGCTGGATGGTCAGCGAAAACCGCCCCGCCGCCGGCCGTCCTGATTCCTATCGGGAGTCGATTCCGCTGAAAAAATGGGGCACCGACCAGGACATCGCGAACGCCGTGGCGTTCCTGGCGTCCGACCTCGCCAGCTACATCTCCGGCGTCTATCTGCCCGTCTGCGGCGGCAACGCCATGCCCGCGATCTGATCAATGTCTCCCGCTGAAAATCCCGTTGCCGATCGGTCGGCCTCGCCCGGCCGTTGCCACTTCGGGCGCAGTGCGGCGGTTGCTGAACGGAGCAACTACGCACCTGCCGCGGCGCGGAGAATCCCGTCATCGGGTCCCACCGGACACGCATGGGTCTCCGCCTCGGATTTCAGCCCCATCCCGTCCTTGTAGCCGATCCGCAGCAGGGGGTTCGTGAGCGCGTTGTAGCACATGATGACGGACCGGCGGTGCTTGTCGGAGAGATTCGGACCCGAGCAATGCAGGAGGTTGCAGTGGAAAAACAGGACCGAGCCGGGTTTCATCTCACAGTACCCGCGCTCGAACAGCGGTTCGAGCGCCTTGATGCGATCGGGGTCGATGCCCGTCTGCCCGCCGAAGGCTCCATGGGTTACGCGACCGAGGCGGTGCGAACCCTTGAGGACTTCAAGGCAGCCGTTTTCCCGCGTGGCGGGATCGAGCGCAGTCGACGCGCTGATCAGATGCGGAAAGGCAAACCCCTGGTTATACCAATATCCGTAGTCCTGATGCCATTCCCAGGCGCCACCCATGCGCGCCTCCTTGAGGATCACGTTGCCATGGAAAAAAGCGATTTCCTCGCCGAGCAGAATGCGCACGTTGTTGACGAGGCGCGGGCGCGTGGAGAGCGCGGACCAGATGTCGGTGCCCGTCTCGAACCAGATGGCGAGTTTGGCCGCTTTGCCCGCCGCATCCTTCGGCGCGACGGTGGTCTTCGCCACCCGATCGCCGTGTTCCACCGCCTCGAGCCGCGCGGCGACTTTGTCGGGTCGAAACACGTTCTCGATGATCAGAAATCAGTCGCGATGATATTGCTGGACGAGCGTGTCATCTAGAACAAGGGGCCGGCGGGAGGCGGTTTGCATGGTATCAACGTCAGGAACGGTGCGGTGGTGACGGGGACGCGGGATTCGGGCCAGGGTCGGGGTTAGTCAGGGAGGTGGGTTAGTATGGCGGGAAGATGGGGGGTTGGCAATCCATCGCGCAGGGAGACCGTGAGCCGGCCGGAGCGATGGATTGAGGGAGGGAAGCGGACGGCTGGGGAAATTGCGACGATGGGCGCGAACTTCCCCGTCGCCCAGCTGCGCGCGTATCCGGTGAGTACCATCGTCAACAGTCTTCGCCATGCCATGCCGGAGTGGGTTGACCGGTGGGTTGAGGACCGGGCCAAGTGACTCGGCTTTTGCTGCTCGTGGCGGTGCTGGACGATCTGTTCCGAACCAAACCGCCCACGAAGTTTTTCCCCGTCCAAGGGGGAAAACCGCCCGTTGGAACACTGAACGCGCGGATGGAAGCCGGCTTGCATTGCGACTGCAAACATTAGGGCTGACTCTGTGTGGATCGCCTCAAGAGTTGCCGCCGCGCTTTCCATCGAGGTCAGCCCGTCGGTTGACTTTTACCCGTGGCTATGGCACTTGTAGTTCGATGGATTCCCCCGATTCCGGCGGATACAGCCGGCGGAATTTCGTTAAAGCCGCCGCCCTTTCAGCCGCCGCTCTGGCGGTTGACTCGGCGTTGTCTCAAACCGTTGACCGGATGATGTCGTCTTCTTCCAACGCCCCATTTCTGCCGCGCCGGCCGTATGGCAACACCGGAATACAACTCTCGATTATCGGCATGGGCGGCATTGTCGTGCGGGATGCCGAGCAATCGCATGCCGACCGCATCGTGGCAGAATTCGTCGAACGGGGAGTTAACTATTTCGACGTAGCCCCCTCCTATGGCAACGCGGAGGAGAAGCTCGGCCCGGCACTTGCGCCCCACCGCCAGCACGTCTTTCTCGCCTGCAAGACGGGCCAGCGCACCCGCGCGGGCGCCACCGCGGAACTGCGGCATTCGCTCGCCACCCTCCGCACCGATTACTTCGATCTCTACCAACTCCATGCGGTAACCGATGTCGCGAAAGACATTGACGCGGTCTTTGCCAGAGGCGGTGCCATCGAAACTTTTATCGAGGCGAAGAAGTCGGGGCAAGTTCGCCACGTCGGTTTCTCGGCCCATTCGGTGGAGGCGGCGTTTGCCGCGATGGATCGCTTTGCGTTCGACTCGATCCTGTTCCCAGTGAACTTCGCCACCTATTACGCCGGCCATTTCGGACCGCAGATCATGGAAAAGGCCCGATCCAAAGGTCTGGCGCGGCTGGCGCTCAAGGCGCTCGCCCGCCAGAAATGGCCCGCCGGCAGCGCGGAGCGGAAGAAGTATCCGAAATGCTGGTATCAACCGCTCACCGATCCGCATGAGGCGGACCTGGCGTTGCGGTTTACCTTGAGCCAGCCGGTCACAGCGGCGCTGCCGCCCGGCGAGGAATCGCTGTTCCGTCTCGCGCTTGATCTGGCGGCAAAGTTTAAGCCCCTTGCTGAGCCGGAATTGAAGGAACTCGAAACCCTTGCCGCGAGCCTCGACCCGGTCTTTCGTGCGTCCTGAGACTGCCCGAGAACTTGTGGGGACGTGGAACCTGTGTTATTACCTGTAGGCCAATATATTTCATAGGTGTAGACGCGAACCATTGCGAATGATTCCGATTATAAAGCGCGTCTATTCGGGCAATTTACGGGCAATGAAACAACGACGGCCGGCCCTATGACGGCGACGGTGCGTTTCCTTTGGAGGAACTCCAGAACAGACAAGAGGAGCCGAACACAGGCAAAGCAGGGCAACCTCACCCTGACCCCCTGCTTCCGAAGATCTCGCGCTACCTGGGCTTGGTCATGAACGTATTCCACACGGCGAGAGTTTGCTCATCGTGGAACCAGAACGTCATGCCGGCGTCCTTGAGCGGAACTCCGGGTGCGATCATTTGGTGACGGTCAAGGTCGAGGACGATTCCGGCGCAGTCGGCGGACTACCGGCCAGGCAGTTTTTCGTAAGTGAGAATGGCTGACCCTGGCCGGGTGGAAATCGCCAGCGCAAGGCCGGAGTCCATCGCGTCGCGGCCGGTGATCGTCCGCATGTCACCCGGGTGATCCAGATCGGTGAAGCGATAACTCGCCGCGGGATCCAGTCCGCGGAGCTTGAACCGCGCCGTTTCGTAGCTGCTGCTCTCGCGGCGAAAGGCCTGCACCACGCCGCGGCCGGCTTCCGGCCGGTCGAACTGCCAGGCGACCCACACGTCCGCGCCCAGACTGCACGGCGTGAGCGGATAGAAGTCGCCGGAGTAATTTTCCGCGTAGCCCCGCCAGTCGCGCACCGCCTGGCGCAGGTCGTCGTAGGGCAGCGTGCGGTCGCGCACATCCCAGCTCGAAGTGATTAGCGGGCAAGTAAAGTTGCTGCGCAGTTCGTAACGGGAGAACTGCCGCGGCCCCGTGGCGGTGCCGAAGAACGGCAGCCACAGCGAGAGGCCGTAAGTCTGGCATTGGTTGGAAACGACATCGTAACAGTAGTCGGAACGCCAGAACGGCAGCGAACGGCGCAGGGACTCGAGATCAATGCGCGAGCCGCCGCCGGCGCAGGTATCAATGATCAGGGCCGGATGCCGGCGCTGCATTTCGTCAAAGTGGGCGAGATATCCCACCACGTGGTGGTTCTCCGTGATGCCCTGGCGGTCCTCGGCGTCGTTGCTGCGCCAGATTTCGACCGGCTCGAGCACGTTGAAATCCTGCCGGTAAACATCGATGCCCTCCTGAGTGATGATCCCGCTGAAAAGATCGGTCAGCCATTCTCGTGCGGCCGGATTGCCGAGATAGAGCAGCTTCGAAAGCCGCTTGGAGATGAGGTTCGGCATGAGCCACTCGGGATGCGCCGTGTAGAGGGAGTTGCTCGGCATCACCCGCTCTGGCTCAAACCACACGATTGACTTGATGCCGAGCGCATGGGCGTGGTCCGTGATCGCCCGAAGCCCGTGCGGAAACCGCTTGGGATCGGCCTGCCACACCACCGGCTCCTGCCAGCGGCCGTTGTTCACGTACCAGCCCGCGTCCATCCACCAGTAGTCGAGCGGCAGCTTCTCCTCGCGATAGCGGTCAATGAACTGGAGCTGATTCGCCTCGTTGGCATGTACCATGTTGTCGAAAAACTCCCCGGCTGAGCCGGCGTAGACGGGCCGCGGCGGGCGTCCGCCGGACACCGGCAGATTGTGCGCGATCATCCAGCGGCGCCACGTGTTTTGCGCCGCGATCCAGTCGCCGTGCCAGAATTGCAGGACCATCAGCGGCGTGCGGATTTCCTCGCCCGGATGCAGCCGCAGGTGCGTGAGCTCCTGGCCGGCGGTGACGCGGATGCCCGTCTTGGCGTCACGCGCAAACTCCGCCGCCCAGGCTCCGGGCCAGCCGACGACGATGATGATCCCTGCATGGTCGCCGCGCTCCAGGTTGAAATACGGCATCACATCGGCGCACGCGCGGCCCTTGTAGGGAATGAAGCGCTTGGCCTGGCCCGGATCGAGCCGGGTCTCCTGCGGCATGAAATCCGTCGGTGAGTTCGGATAGAACGTGCCGAATTCGTGGTGCAGCAAGAACTCGGTTTCGCCGCCGCGGTCCCAATTTGCGTCGAGCGCCTGGATGCCCGCGATCACCGGCGTGTCGGCCGTGCCGGTGTTCTTGAAATACACCGTCCACTCCACCGTGGAAAAATCCCGGTAGGTGACGGCGACGCAGCGGACCTCCAGGCCGGTCTTGGGATCCGTGAAGCTCGCGACGGCCTCCTGCCGCGACGCGTCCACGTCGCGCTGGGTGTGCTGTTCCTGCCAGCCCCGCAGGAGTTCCGCGGAAGGTTTGCCATCGTAGGTGAACGAAAACGGCAGGGACCGTGTCTCCGCCGCGGCAGTCGCGGGAAGAAATTTCCCAAACCAACCCCGGGCCTCGGCAAACTCCGCCGGCGGCGGAGCCGAGTGTGCCGCGGGCTCGGCTGCGACTGCGGCTGAAGCTACGCCCAGGACAAAAAGCAACAGGAGGCGGGACATGCCCCAAGGTAAACCGCGGGGACCGAACATTGAACCACTAATTCTTCCCCGGTTGCACCCCGGACCGTCCGGCAGGCTATGGCGGTGAATTGAAGTCTCACTCGGGCAGAACCATGCCTTTCCAGCGGGTCGCGCTTGGTGTATGCGTTCGTCCGCTTGCAAACGAAGCCCTGGTATTCGCTCGAGGGGAAAACCATCTGGATCACCGGCGGGGCCGGCCATCTGGGCGCCGCCATCACCGCCGCGCTCGATGCGCAGTGCGCGAAGGTGGTCTGCTTCGACCTGCCCGGCCGGGGTGAGGCGCTAATCCGCGAACTTCAGCTGGCGCGCACGATCCCGCTGTCCCTCGACCTGCATGACGCCGCCCAACTTCCCGCGCGCCTGGAGGCGATGATGGCCCAGCACGGCGTGCCGGACGGCGTCGTGCATCTTGTGACCGCGTCGTCCGCCGGCCAGCGCCTCGAGACTCTGTCGGCGGACGATTTCCAAAAAACCTTCGACCTCGCGCTGACGCCCACCTTCGTCCTCTGCCGCGCCATCGCGGAGCGGATGAAGTCCCGCGGCTCCGGCAACATCGTGCTCTTTTCCAGCATGTATGGAGTCGTCGCCCCTGATCCGCGCATCTACCGCGGCGCGCTCACGCCCAATCCCGTCGACTACGGCGCCAGCAAGGCGGCCGTTCTCCAGCTCGCCCGCTATTTCGCGGTGCACTACGGGCCCGCCGGCATCCGCTTCAACTGCATCACGCCCGGTCCGTTTCCCAATCCGGCGGTGCAGGCGGCCCATCCGGAATTCATCCAAGATCTGAGCCGGAAGACGCCGCTGAATCGCATCGGCCAGAACCAGGAGATCGTCGGCCCGGCGCTGTTCCTGCTGACCGACAGCGCGTCCTTCGTCACCGGCCACAGCCTGGTCGTGGACGGGGGCTGGACGATCTGGTGAGCGGGATAAGCCGCGCGATGCTCGAATGCTTCGGTCCGCAGCCCTTGGTGGGCCGTGGAAATCATGTAACGCACCGGGCAGCACAGACACGCCGCGGCAAATGGGCTTGGGGCGGCGCGCCGGGTGTCAGGCCAGCAGAAGCTTGATTTGGTCGGCGGTGAGAAGCCGGCCCTGAGCCTTGACGACGCCATCTATGACCAGAGCCGGGGTGGACATGACGCCGAATTTCATGATGGCCGGAATCTCGGTCACCTTCACCAGTTCATAGGGAATGCCGAGGGCTTTGGCCGCTGTTTCTGCGTTGTGCGTGAGAGCCTGGCACTTCGCGCAGCCGGTGCCGAGGATTTGGAGTTTTTTCATGTAGGGATGGAGTGAAAAGGGAAATGGCTAGAGGACGGCGTTGAACAGAAAGCCGACGAGCATGATGCCCACGGCCACGATACCGAAGAAGACGACCATCAGGCGCGGCTTGAGCACCTTGCGGAGAATGATCGCCTCGGGCAGCGAGAGCGCGATGACCGACATCATGAAGGCCAGCACGGTCCCGAGCGCCGCGCCCTTGCCGAGCAGCGCCTGAACGATCGGGATGATGCCGGCCGCATTGGAATACATGGGCACGCCGATCAGGACCGCGAGTGGCACCGACCACCAGGCTCCCTTGCCCATGATGGCAGCCATGAAATTTTCTGGAACGTAACCGTGGATGCCCGCGCCGACGGCAATGCCGAGCAACACGTAGATCCAAACGCGGCCAACGATGTCCCGCACGGCTTCAAGGCCCAGGCTGATGCGGGAGGTCCAGTCCTGGGCTTCGTCCGTCTCTGCCACCCCGCTCTTCGTCGCGTAGACCCATGCTTCCACGTGCTTCTCCAAATGCAGCCGGCCGAGGATCCAGCCGGCGAAAATCGCGATCAGCAGCCCGGTGCCAAGGTAGAGGACGGCCACCTTCCAGCCAAAGAGCCCAAAGAGGAGCACAAGCGCGACCTCGTTGACCATGGGCGCGGAGATCAGGAAGGAGAAAGTCACCCCCAAGGGCACGCCGGCGGTGACAAACCCGATGAAGAGCGGCACCGCGGAGCAGGAACAGAACGGGGTGACAATGCCGAGAAGAGCCGCGAGCACATTGCCCACCGCTTCACGTTGGCCCGAGAGAATGCGCCGGGTGCGCTCCGGCGTGAAAAATGACCGCACGATCCCGACGCCGAAGACCACCAGGGTGAGCAGCAGCAGCACCTTGGGAACTTCGTAGATGAAAAACTCGACCGCGCTCGCGAGATGGGTGCCGGCGGTCAGGCCAGCCACGCCATAGGTCAGCCAGTGGGCCAGCGTTTCCAGCTGCCCGTAGACCAGCCACCAACCCGTGAGCACGGCCATTCCACCCAAGACATACACCCGGACCGGCCGGGCATCACGCCGGGGCGCGGGAGGAACGAGGGTGGTAGCGAATGAATTCATCGTGCCGGCCGCCGGGTGGGGCCTGTTTGCGGATAACAACAACGGCGCATCTCCACGGCCTCACCCTTCCGGGCCGCGTCGAGGCAGGTCATGAAGGACGGGACGCAATGGAGCGTCAGCCGGTAGAAGACCTGGAGGCCGCGCTTTTCGTCCGACACGACCCCGGCCTGTTTCAGCACCGCCAGATGGCGGGACACGGTTGACCAGGCGGATTTGACCGTCGCCACGAGATCGCACACACAGCGCTCTCCCGCGGAAAGCTCCTCGACGATCCGCAGCCGGTCGGGATGGCTCAGGGCCTTGAAGACCTCCGCTCGGCTTTCGATGGTCCGTTTTCCGGGGCGGGTTTTCATGCCCCAACTATTTCGCATTTTTGCGAAATAGCAAGGCGAACGATTGCCCCAACCGGGCGGCCGCTTCTCCGGCCAGACGCAGGGACGTCCCAACCCCCGCCAACGCCCGTCAAACAGACCCGCCGAGCCAGGAAGCAGGACTCGGCCACAGCCTGGTCGTGGACGGGGGCTGGACGATCTGGTGAAACGGCTGCTTCGGGGCAACGCCAGCACCACGGAGTCAGACCTTGGGGCGGTGATTCGGGATTTTTCTTCACCCATCGCCTTTCCTTTTGACCCTGCCCCGGGCTACTCGTCAATTCGGGGCGATCGCATGAGCCCCGCGTCCGCTACTTCCCCTGCTCCACCGCCGAAGCTCGACTACAGCCTGACGGGCGTGAGCGCCCACCTCGCGATCGAAAAGGGACTCGCGGAGGCGGATTGGTATCAGACCCCCGTGCCGCGTGAAACCATGCGCAAGCTTCTGGTCCGCCGCGATGGTCCGGCGATCCGGGACACGATCATCTGGTTCAGCCTTCTCTTCGTCACGGGTTACGCCACTTACGCACTTTGGGGCACGTGGTGGGCGATCCTCCCCTACGCCATCTACAGCGTGCTGTATTCCCAGACCTCCGACTCCCGCTGGCACGAGGCCGGACATGGCACCGCCTTCAGGACGGACTGGATGAACAACGCCCTCTACGAAATCGCCTCGTTCATGGTGAAGCGGGAGGCCACGACCTGGCGCTGGAGCCATACCCGGCACCACAGCGACACCATTGTCGTTGGTCGCGATCCCGAGATCAATTTTCCCCGTCCGCCCAACATCAAAGGACTCATCCTGGGTTTCTTCTGCCTGACTCCGATGTATCCCAAGCGGATTCTGCTCCACTCCCTCGGCCGGATGACCGACGATGAAAAAATCTACACGCCGGAGAGCGAGTTTCCGAAAGTCTTCCTGCGGGCGCGGATTTACGCGGTGATTTATGCCGGGGCCGTCGGCCTCGCGTTTTATCTGCACAGCTTTCTTCCGGTGTTTCTCATCTGGTTGCCCAATGTCTTCGGGACCTGGCTGCTGTACGTCTATAACCTAACCCAGCACGGCGGGCTCGCGGAGAACGTCCTCGACCACCGGCTCAACTGCCGGACCGTCTACATGAACCCGGTCAACCGGTTTCTCTACTGGAACATGAACTACCACGTGGAGCATCACATGTTCCCCCTCGTGCCCTATCATGCGCTGCCGAAGCTGCATGCCATCGTCAAAGACGACATGCCCCCGCCGTACCCGGGCATCTTCGCGGCCTGGCGCGAGATCATCCCCACCGTCCGCCGCCAGATGAAGGATCCCGGGTACTACGTGCGTCGCCCGCTGCCGGCGCCCAAGGGCCGGGTAAAGGGAGGCTTCCGCTCCTCCGAGGCCAAGCCCGATGCCCAAGGCTGGATCGAAATTTGCGCCGCGGCTGACCTGGGCCCCGCCGACGTGATCCGCTTCGACCACGGCAAGAAAACCTATGCCCTCTATCGCGACGACGAAGGCAAGCTCTACGCCACCGACGGAGTCTGCACGCACGGCAACACCCACCTCGCCGACGGTCTGGTGAAGGGCAAAATCATCGAGTGCCCGAAACACAATGGGCGCTACAATCTGGCCGACGGCTCACCCGCGCGCCCGCCCGTTTGTCGCGGCCTGGCCACTTACCCCCTGGAGGAACGCCACGGGCGCCTGCACCTCAATCTGCTTCGCGTCGGCGGGGCCGGGGCGCGCGAGCCCAAGACCTATCGCCTGCGCGTGGTCAGCAATCGGAGCGTCGCTACGTTTATCAAGGAGCTTGTGCTCGAACCACTCGACTCTGCCGCGCTCGCTTTCACCCCCGGCGACTACCTGCAGTTCGACATTCCGCCCTTCGAGTGCATCCGATTTCGGGACTTCGAGATTCCGGAACCCTTCGCAGCGGTCTGGGAGGCCCAGCACGTATTCGACCACGTCGCGCGGCACTCGGAGTCGGGCCGGCGCAACAATTACTCCCTCGCCAGCAACCAGCGGCTTGAACGCACGCTGCGTTTCAACGTCCGCCTCGCCACCCCGCCCCCCGGCCAGGATTGTCCGCCGGGCGCGGGCTCCAGCTATGTCTTCAATCTGAAACCGGGTGACACGGTCACGGCCATCGGCCCGTTCGGCGATTTTCACCTCAAGCCCACCCAGCGGGAAATGGTTTATATCGGCGGTGGCGCCGGCATGGCGCCGCTGCGCGCGCATCTCTCGCATCTTTTCGAGACCGAGCACACCGCCCGCAAGGTGAGCTTTTGGTACGGCGCGCGTTCGCGGCAGGAAATTTTCTACGCCGACTACTTCGAAAACCTCGCCGCCCAACACCCCAATTTTGCCTTTCACCTCGCCCTCTCGTCTCCGTTGGCCGAGGACAACTGGACCGGTCACACCGGCTTTATCCACGAGGTGGTGCTGGCCAAACACCTCGCTCAGCACGTCAACCCGCCGGCCGCTGAATACTACCTTTGCGGACCGCCCCTGATGATCAAAGCCTGTCTCCGGATGCTCAGTGGGCTCGGCGTGCCTGCGAGCCGGATCGCCTACGACGAATTCTGAACCGCGGGTGCGACTCAGGATGGGGCGTATGTGCAATAGCCGTCGCCCGACGGCTGGGTGCGCCGCGATAGCACGAGGCGCCTCGGACCAATCTCACTTCGGCGTGGTCATGAAGTGATTCCACACGGCCATCGTTGGCTCGTCGGGAAACCAGAGGGTCAGACCCGCGTCCTTCGGGGGCACGCCCGGCGGAATCAATTTGTGGTGGTCCAGATCGAGGACGATTCCCGCGCGCTCGGCGGCGGGGCGTTCGTGGCTGCGCATCACGGCCTCGAAAAACGGCAGCGCGAGATCGTTGGCGTTGGCGGTGTTGTGCCCGTATTTCGGCTCGACCGCCATGAACCAGCACGCGCCGAGCGTCCGGTTCTTCGCGAACACCTCCCGGATCGCTGAGCGGCGCGAGGCCGTGTCCTTTTCACCCATGATGAATAAACCGGGAATCGCGCGCGCGGCGTCCGTCGCCGGCGTCAGATAGACCCCGCCCTTGTTCGAAACAAACGCGGCGGTACGCTCCGGACAGAAACAGGCAAAGCTGTAGCTGAACTGCCCGCCGGCCGAAAACCCGAGCAAAAACAGCGGCACGGACTCCATCTCGGGGTGCCCGCTGACTTTCCCGAGCGCCGCGAGTCCCGCCAGCAACGCCCGACCGCTGCCATATTCAGCCTGGCTGTAGGTGAGACCGGTGGAGAGATCGTCGGTCTTGAAATAGCACGCCACGAGCGCGAGCGAGTGGTCGCGCGCGAAGTTCTGCCACTGCGCGCGGCCCGCCAGGTGCCGTCCGTCCACATTGAACCCATCCAGCACGACCGCGACCCCGCGCACCGGCCCGGCGTGGTCGGGCAGCCACAGGTGGAACATCGCGAGGTCGAAGGTCTCCCGGCTGCGCCGCGGAATCTCGACGTCGAACGTCACCTCAGCCCGCGCCGCCAATGCGAGCAGGCCGAAGCCGAGAACCAAAACGACAAGCCGAAGAGGCGGCAGGGTCATGCGTGAACTAGGCTTGCTCTTTGAATAGCGAGTTTCGCACCAGCAATTCAGCCAACCCATCCGGATACAGCGGCAAATTCTTGGAAAAATGCTCCCGGCCGCGCCAGTAAGCATTGAAGGGCTCGCCATCGCTTTCCCGGCCAGGCAGACAAGACTTCTCGTACGCACTGCCATCTACAAACGTTCCGTCGTAGACTTGTACAATCTCGTGCCCCGGCGTTCCGAGGTGGGTGAAGATATTCTCCAGCGTCCCGACGAGATGTAGATTGGTAATTTCGAGTCCGAGCTCCTCCCGTATCTCTCGTTGAATTGCTTGGGCGCTCGTTTCCCCGAATTCAATCCCGCCGCCAAGCGGGCGGCCAAACGTCTGGTTTTTGACCCGGTCGTGAATCTCATTCACGAGGATGCGACCTTCGTGATGAAACACGCATAGTGCGAGCGGACGGATTTGGTGCGACGGCATCGATTTGTGTGCGAAGAGACGCGGGAGCGAAAGCTGGTGGGCCGACTGGGACTCGAACCCAGACTCAAAGGATTATGAGTCCTCTGCTTTAACCATTAAGCTATCGGCCCGCGTTGCGCTGCGTGGTTAAACAGTTTTGGCCCCCCGAGGAAAGCCCGCTCTTGCCCCACCGCCGCCACGCTCACTTCGCCGGTGCAGCAAATTCGAACGGGATCTTCACGACCACGTCGACCGGCTTGCCCCCGCGGCACGGGGCTTTGAAGACCCATTGGGATACGGCGGTGGCGGCCGCCCAGCCAAATTCCTCGCGCGTGGCCGATACAATCCGCGGCAGCCGGGCCCGACCTTCGCGGTCGATGACAAACTCAATCTCCGCGGCGCCAGCCTGCTGCTCCCCCTCGACAATCGACGCCGGATAGGCCGGCGGCGCGCGATAAATTGGCGTGAGTTTCTCATCTAGATTCTTCGCCGGCCCGATCTGATTCGCCCGTCGGGCGGCAATCAGCCGCTCGACCAGATCGGTCGCCGATTCCTTGCCCGCCGGCACGGCACTGAACTCCGCCCGCTTCACCATCGGCACACTGACCGCCCGCCCATTGTCCAACGCCGGATTGAAACCCCAGGTCTCCAAGGCTGCAACCAGTGCGCGGCCAAACTCCGGCGACGTGGCCTCGCGCACTTTCACGGCGGTGACCGCCCCGTTGGCCCACACCGTAAATTCCGCGACCGCCGATCCGCCCTTCCCCGCCATGAGCAAATCATACGGCCAGACTGGATCGGTGACAATATAGGGCTCCGGCACGAGCGGCGGGACCTTGCCATCAGGGGCCGTGAGCCCGTTTACGGCGAGAACCTCCTCCCGGCTGCTCCCGCGACCGTCGAACGTCACTTTCGCCTCGACCATGGATTTTGCCGGCAAATCCCCCTGCCGTGCGGGGGTAAACTCCCAGTGATTCAAAGCCTCCAGCGCCGGCAGCACGAATTCGACATTCGATGCGCCGGTGATGCGCGGGGCTACGGCCCGGCCCTCGGCGTTGACCGTGCAGGCAAAAGTCACCGCCCCCTGGATTTTGCGCTCGGTGAGAATCTCAGGATACTCGCCCTGGGGCGTGACCTTTTCCTCCACCTCCGTACGGGGTGAGGGCTGAGGAAGCAGTTCGTAGGGCGGCAGGAAACCGGGCTTGGACTTCACGTTGGCGGTCGCCACGGAAAACCGGATCGGAATATCCATGCTGCAGGCGGCGGGCTGTCCGTCCTCCCGCCCCGGGGTAAATTTCCACGACCTCACCGCCGCGAGCGCCGCTTCATCCAGCCGTGGATCAACTGACTGCAGCACACGGGCCGCGGTGACCTGACCCTGCGCGTCGACCACCACCCGGAGCTTCACGTTGCCCTCGATTTTTTCTTTCAGCGCCGCCGGTGGATAAACCGGCGGCGCCCAACTGCTCAGCATGGGCGCATTGTCGGCCACAACCGAATCTGAAGGAGATGAACCGGCATGGCTCGGGCCGAGAGCCAGGGCGCCAGAAAGAATAACGAGGGAGATGCGAACGTTCTTCATTGGCAGACGTGGTTCAATGCAAGCTCACCGGTTCCAGCGCGCTCAAATCCAACCCCGGCGCGCAGCCGAAGGGGGCGCGCAGCGTGGTGCCGAGCGCGATTTTTCCCGCGCGCACGTCGAGGCGCGGCCAGCCGGCGGCGCTGCGCGTGTAGAGATCGCCGTGGTGGGCCAGCATGTGCTGCTGGATCGCCGCCGGAAACTGCGAGAGCCCGGCGAAATAATGGTGGCCGTTGCGCTCGACGCTGATCACGCCCAGCACCGCCTGCACCGCGAGATCCTGCAACAGCGCGACCGGCCCGACATTCGTCAGGTCCTCGCCGCTCAGCATCGCGGGCAGGCCAGCCGCGCGGCGCTGCGCCAGGAGGCAGGCATGGCCCACGCCCTTGAAGATGCCCTTGCAGTTCTTGTGGCTCGTCCCCGCATAGCCGAGCGCCAGCGCCGCGGGCAGGCTGCCCAACTCGGCGTCGGATTCGTCGATGATGATCGGCGGACGCTCCGGCCACGCCGACCAGTCGGCCGCGGGCGTCAGCGCCACGTCGCGATGCAGCGGCTGCTCGATGAAGAGCAGCTTCGGCCAGAACTCCCGCAGCGCCGGCTCCGCCAGCAGCGCACGCATCTGCGTCGCGAATACCGCCGGATCCCGGAAGCTTTCGTTGCCATCGAGCGAAAACGCGTAGTCGCCGCCGCACTCGCGCGCGAGCAACGCGGCGATCGACCGCAAGCGCTTCCCAGCCCGCACCACGTCGGCGTCGATTTTGATTTTGAAGTGACGCAGCCCGTAAAACTTCACGCAGGCCGCCAGCGACTGGGGCAGCCCGTCGTTCACCCGGTCGGCGGCGGCAATGTCGGCCTCCTCGATCGGGTCGAGCAATCCCACCGTGTGCCGCGCAAACACCACCTCGGGCGGCTGCGCCGGCAGCCAGTCGCGCGGCGCGGTGCCGGCGAGCGGCGCATGCATCGCGCCGAGGTCCACGCCGAAGCGGTTTTCGCGCAGCGCCGCCGCGAAGGGCAGCCCGACCGACCGGCAAAAAGCATCGACCAGCGCCCGTTCGACGAGCGACGTGCCGAAATGCGCGAGCAGCGGAGGAATCAGGTGCGCCGCGCCCCACTTCCCCTGCGCCGCATAGAGTTGTTGCCAAAACTGGAACGGCGTCGCCGCGTGGAACTTGTTCGCGCCAGCCATCGCCGCGCGGATCACCACGAGCATCTCCGCGATCTCGTCAGCGAGCGGCCGGTTCGGGTCCTTGGTGAACCATTTGGGCGGCAGGTGGTCCGCTGCCAGCCCTTCCAGCGCCCGGCCGTTGATCTCGAACGTCACGCGCAGGATGACATGCGTCACCTCCGTCATCGTCACGATCCCGTAGCGAAATGGCATCCGCGCCCGCAGCGGGGCCTGAAAGAGCTCGGCGTGGAGGACCGCGATCACTTTTTTCCCTCCGCCGCGTGGTCGGGCGTGGACGAGAATTCAAATGGGATGCGCACGCGGGTGACGACCGGCCGGCCCTTCCGGGTCGGCGGGTCGAACCGCCAGACTGACACGGCCTGCACCGCCGCCCAGCCGAAGGCCGGGTCGGATGCCGAAAACACGCGCGGAAGCCGGGCCCGGCCTTCCTCGTCGATCAGGATCTCCACCACCGCCTCGCCCCGGGCCAGGTTCGCCGGCGCCGACACCGGAAACACCGGCGGCCGGGTGGACACCGGCTTGAGTGGCTCATCCAGTTTGCCCGCGGCCACGATCCGCTCGGGATATTTCTGTTCCAAACTCAGCACATCGTCGACTTCGTCGGGCACGAGATCGCGGTCGTAGCGGGAAAATTCCTGCTCAAACGCAAACCCGCTCCGGGTCGGCCGGCCATCCTTCAACGCGGGCTCGAATTCCCATTGCTCGACCATCGCGATGGTTGCCGCCCCGAACTCCGGCTGTGTGGCCTTGTTCACGTTCGCATACACGATGCGGCCCCGCTCGTTGATGATGAAGACCACCGTCGCGGCGCCCTTCACCTTGTCGCGGAGCAAATCATACGGGTAAACCGGCGCCACGCGTCCGCGAGGTTTGGGCGCGACATCGTAACGGTAGCCCTCCGGCAAGTCGGCCTGGTTCGCCTTGGGGGCCGCGGACAAGCCCGTGCTTCCGCCCTCCCACTCGCCGTCCAGCCGGAAACCGATCGGCACCTGCACGTGGGTGTTCACCGGCACGTCACCCTTGCGACCCGGTTCGAATTTCCACCGCCGCACCGCCTCGAAGGCGGGCTCATCGAACGCCGGGTTGAGCGACCGGGCCACGAAGGCGTGCGTAACGCGGCCCTCGCGATCCACGACGAAATCAACCAGCACATCACCGCGCAGTCTGCTGTACCGCATCGCCATGGGATAAACCGGCGCCGCCTGCGCGATCGCCCGGGGTGGCGTGACCCGGCCCGAGATGGTGAGCTCCTCGCTCACGACGACAAACGGCACCCGGAGCTCGCCTGCCACCGGCTGGCCGGCATGCCGGGCCGGCGCAAACCGCCAGCGCCGGAGGGATTTTTCGCACAGGCTGGCCAGGGTGGACGGGGCATCCTTGAGCCCCGTGGGTTCGCCGGTGGCGTCGAGCGTGACCGTCACCCACACCACCTCCGGCGGCGCGGAGGGTTGCCCTGCCTTGGTTTTCCGCGAGACATCAATCACCGGGCGGACCGCCAGCACGCGCGGCGTGGCGTCGGGCCTTCCCTCCGCCGCCGAGGCCGGGTTGAAAATCACGGCACAGCGGGTGTAGGTGTTCACCGGGTGGCCGAGCCGGAAACCCGGCTTGAGTTTCCAGTTTGCGCTGCCCTCCGACACCGCCTTTTCGTAGGCGGGCAGCGTGCCCAGGGTGTAGAAGGAAAGCCGCCGGCCCTTCTCGTCGGTAAAGGCCTGGACCATCACATATGCGGGATCGGGACTGTTGCGGAGGTCCTCCGGGAAGGTGACGCGCAGCGGGTGATTCTCCTCGGGCAGCTGGTCCGGGGCATCATCGAGCTCCGCCCATTCCAGTGGCGTAACCGTGACATCCTGCGCCCGAAGCCGGGGCGCGACCGATAACGCCTCCAGGGTAATTGCAATCGCGGCGATCAGGGTCTTGGGGTGCACGCGCGCCGAATCTTGGGTCCGAGTCCACGGCGGTCAACGCCAGGGTTCAGCGCGCAACGGCGCAGATGTCATCAAACAATCCGGCCGGCAGCGGGCCGGCGGAAAAATCCGCGAGTGCCGCCGTCAGCTCGGCGGGCGTGCGCGCGCCGACGACGACGCGGTCGATTTCCGCCACGCTGAAGAGAAAGCGGTGTGCGAGGGTGGCCAGTGGCAGCCCGTGCTTTTCCGCAATCGCCCGCAGCCGGACGGCATGCTCGATCTGTTCCGGCCACACCCAGCGGGGCCGGTCCCGGACAAATTCCTCGTGTCGCGCCCCGAGCAGGCCCATGTGCAACGGGCTCGCGCCGTAGGTCGCCACTCCCGCCCGGCGCAGTCGCGGCAGATCGTCGGCGAGCCCGTCGAGAATGGCCGCGTCGAGCCGCCGGAAGAGCATCACCACGTCGAAGCTCTCCGACTCGACAAAGCCGTCCCAGCCGGCGCCATACCCACCCGCCAGGCCGAGCCGCCGCGTCAAACCGTCGGCCTGCAGCTGGCGCAGCGCGTCCACCACACGTGCGCGATCCGCAAAGGGCACCTGTTCCGGTTCGTGCAGGAACACCAGGTCCACCGCCGGCAATCCGAGCATGGCCAAACTGCCCACCAGCGATTCCCGCAGGCCCGCAGGCGAATAGTCGAACCTACCCGTGTCACCGTCATGGCTGGCGATCCGCCCCACCTTGGTGCTGACCACCGGACGCGGACCGCGCCAGCCGGCCAGGACCTCACCCAGGAGTTTCTCCGCCGTGCCATAGGCCGGCGCGACGTCGAAAACGCCGACGCCGAATAGATCGGAAGAGCGTCGTGTAGGGAAAGAGTGTAGATCTCGGTG
>OCZT010000891.1_pt1 | contig 30287 bp, 22 predicted proteins | sample 1539031 | NCBI WGS metagenome assembly OCZT01 (sample SAMEA3539308, study PRJEB22396) | soil metagenome | biome: tundra; feature: field; material: soil | place: USA | collected 2010-05 | depth 0.15 m | reverse complement strand
GGCGGTTTCTTTTTTTACAGGTACTCAAAATGTTCATAAATGCTCCTCAAATAGGGTGAAAATTCGAGACCACTTTTCAAAACACTAAAATGGTCTCGCTAAACTCTGTAATGTGCAGTATATTTTGCAGTTAGTTGCAGCATTCTGCATAATAAATAACCCTCAAAAATGGGTAATTTTGTATAAAAAAGGAGAACATTTTAATACCTATAGATATGAAGAATAAAATTGTTACACATTTTTATGTGAAGGATGCAAGGAAAGATAAAACTGGGGAAGCACCTATATACCTCAGAATCACTATTAATGGAGAAAGAGCTGAGATAAGTACAGACAAAAAAGTTAATCCTGAACTCTGGGATAAAGGACATTTCAGATATGTATAGTGATGCTGATCCTGGGCTGTGAATAATAAGTATATGATACAATAATGCCCTGGTAGATTGTAAGCTATAAGGGCTACATGTTTAAATATGAAGGGATTAATAATGATTACATAATTATTTAGCAACTTACAATTTCAAATATCTCGAATAATGTTTAACTTTAATTCGATTGTGATTGTTAAAAGTTGGGCATATGCAACATTCTTATACGACAGATTTAACAGGTGAAGTAGCTTTAATAACTGGAGCTGCCAGAGGAATTGGTCGTGCCTGTGCATTAGCATTGGCCGAAGCTGGAGCAGATATTGTTCTGGGTTTACGAGATATTCATTCTGATGATGGTCTCGTCAATGAGATAAAAGCATTGGGCAGAAAAGTATTGTCCTTACAAATGAATGTAAGTAAAATCAGTGAAATTAAAGCTGCATTTGAAATTTTAGAAAAAGAATTTGGGAAATTAGATGTCCTTGTGAACAATGCCGGAATAGGGCCTCCAAATGCAATTGAAGATGTAACGGAAGAGGACTTCAATTATACCGTTGAGGTAAATTTGAAAGGAACTTTTTTTGTGAGCCAGTATGCTGGGAAACTTATGAAAAGACAAAAATACGGACGTATTGTCAATTTAAGTTCGCAAGCCGGATTCATAGCTTTGCCAACTGAGTCTGTTTATTGTATGACTAAAGCGGGAATAGCTCACCTCACAAAATGTTTTGCAGTTGAGTGGGGTAAATACAACATAACTGTTAATGCGGTGGCTCCTACGTTTATTAAAACTCCAGGTACTGAAAAATGGCTTCTAGATGAAAAGTTCAAAAATGAAATCCTGTCCAAAATTGTATTGGGAAGGGTAGGCATTCCAAAAGATGTAGCAAGTGCAGTTTTGTTTTTATCCTCACCGGCTTCATCTCTTATTACTGGGACTACACTAATGATAGATGGAGGCTGGACGGCCCAATAATCTAACTTTTAAACAATATTGAATAATTGAATTTCACACTGTCGTACTGCAGGGACAGTGCTATAAATGTCTACTGTTTGATAAAAGGTAAGTGTCGCCTGGAGAATCCTTATATATTATTAATTGTTACACTTTTAATACGGCATACCAAATTTATGCTAATTGAATAATATTTCATAAATTTAATCTGATAAATATTTATGTCCTTAAGATGTTATTTTTGAATCATGAGATACATATCTGCCAAAAGACCAAAATCTTGTCCTAAATGTGGCTCTAAGCGAGTAGTTGATATTGTATATGGCTACCCAAGTCATAAACTAAACCCTATTTGTCTCCTGGTCACTTGCTAAAATAAATAATTAACACTTATTTAAACTCACACTATAAACTTTTCATTATGAAATTAATCCGTTACAAACACAGTCTTCTTATTTATGCTCTAATTGCTATGCAAATATATTTCTTAACTTCCTGTAATACAAAATCATACAATTCAAAGCATCAAGTCGAGAAAATTGGTTTTCTTGGGTTTTATCTTGATATGGACTATTTAAAAGTAAAAAGTATAATGGATTCTTTGCTTAACATTAGTGAATTATATTATTTTGAAACTACAGATGCACCTGGAAATAAACAAAAAAACTTATACCATGATTTTTCAGGAATAAGTCCTTTTCTTTGTGCAAAAGTTAATCTTAGAGGGATTTATATAATTGATGAAAGGTTAACTAATATTCAATTAACTCTATGCAACAGGTCAAATGTAGGAGAACAAAGATTTTCATATAATTGTGACCTGAATGAACTTAAAAAATTATTTGAATTATATAAAGAAAAATATGGAAAACCAACCTTACTTGGTCAGGGAGAAAAATATAATTGGTTGTCAAAAAGAATATCAAATGTTTATTCTCCGGGTCCAAAAGGAAGATGGTTAATGGATAAGATATATTTTTGGGAGAAGGGAAATTATATAATATATTTTGATTTTGGTTATCCAGAAAGTTTGACCAACTCAGATAATCCAATTAAAAAATCTGATGTTCCTGAATTGTCTGATTCGACAAGTGTTCCCATAATATACTATGACTTTACACAAGACTATATAGACAAGCTACTTGAGAAAGCAAGTAGAATAAAAGAAAAGGAATTTAAATAAAAACAATAACTCTTTGTAAAATTCAAATCACCAAAAGTATGATATCAAAAAAATAGAGACATAACAGCAATAAAGCCGCCCTGCAAAATGCCGAAAATCTCTATCATAAATCATGAAGAATAGACAGAACGTAATATGTGGTTTAATAATTCTATTTAACTTTTATGCCATTTCTGTTGATTCACAGGCTCCATTTAAACGTGGAGTTAACCTGACAGGTTGGTTTCAGTCAAATACTGCGGGGCAAATCCAGTTTACCAGATTTACAAAACAGGACATCATCAACATTAAAAGCCTGGGATGCGATGTGATCAGACTGCCGGTCAATTTGCACAGCATGACCTCTGGCAGTCCTTCATACATACTTGATCCATTGTATTTATCATTTCAGGATTCGGTTGTAACCTGGTGCGAACAACTTCACATCTATCTGATAATTGATAATCATAGTTTTGATCCAAATGAAGATACCAGTCCTGATATAGGTGATATACTTACAAAGGTCTGGTCGCAAATGGCTGCTCATTATAAAGACAGGTCTGATTTTATATTGTATGAAATACTAAATGAGCCGCATGGAATAACTACTGCATCATGGGGAATAATACAAAACCAGGTAATTAATGCTATCAGGGTCAAAGATACCCGGCATACTATAGTAGTAGGAGGATCAGGTTACAATACTTATACTGAACTCAAGAATCTTCCTGTTTATTCTGATACCAACCTTCTCTACACATTCCATTTTTATGACCCATTCATTTTTACTCATCAGGGCGCTACATGGGTCTCTCCATCAATGGAAACTCTTTCAGGTGTTCCTTTTCCATATGATGCTGCGAGAATGCCATCTTGTCCGGTAAGTCTTAAAGGTACATGGATTGAAAGCGGTTTGAATAGTTATTCAAATGATGGCACAGTTGGTTCTGTCAAACAACTGATCAACAATGCAATCAGCTTCAGAAAGAGCAGGAACGTAAATATTTTCTGTGGTGAATTCGGAGTTTATATGGAGAATAGTATAAATGATGACAGAACCTACTGGTATAATGTTGTAAGACAATATCTTGAAGAAAATGATATCCCATGGACGTCCTGGGATTATAAAAACGGTTTTGGATTATTCAAAAAAGGATCGGATGAGTTATTTGACCACGATCTGAATGTTCCGCTTTTGCAATCACTTGGTTTAAATGTTCCACTTCAGACCCCGTTTACGATTAAACCGGATACAATCGGTTTTAGTGTTTACTCTGATTTCATTGATCGCAATATTAATGATGGAAGTTATAGTGATGGCCTTATAAACTTCTACTCAACTGATCTCCCAAACAATGATAATTACTGTCTTTCATGGAGCGGCTTTAGTCAGTATAATGCAATTGTATTTGACTTTAATCCCGATAAGGATCTCTCAAAGCTGGAATCGGAAGGATATGCAATTGATTTTATGGTTCGAGGAAATTCACCGGGTATAAAATTCGATGTCCGTTTTACAGATACCAAGACACAGATCGCAGGAGATCATCCGTGGCGAATGGGCATTACAATAGATGGGTCCAATTCTGCATGGGACAGGAAATGGCATCATATTCATATTCCTCTCACTTCCTTTAACGAACGTGGGGCCTGGGATGATAACTCATGGTACAATCCTGAAGGAAAATTCGACTGGACTGCCATTGACAAGTTAGAAATCTCTACTGAATATCCTGTAACTTCAGGAAACCAGTTATGGTTTGATAATATATTTATCACAAATCTGGATACTGCAATTGTCAGGGAACCACGTGTACTTGGGAGTGAAAAAATCACGGTACAAACACAGTTGAAAGTGACACCAAATCCTATGAAATATTCTGCAATACTCTCTTATAACTTATCAGAAGAAAGCCCTGTTTCTGTCTCCATCTTCTCATTGACCGGTAATAAAATCCGCATGCTTTTTAATGAAACACAATCACCAGGATATCAATCATTGACCTGGGATGGATGCGGAGATAACGGTGTACCAGTTCAAAGAGGATTATATATATGTGTATTTAAAACCAGGGGATATGTCATTTCGGAGAAGATCATCAAATATTAGGTGCAATATTGGCTTTTGAAGTTTTATATATTTAATTCTACAGTTTGAAATGCTGAACCGACAATTCAATATGAATTTTTTTATGGATTAACAGAATATATATTTGTCGTCAAAGAGAAACTAAAAATAAATATCTTTCGGACAAAATTAAAAGCTATCTGTTATTATTAAATTTATTGTTATGAACATTATCCAATCAATAGTTTTATCAATCATAGAAGGTTTGACTGAATTCCTCCCGATATCATCAACAGGTCATATGATATTAGCGTCAAGTGTCATGCATATTCAGGAAGATGCTTTTGTAAAAACCTTCGAAATTTGTATTCAGATTGGAGCAATTTTGGCTATAGTAATACAATATGCTAAACGATTTTTAAAAGGAATTTCAATATATTTTAAACTTGGTATAGCTTTTATCCCAACAGGGATTATAGGTTTTTTAGCATATCCTTACATCAAAACATATTTATTCAATTCAACGGTTGTTGCTGTCTCTCTTCTATTAGGAGGAATCGTTCTGATTCTGATTGATAAGAAGGTAGCCGACCAAGAAGCTAAATCAGATGTAATTGAAAACATGAAATATAAAAATGCCTTTTTCATAGGTCTCTTTCAAAGTATCTCTATGATCCCTGGAGTGTCAAGAGCAGCTGCAACTATTGTAGGAGGTATTTTTAATGGTCTGAATAAAAAACAGGCAATTGAATTTTCTTTTTTACTGGCAGTTCCAACTATGTTTATTGCGACCGGATACGATTTAATGAAGACAAATATTGAATTTTCGGGACACGAAATATTTCTGCTGGGTATTGGACTGTTAGTTGCTTTTATTACAGCATGGTTTGCGGTAAAGGTGTTTTTAAAAATTGTGCAGAACTATGGTTTTAAATACTTTGGCTATTATAGGATTATTATTGGAATATTATTCCTGATATTTATTAAATAGCCACTCCAAACCTTCAAAAAATGCAGTCAGTCTAACCAAAAATATTCTGAAAAAGAGAGTTATTTCCTTCTTTATAAATTATTGTTAAAGCTTCTTCAAGGGGAAATTTGTTTAACTTTGAAATAGAAAAGGAATGCTGTAAGAACTTTCGACATATAAGGGAATGTGTTTAGTGAATTCATTATCAATAATCTAATCATTATAAAATAAACAAAATGACCTATAATCCTTTAAAAGAACGTTACGATAATATGAATTACCGGCGCTGTGGAAAAAGCGGAATCAGATTGCCTGAAATTTCACTGGGTTTATGGCATAATTTTGGATCTGTTGATGTTTTCGAAAATTTCAGGAAGATACTTTGGAGAGCATTTGATGCCGGAATAACTCATTTCGACCTGGCAAATAATTACGGTCCGTTTCCGGGATCAGCAGAGGAGAATTTTGGAATAATCCTGAAAAAAGATTTCAGCAATCTGCGTGATGAAATGATAATTTCAACAAAAGCAGGCTGGGAGATGTGGCCCGGGCCTTATGGCGATTTCGGCTCAAGAAAATATCTTCTTGCAAGTCTCGACCAGAGTCTTAAAAGAATGAACCTGGATTATGTAGATATATTCTATTCTCATCGTCCCGACCCGGAAACTCCTCTTGAAGAGACAATGGGTGCATTGGCTCAGGCGGTCCATCAGGGAAAGGCATTGTACGCTGGGATTTCAAGTTATCCTGCTGAACTTACAAGAAAGGCTGCAGCCATACTCAAAGAAATGCATGTTAATTGTCTTATTCATCAACCGAAGTATTCAATGTTTAACAGATGGGTTGAAGATGGTCTGCTCGATGTGCTTGAAGAAACAGGGATAGGCTGCATCCCGTTTTCCCCACTGGAACAGGGATTGCTGACCGACAAATATCTGAAAGGGATCCCTGTTGATTCACGGGCCTATAAACCTCATGGATTTTTGAAAATTGAAGATGTAACAGAACAAAGAATTTCAAAAGCAAAACGGCTAAATGAAATTGCAGCAAAACGTAATCAATCTCTTGCCCAAATGGCGGTAGCGTGGTTACTAAAAGATCCCCGGGTAACATCTGTCCTTATTGGTGTAAGTAAAGTAGAACAGCTTGATGATAATCTGAAAACACTTAATAATCTAAATTTCAGTGAGGAAGAGCTGAAGAAAATTGAGTTTATTCTGAAAGAAAAATGAAGATTAAATTAAAAGAAATTTTTTTAAATCCTTTCACACTCTTCCTTACTGTCTGGGGAATTCTAAATCTGGTGCAAGCCCGGCTTACTTCATTAAATAATGATGAAGCATATTACTGGATGTACTCCAAACACCTGGCATGGGGATATTTTGATCATCCTCCAATGATCGCATTGATGATCAGAATGGGGTATTTTTTCTTTCAGAATGAGTTGGGAGTAAGGATAATAGTCGTTTTGAGCCAGTTGGTGGCCTTATTGGCAATCTGGCTGGTTATTGATAAAGAGCAACGGAAGAAAAAGGAGAACATTTTATTATTCTTTATGTTAGCTGCAATTTTGCCTGTTTTTAATATCTATGGCTTTATTGCAACTCCCGATGCCCCGTTGATATTATTCTCAGCGATATTTCTTCTGGTGTATAAAATGTTTTTAGAAGATGAGTCGTGGCTGAATACACTTTTTCTAGGCCTTTCATTTACTGCCCTGATGTACAGTAAATATCACAGTGGACTTTTAATTATTCTTATCATTCTGGCAAATCCGGGATTACTGAAAAGTATCAGATTCTATATGGCGGCTTTTCTTGCTTTATTATTGTTTTTCCCTCATCTTTTCTGGCAGTATACAAACGGATTTCCGTCATTCAGGTATCATCTTGTTGACAGAATCTCAGGTTTTAATCCCAGCCATGTTCCTGATTATCTGGCAAGTCAGTTTTCCTTTCATAATCCGTTTATCCTGGTTGTTTTAGTATGGATTATGATTAAAGTAAAGTCAAAAAATTTGTTCGACAAGGCACTGTACTATATTGTTGCAGGGTTTTTTACTTTCTTTTTTATTTCAAGCTTTCGTTATCGTGTTGAACCTCAATGGACCTCATTGATAAGTATACCTATGATTATAATTTTATTTAACAACATAGAGTATAAACCGTGGATAAGAAGATATGTAAAATGGCTCACAATCTTTATGTTTCCATTATTTCTGTTTGCCAGGTTAGCATGTATGGTTGATTTTTTGCCAGTATCCTTTTTTAAAAATGAGTTTCATAAAAAGAAACAGTGGGCCAGAGATATAAGTATACTTGCAGGCGACCGTCCAGTTGTCTTCACCAACTCCTATCAACGGCCGTCTGTTTATACATTTTATACAGGGAAATTTGCGTACACCCTCGATAATAAGGATTATCGTAAAACGCAATATGACCTATGGGATTTTGAAGAAAAGGTTCACGGTAAAGAAGTTTTATATGTTCCACACTTTTTTACGGATTATTATAAACAGCATCTTACAAAACAAATACTGTCTGGCGGTGACTCTATTTTTGTAAGAGATTATAAGAATTTTCAGTCACTGCAACGGGAGTGTGTGATATTAAAAGATAAACAATATACATTCAGCAGATCCGGCATTAATACGATTCATTTAAAGATATTCAATCCATATCCGTTTATGATCGACTTCAGGCATAAAGAATTGCCGGTTGTTTTTCAGATTGCTTTCATAAAAAATGGAAGTATGGTGGTGAAAAAGAATCTCGAACTTCCTGATAACTTAACACAAATGAATGTCGGGGATACAATTTCAGTAGATTGTCAGTTCGCTATTAGAGAATTACCCCCCGGGTTGTATAAGGTTGCAATCTGTTCAGAGACCGGAATCTTGTATGACACATATAATAGCTATTTCAGAGAAGCAAGAATCAATGAGTAAAATTGAGGTAGTAGTTAGCTGTGAAATTCCATAATGAGGTTACCATGACTGCCAGGAATTTAGCAAAATAAAAATTTAGCTTCTTTTCAAACAGGTAGAGAAACAGGTTATTAATAATAAGCCCAATCATCGAAATTAAAATGAATGTACTGTATTCAACAAGAATTTTTGGATTATTGCTTTCAAATGTCCAAAACCTGTTAAACAGATAATTTGAACTGGCAGCTAGTGTGAATCCAGCTGAACTTGAGATGTATCTGTGTACTTTGAGTTTTTCTTTTAATAGAATGGTTGTTGAAAAATCGACAATCAAACCTGAAAAGCCGACAATTATAAATTTTATGAATTTTAATATCATTCAAGAGCATTAATATTTCGGCAAAGTCCAACCATTGTGATATTCAGGAACAACCAGCTTGTTGGCTGTACTTGTTTGAAAAGACTGCTTAGTATCATCCCAGTTGACCTTCTCACCAGTGCGGAATGCAATATTTCCCATCTGGGCAACAAGGGCTACATCTCTTCCTATATCTATCCCTGCGTGAAGATTCTGCGGGGCATTGTTTTTGAGACATTCGAGGAAATTCTTTACATGAAGATCAAGGCCGTCACCAACATTTTTCTGAACAGGAAGGGCCTCAATTCTCTGTTTTTCAGGGATTACCTCCCATCCATTGCGGTCGAGGACCAATGTACCGTTCTCTCCGATATATGACATTCCATGAGGTCTTTTCCAGTTTCCGAGACCAATTCCTATGGTGTGTTCCCAGATCATAGTAAAATCCTTGAAGTCATAAACTGCTGTCATCGTATCTGGAGTTTCCATAGCATCATCGGGAAAGGCATACTTCCCGCCGATGGCCATTACCGATACAGGAACACTCTTTCCCATTCCATACAAAATATAGTCAATAAGATGAACTCCCCAGTCAGTCATAAGGCCGCCTGCATAATCCCAATACCACCTGAAAGTGAAATGGAAACGGTTTTTATTGAATGGGCGCTTTGGAGCCGGTCCAAGCCACATATCATAATCTACTCCGTCGGGAACCGGTGAATCGGGGAGTTTTGGAACTGCACCTTTCCAATCGACGTACGACCACGCTTTGCAAGTGCGGATACGACCAAGTTTTCCTGATTTCAAATAATTAATAGCATCAACAAAATGTGGCTGGCTTCTCTGCCACTGACCCACCTGCACTATCTTACCATGTTTTTTAACGGCTTTCTGCATGATGTTGATTTCAGCTATAGAATTGCCGACTGGTTTCTCAATATAAGCATGTTTTCCTGCTTCCAGAGCATCAACCAGTATGAGACAATGCCAGTGATCGGGAGTGCCATTTATGACTAGATCAATATCCTTGTTTTCAAGCATTTTACGGTAATCAACATAAAGTTTTGGCTTTGGGAAACCAAGCTTTATCAGAGCATCTGTCCGGTTATTGAGCACATTGCGATCGATGTCGCACATTGCCACACATTCAATTTCAGGATTCTTAAGAAACGATGTCAGATCGCTGAAACCCTGACCATTTGCGCCGATCAGACCTACCCTGATCTTATCACTTGGAGAAATACCAAGTCTGCTATTTGAAATAGAATTAAATGGTATAACGCCGCCCGCAGCCAGAACAGAGGCTGTCTTAATGAAATCTCTTCGTGTGGAACTCATAATGAATTTATTTATTATGACTGGCAAGATAATATATTAATTCAAAATGGTCAATTGAACAATTATTAAAAAAACTTAAAAACCGCTAAGAATGCGCAAAGTAGCAGATTAAGGTTAAGGTTAAAGGATCAATCTCAACCTCAAACTTGATATCGATAATTATTTTGAGGGCTTAAATATCAGGTCAACTACATCAGCCTTCTTAAACATCTCGCTTGCTATCTTTTTGATATCCTTGATCTTGTAAGATTTAAGGATGTTTTCATAGTTTACCGGATCGTTGGCGTTGATCCCATAGCTGTAATATTTACTTAAAATACTGCTCCAATAAGAGTTATGCATTTTATCTTCTTCCCTGGTTTTAAGGATGTTACTGACTGCTTTATCGAGATTTACCTGCGACGGTCCCTTAATCATCAAAGTATCCAGTTCATTGTATATGATCGCTTTCAGTTCATTGGCCCGTGCAGGGTCACAGTCAAAAGTTATCATTCCTTCCCCAATCTCTTTAGGTCTTTTCTCTTCTAAAAGTGAAACGCTGACATCATATGTTCCGCCTTTATCTTCCCTTACTTTTTCAGTATAGACAAGATCAAGAATTCCTTTGATAACCTCAAGTCCAAGATAGTTGTATGGATTATACTTCATATCCTCAGCAAAAGAGATGAAAATAGTTGATTTGGGTATAGTCAATGGTAAGCTGATCTCCCTGGTAATCTTTCCTTTTGGCTGTTCAACTTTTCTATCTGACCAGGTTTCCTTGCGTCCGGCTGAGGGCAGAGATCCTATATATTTTTCAACCATGGGCATTACAGTATCTTTACTAATATTTCCAACTATAAAAAATGTAAATTCATCAGCCCCGTTGAAACGGTCAGTATATATTTTCTTAATATCATCAAGTGTTATTCTATTAATTGTTTCTTTTGTAAGCAATGGTGTTCTCGGATTATATCCGGTTGTGATTAAAGAAATACTGTCGCTCTTTATTTTATTCGGATCCTTCTCCATATTGCCAAGCATTCCGGCAAATCTTCCTATTATGGCCTGGTGTGCCATGTTATCAAACCTGGGGTGGGCAAACCGCAGGTATAACAGCTGCATCATAGTTTCAAAATCCTTTGGTGTTGATGATCCGCTTATTGATTCCGCAGTTTCACTCAGACCTACTGTTATACTTGCTTTTTTGCCGGCAAGCATTTTTTGTAATGTAATGTTATCATAATCACCTGCTCCATACATTGGTACAATCACTGAAATAAGGTTTGCCGGGAGTACAAGATTATTATCTAATTTGGAGATACCGCCAAAGCTAAAGGCAGAAAGTATAACATTATCTTTTTCATAATCGGCTCTTTTGTAAATCACCTTAGAATTGTTTTCAAGGGTCCATTCCACAGCATCAAACTGTGGAAGTGGAACTGTTTTTATTATTTTAGATCCTTTAAGATCTTCTTTTATTAAGGATACACCTAAAGTTTTATCCTCATAAGGTGTCAGCTGAGAATTTTTTACTTTAGTTAAAATATCCAAAGCCTCTTGTTCTGTAAGATGCTTAATATCACTTCCTTCAAGTCCCTGAACTACAATCGTTCTGTTCTCATCAATCATTACCTCTTTAAACCTGGCGGAGGTTTCCTCAGGGGTGATGCCACCTATCACCTGTTTAAGGAATTCAAAGTTGAAGTCCATTGACGTCAGTGGTTCCCCGGTGAGGAAGTAACTCTGTATACCTCCTGCATATGTATCATTATCTATTTTATCTTTTTGTTTATAACGGACTTCAAAATCTGAAATCATTTTAGCCTTGGCTCTGTCGAGTTCTCCTTTTGTGAATCCATATTTTCTGGCTCTTTCTGCTTCAGTATATATAGCTTCAAGAGCTAATGTTTCTTCGTTTTTGCGTGCAGTGGCATTTATTGAAAATGCATTATAACCCCGCGCAAAATATCCGTCAAAGGTTACATATCCACTTACAAAGGGAGGATTTTCTTTCTGTAATAGCTCATTTATCCTGGTATTAATCATCGAATTCATAAGAGAAATAATATGACTGTCACGGATATATTTCAGATTTTTGTTTTCAGCGGTAACAGCATTATGCAACACAACCACCGAAACTGATGTTTGAGGGGCCTCTTTATCCTCGGCTAGAACATAGTTTGTCTCTTTATGGTATGGCACTTCAACCGGGTTTCTGGGAGCAGGATTGAAAACAGCAGGAATCGATGAAAATAACGTCTTTATTTTGGCTTCCACTTCATCCACATTAATATCGCCGACGATAGCGATTGCCTGAAGATCGCTGCGATACCATTTGTGATAATAATCTCTTAAGGAGTTGTATGAAAAGTTTTTTATTACGTCAATGTTTCCAATGATATCTCTCTCTGCATATTTTGATCCTTTTAAAACAACCGGGATAACCTCAAAAATCATTCGGCGGTTCGCATTCTTGCTGGTTCTCCATTCTTCACTTATAACTCCGCGCTCAAGATCTATCTCCTTATCAGAAAGGGTAAGATAGTGTGACCAATCGTTTAAAATAAGAAGACAAGAGTCTACAAGACCCGGGGCATCAACAGGAACATCACTCAGGTTGTAAACTGTCTCATCGAAACCGGTATAAGCATTGATATTGCTACCAAATGCAACTCCGTGTTTTTCAAGACTGCTTATAATTCCTTTATCCGGGAAATGCTCTGTTCCATTAAATGCCATGTGTTCAAGAAAATGTGCCAGGCCATTCTGGTCATCGTTTTCCAGGATTGCTCCAACATTCTGAATAATATAAAAACTGGCCCTCTTTTCGGGTTCTTTGTTATTGCGGATAAAGTAAGTCAACCCGTTAGTAAGTTTCCCTGTTCTGATGCCGGGATCCATAGGAGCTGATTTAGTCAGATCAACCTGGGCCCGAAGGTTAACAGATACAAACACTAAAGCAACAAGAAAGAGTAATGACTTGATTGTTTTCATTTTAATGGATTATGAATTTTTATATCAACAGAAAAACCAGCACGTTCATCAGAATTGCAGTTTGATGTAATGTAAAGTTAATCAATTAAGAATTAAATGTCAAACACTTTTTAAAAAAGTCCGTGAAGCTCAGCGTTGATCTTATCGATTACCTCGCTGAGGTGATCGCTGTTGTTTGGGAAATTGTAGTGATCAGCTTCGATTATAAGAACTTTACCAAGATTGTATGTTTCCATCCAGGCCTCATACCTTTCATTTAACCTTTTGAGGTAATCGATACGGATGGAACTTTCATATTCCCTTCCTCGTTTCTGGATCTGGTTTACAAGGGTCGGAACAGATGCTCTGAGGTAAAGAAGCAGATCAGGAGGCTTCACAAGGGAGCTCATCATTTTAAAGAGCGAGGAGTAGTTATCGAAGTCACGGGTCGACATCAGTCCCATCGAATGAAGATTAGGAGCGAAAATGTAGGCATCTTCATAGATCGTCCTGTCCTGTATAATGGTTTTATCAGATTTCCTGATTTCAAGGATCTGACTGAAGCGGGAATTAAGAAAATAGATCTGCAGGTTAAATGACCAGCGTTGCATATCTTCATAAAAGTCATTAAGATAGGGATTGTCATCTACATCTTCATAATGAGCAACCCATCCATATTGTTTTGCAAGCAACCCTGCCAGTGTCGTCTTGCCCGATCCGATATTTCCTGCAATAGCTATATGCATTGGTCCGAATATTATGTTTAACTTCTATAAAATTAATAAAAATTGATAAAGGTTTGACGGATTTTCAGAAATAAGTGATTAAAGTGACTGGAATTTTGCCCCCCCCAGAAACACCCCGGTTTATTGCTCCCCTGTCCCAATATAGGGGGGGTAATACTCTACATTTAAGTGTAATTCAGGTAATTACCACAAGGACGCGAAGCGGCCAGGGGGCACAACTACCATAACTGAATCTCTTTAGGTGGATGTCCTGCTGAGGCAGGACAGATGGGCTCAATATCCCGAAACAAATAATCTAAATGGGGCCAAAACTCCAGTTCACTCCAACCTTTAACTATTTTTAATCCCGGCTATCATGTATAGATCCTCAATATACTCTCGTGAATTGGAAAGCCGGGGTACTTTGTTTTGCCCCCCTAATTTATTTTTTGCTTTTAACCATTTATTAAATGTTCCCCTGGGAACCGGCTTCACAACCGGTAAAACAAGATTAAGATCTTTAAATCGTTTGGCCTCATAATCTGAGTTAACTGATTTAAGCGTGTCATCAAGTGTATCAATAAATAATGTCAGATCAGACGGGATTTTTTCAAATTCGATTATCCATTCATGCGAACCTTTTGAAAAGGTATTCATAAATACAGGACCGGCCGTGTATTCTGCAATCACTGCATCAGTTACTTTACAGGCCGATTCAAGAGCCTTGTCGGCATTGTCAATGATCACCTCTTCGCCAAAAACATTAATAAAATGTTTTGTGCGTCCTGAAATTCTGAAACGGTAAGGATCAAGACAGGTAAACACTACTGTATCTCCCATCATGTATCGCCAAAGGCCACCATTTGTTGAAATGATAATTGCATAATTTACTCCTGTCTTCACTTCCGCAACTGTATAAACCGGAGGATTATCTGAGTTAATTCTATCAGTCGGTATGAACTCATAAAAAATTCCATAATCAAGCATAAGGAGCATATCACTTTTCAGAGGATCGTCCTGAATTCCGAAGAACCCCTCAGAAGCATTATATGTCTCCATATAATTCATCTGATCACCGACAATAAGTTTTTTATACTGTTCGCGATAAGGTGTAAAACTTATACCTCCATGAAAAAAGACTTCAAGATTAGGCCAGACATCCAGAAGATTATTTTTCCCGGTAAAAGCCAGGATCTGCTTTATCAAAACAAGATACCATGACGGGACTCCCGAAATACTTGTTACATTCTCATTAACAGTAGATTTTGTGATAAGGTTAAGCTTCTCTTCAAAATCTTCAAGAAGGGCAATCTTCTGTTTCGGAGTTCTGATAATATCAACCCAGAATGGAGCATTTTCAATAAGTATGGCGGAGAGATCTCCGTATAATGAATCATTACTGAATTGATTCATTCTATGACTTCCTCCGAGTGTAAGACTCCTGCCTGAGAATATCCGTGTACCGGGTCTTTGCATTGTATATAGCACCAGAATATCCTTTGCTGCCCTGTAATGACAATCTTCAAGCGCTTCACGACTCATTGGTATAAATTTGCTTTTTGTGGAGGTCGTGCCGGAGGACTTTGCAAACCATTTTATTTCGCCGGGCCATAAAAGATTATCCTCTCCTTTACGGAGTCTTTCAACGTATGGGATTATATCTTCATACGACTGAACAGGAAACCTTGATTGATAATCTTTAATTGAAACGATTGAAGAGTATTTGAACTTTTTACCCCACTCTGTTTTAGCAGCTTTTGCAAGAAGTCTGTACAGAGTCTCCTGTTGAGTTTCGAAAGGGTACTTCTTAAATATTTCTATTTGATTTATACGCTTGATATTCAACCAGTTAATAATAGAAGGAATAATCGCCATTATACTATCAGTTTGACATTTAAAGATAGATAAAAAACTTCAGGGAGATGATTAAAAATTCAACTGAAAACCTCTTTCAAGACATCAAGAGATTTAATTTTTTTTAGGCCCGGAAGATGAAGTGAGTAGAATCTGACCAGTGTTTCAAGAACATCATTCCGGATTTTTCCTGTGAGGGGTATATTGCTTATTGAATCATAAGACGCTACGAAAAAGTCAGCCAGGATATTTGTAATTTCCTCGTTTGCATAATTACCATGAACCGGCGGTACAGGAACAAAAATACCATTTACCATGTCAAAAAATGCATTCTCTTTTTCTATCCTGGGACCCGGTTCGAATCCAAGAAAACTGCTAAGTCCCGCCAGAAAAGCTATATGGAAATTTGCAAGGCCTTCTTTACATTTGTCGAAGTATACAATTGACTCTTCAATGTAGTCGAACATCTCATCATGAGGGCTTTCTTCTTTCAGAACAGATGTTAGAACTTCTCCAAGAAAAATTGCAACGCAGCTTTTTTTAATATCAGAATATATATTATATGGTGTAAATGAAACCGAAAATTCTTTCAGGGTCTGCATTTCGCGGGTTGCCTTATAGTATAATTCCAGATCAAGAATGAACATTGGTTGAAACAGGATATTGTGTTTTCCTGTTTTCCTGTTTCTCATTCCTTTGATAAGGAAGGATTGTCTGCCAAATTTTCTAGTATATATCTGGGTAACAATACCTGAGTCGGTGTATTTTATCTGATGAAGTATTATTCCCCTGGTTTTCTCGAGCATGATGATTTGAATAATTTTTCAAATTTAGAATTATTGAAGTTTGTAACCTACTTCATTATTGATTTTCTTTGTCTACCCCGACCCCACTTTGCTTCGTTGAAGCTAAGCGAAAGCGAAGAGGGGAGCGAAGAACCGGGCACGGTTGTGCGAGCTTGACGAAGTCAAAATCAATTTACTTCCCTTGGGGTTGGGGTAAATAAATTGATTTTCAAGCGATTTAACTGGTCCTGGGCAAAAAACATTATTCTCAACGGAAATTATTATATTTACTGATCAATCAACTCTATTATGTCAGTAACTAATAATGAAGAGCTTGTAAAAAGGATTGCCAGGCTAGCCAAACAGAACCATGAACTTGAGGAGCATATCAAGCAACTGGAAAAGATGAATGAAAAGCTGGTCAGGGACAACCAAAAGATTAAAGTTCTTTATGAGAAGATATCTCCGGAAGGTCTGAAGGAATTTGGTGAAGGAGAAAAGAAAGAGAGGTCGCTTAAATTCAATATGGCGACAGTTTTGTTCGCAGATATCCATGGCTTTTCAAGGCTTGTTGAAGGAATGGACTCATCGTCGGTTATGGATGAACTTGATGAGATTATTGTAGAATTTGAAAGCATAGTCAACAGACTTAAAATGGAAAAGATTAAAACTATAGGTGATACCTATATGTGCGCCGGAGGGATACCGGTTAAGAATATAACAAACCCTATCGATGTCGTTCTGGCGGCAATAGAGATGAGATATTTCCTTGAAACATATGAAATGAAGAGGAGAGGAGAGAATAACGGGATATGGAAATTAAAGATAGGTATTCATTCAGGACCGGTGACTGCAGCAATTTCCGGAAGGCGAAAAATCAATTATGATATTAAAGGGGATACAGTCAATACGGCAAGCCGCATTGAAGGTGTTTCCGACAGCGGGATGATACTTATTTCAGTTATGACTTACGAACTGGTAAAAGAGTTTTTTCATTGCGAGTACTTTGGGAAGCTCCCGGTTAAATACAAGGATGATCTCCAGATGTACAAGGTAAAGGGGTTGAAACCTGAGTTTTCGTTCAATTACGAAGGAGTAATCCCCAATGAATCATTCAGGATTAAATTTGGTCTTATTCAGTTTACCGATATTCAGGAGATTATTTTAGATAAACTCGAAATGGATTTACCCGGATACCTTTTTTATCACAATGTTAAACACACTGTTGATGTTGTTACCGAGGTGGAACTTATTGGCTGGGCTGAGAGCTGTTCCGATGAAGAGATATTACTGTTGAAAACCGCCGCCTTGTTCCATGATGCCGGACATACAATTGCCTATGATAATCATGAATTTTACGGTACACAGATAGCAAGGGAGATGCTTCCAAATTTTAACTATACTCCTGACCAGATCGAACGGATTTGCTCATTAATAATGTCAACAAAATTACCGCCAAAACCAACAAACCTTCTTGAAAATATTATGTGTGATTCAGATCTCGATTACCTTGGGAGGAGCGATTTTATCCCGGTTTCAAACACACTTTACGAGGAACTTAAGGCTCAGAATAAAATGGGTTCCCTGAATGACTGGAATAAGATACAGGTTAAATTCATTTCAGGACATCAGTATTTTACTAAAACAGCAAGAAGCCTGAGAGAGGTAAATAAACAGCTCCAGATTGAAAGAATAGAGAGCCTTATAACTGAGTGATGATTATTTTATTACCAGCATTTTTGTAACACACGATTGTGAACCATCTTTGCTCGCACAGAAGACAAGATAGACCCCGGTAGCGACACGCCGTCCGTTATAGGTTTTCAGATCCCAGCTAGCCTGACCCCCGTCAGATACCGTTTCATATACAAGATTGCCACTAATATCTGTAATCCTGATCTGAGAATCCTTTATGAGTCCGGTAATGGTAACATTTCCAGTAAAATCCGCTCTGACAGGATTCGGAAAAGTATAGACCTTTGTAAATTTATCTCCTCCGGTAGTGGCGTCACCTCTATAAGACTGGACTCCTTTTGAAGTTCCAAACCATACATCACCAGTTTTATTATCAACAGCCAGTGTCACAATGGAATTGGAAATAAGTGGGCTGTTTTGTTCATTAAAGCTTTTTATTTGAGTCGTTCCATCGGGAGAAAGCAGGTAAGCTCCTGAGGAAGCTGTTCCGAGCCATTTTCTGTTGGCTCCGTCAATGGCGATAGATGTAATTGTTTCAGTTTTCAGCATATAATCGGCAAGGTTTGTGCCATCATTTCTGGGAATTTTTATCCGGCTTGCTTTCAAATCACTATCGAAAACATTTTCAGGATTGAAATAGATAACCGGTCCCTGGTCTGTCCCAACCCAGATGTTCCCGTCAAGATCCTCGGCGATTGAATAGACAAATGAGATTACCTGATTTTCTGTATCCTGTACCAGCATCTTCTTAGATCTGTCATCAGTGAAAATTTCGGGTGTCTTATTATCATCCAGAATAAATAGTCCATACCCACGGGGCAGTATGATCCATTTTTGATTTTTGCCGGTAATGATGATATCTCCGATTGTCGGAGCATCAATTGTTAAAGGATTTACAATCCAGCTTCCATCTGATTTAAGTACTTTTATACTTCCTGGTACCCCTGTCTGAGTCAGCCAGAGATTCTTTGATTTATCCACAGCCAGTCCACATATTCTTACGAACGGATTTCCCGGGATAATTGTCTGCAATGGTGAATTTGTTTCAGTATACTGTTTAATAAGGTTGTTATTTTCATATTCCAGTAATCCTCCTCCCCAGGTTGATACAAACATGTGATTATTATTATCGGGATCGATCAGTGTTCTCATCGGATCAATAATTGTACCGGATGGAAGGAAAGTCCAGTTATTATTTTCATAAATAGAAACCTGAAGCGGCCTTCCCTGGTTATTCCATGAAACATCTGTTGCACCTCCGCAAATTACAGTTTTCCCATTGTATGAAGTTATATTGAAAGCGTTATTGGATACAGGTCCGGGAAGAGTTAATGCCGTAAACTCCGACATGTTCTGGCCTCTGATCAGACCTGAGTTAAGATCGGCGATCCAGATATCTTCGTTGTCAACTATTGCCTGAGAAATGTTTGGTATTGCCCATCCATATGAAGATATAGTTTTAGTAAGCGAACCATTGATATTATAATATTTAACGGAAGCGCTGGAAGACACAGTAAATCCGGTTGGTGCACTATCGAATGATTTGTTAAAAACACCACTTGTGAATGAGAACAGGGAACTGATATCATTAACTACATAAACTTGATCGCCTGCAGCAAGAGGATCTGACAGGTTTGCGTATAATCTATCGCCTGAATAAATCAAAGAGGTATATTTCCCATTTGGACTTTGAAACAGGTTGACCAGGTCCCAGTTTCCAAAATAAGATAATCCCTGATTTGAAAGATCAGCAGAGTAAACTCCCATATCTGTGGCTGCATAAATTCTGGACTTACCGAAAGCAATATCCCACACTTCTGTAGTTTCAGAACCATTACCTGGTTCCCATGTATCGTAAATTTCCTTCTTAATAAGATCAATGACAACAATTCCAAAGCTGCATGCCATGTAAGCGTACTTACCATTGGTACGAATTCTGTTTATCTCTTTCTTCCCGGGAATATATTTCCTGCTGATATCAGGGATGTTATAAATTATGTTGTTTTTTAACAGGTCGACATTCGTACTCGTGTAAGCAATTACAAGTGTTTTATTCTCTTCTGACCATGAAATTGTGCTTATTCCGGTTTCGGTAAGTCCATTATTTCGCGACATTTTCTTAAGCTCGGCAAACCCTTTGTTGTAAATAATTATTGATGAGCCGGTTGAGGCGTAAACTTCATCTGTACCAACAGTAACACAATCAGTTGTGTTATAAACAAGGTGATCCGACCATGATCCAACCGGTGTTTGTGCATATGACATCATTGACATTAACAATAAGAGCAATATGGACAGAATCTTTCTCATTGGTATTGAAGTAAAAACTCCTTTAATTTCTCAAATGCTCTTGCCCTGTGTGAAACAGTGTTTTTTTCTGCAAGTTCCATTTCAGCAAATGTGCGGATTTTCCCATCAGGTAAAAATATCGGGTCATATCCAAATCCTTCGGTTCCTTTTTTCTCCCTTATAATCGTCCCGTTTACAATTCCCTCAAAGAGATACTCTTTCTTTTCAAGAATCAGAGCAATTACAGTTCTGAACCTGGCTTCCCGGTTTTCTGTATTGCCAAGCATTGATAAAACTTTCTCAATATTAGCTGATGAATCCTTATTCTCACCGGCAAACCTGGCCGAATAGACTCCCGGCAATCCATTCAGGGAAGGTATTTCCAGGCCTGTATCGTCGGCAAAAACGTCCATTCCGGTAGCATTAAAAACAAACCTGGCTTTTGAGAGGGCATTCCCTTCAATTTGAGGTTCTTCTTCAGGAATATCTTCTCTGATATTGATATCAAAGAGACTTAGAAGTGAGAAGCTGTTGCCAAGAAGACTATTTATTTCTTTTATTTTATGTTCATTATTTGAAGCAAAAACTAATGTCATAGGATCATTTTTGTTAAGCATGCAAAAGTACTCAAAATTGAGCTTTCCTTTTGACCTGATTTTTTTAAGTACTACATTTGGAATAATAAAAAGCAAGATAATTGTTTATGTCTTATTTCATAAGGTTTAATTTTCTTTCCGGGATTATTTTGTTTTCAGTCCTTTTAGAAGCTACTGCAGCTCAAAATTCTTTTAATTCAGATGTAACGCCATCCTTAAAGCGGATTCTAATTAATGGTGATTCAGTAATTTTTAGTTCTGACAGTCTGAAAGTTCAACATCCGGATCTCAGGCAAAATATTGTTTTAAACTATCGGAATAATAATATAACATTCGAGGTACAACCTGCAGATAGTACCAATTATCAGTTTTTTCTAGAAGGATTTGACAAGGAATGGAGCAGTTGGAAACGCATTAGTTTTAAAGAGTATACTAACCTTCCTGCCGGAAAATACATGTTTAGAGTAAGGTATATAAGTTCCGGAAATAATGGCGGGGAGATCTCTTTGGTCTCCTTAAGAGTTTTGCCTTCATGGTACTTTTCACAACTCGCAATTATTTTCTATTTAATAGTGTTCTCCCTGATAATATGGGCCTTATATGATCTTCTTAATTTGCGGTTTGCCCGTAATCTCTATATGCTCGAACAGATAATTAATAAGAGAACTGAGGATTTGATAATTGAAAAAGAAAAAACAGAAGCATTACTGGCAAATGTTCTTCCCAAAAACACCGCCAGTGAGATAATGGAGAAAGGAAAGGCAACCAAGATCAAATATAATTTTGTAACTGTTCTTTTCTCAGATATTCAGGGCTTCACTAAAATAGCGGAAGAGATGAATCCTGAAATCTTAATAGATGAACTTGATAAATTCTTTTTTTATTTTGATTCAGTCGTTGAAAAGTTTGGCATTGAAAAAATTAAAACAATTGGGGATGCATATATGTGTGCCGGTGGAATTCCCGAGAAGAACAGAACCAATCCTGTAGAGGTCATTCTTGCTGCTCTTGAAATGAAAGGATATATGAATAATCTTAAGGAAACATCCGAATTTGAAGGAATGAAATACTGGGATATAAGAATTGGGATTCATACGGGAACAGTTGTTGCGGGAGTTGTAGGGCAGAAGAAACTTTCATATGATATCTGGGGCGACACTGTAAACACAGCAAGCAGGATGGAATCTTCGGGAGAGGCCGGTAAAATTAACATTTCAGGGACAACTTATGAATTTGTGAAGGAGTTTTTTACATGCGAATACCGTGGGAAAATGCCTGTCAAGTATAAAGGGGAACTGGAAATGTATTTTGTAAACGGAATTGTCCCTGATTTATGTGATGAGAATGGTGGCCCAAACAGGAAATTTGTCGTTAAGATGCAGAAAATCAAACTCCAGGATATCGAGGAGATGATAATTAAAATGTTTGATGATGAAGCTCCACCTAACCTTTATTTTCACAATTCATCTATGGTAAAAAATATCAGCAATCAGGTGGAATTGCTTTCAAGGGCCGAGAATCTTCCTGATGAGGAGTTTATTAACCTTAAGCTGGCATCGGTCTTTCTTCTTACAGGATTCATCTCTGACTACGAAAAACCTATGGAAGCATCATTGCGTCTGGTTGAAGAGATCCTGCCCGGATACGGCTTTAGCCAGGATAATGTTGAATCTACTAAAAAGATGATAAGAAACTCTTTTTCAGGTCATCAGGAATCTTTAACTGATAATATTCTTCATGATGCCAGGTATGATTATCTCGGTCGCGTTGATTATATGAAACTTACAGATAAATTATTAAGGGAGAGAACGGAATATGGTAATCATCCTGATAATAAAACATGGATTGAGTTCCAGAAGAAACAGTTATCAGATCATCAATTCATTACAAATACTGCCCGGCTTCTCAGAAATGTTGCTGCAGAGGATCAGATAGCAGGACTTCAGTTGTACAGCGAATAATCCAAATTCATGGAGAAAAGTGTTTAAAATAAGTTTTTAAAATGTACTTTTACAGCCATATTTTAATAGCCACAATACATGGAAAAATTGAATTGGGGATGTCTGCCGTTCGGTTATATAAAGACTGATTTTAATGTTCGTTGTATATATAAAGATGGGAAATGGGGTAAATTGGAAGTTTCTTCTTCAGAATATATTGATATTCATATAGCTGCAACAGGTTTACATTATGGTCAGGAGGCATTTGAGGGACTAAAAGCATATATGGGGAAAGACGGAAAGATAAGGCTATTCCGTTGGGAGGAAAATGCAAAAAGATTGATTGCTTCTGCAGACGGCGTTAAAATGGAACCATTTCCTGTGGATATGTTCCGGGAGGCTTTGTTTAAAGTTATTCAGTTAAATAAAAAATTTGTTCCCCCATATGGATCCGGTGCAACTTTATATATAAGACCCCTGTTGTATGGCAGTGGAGCTGAGGTAGGCGTCAAACCGGCTTCAGAATATACTTTCCTTGTGTTTGTTACACCAGTTGGTCCATATTTCAAGGACGGAATTAAACCTGTAAACATGCTGATATGCAGAGATGTAGACAGGGCTGCTCCAATGGGAACCGGTATTTACAAAGTAGGTGGTAACTATGCTGCAAGCATGCGGGCCATAATTGCTGCACGTAATAGCGGATATTCAAATACAATTTTCCTTGATGCAAAAGAAAAGAAATATATCGATGAATGCGGACCGGCAAATTTCTTTGGAATTAAAGATAATACCTATGTGACCCCAAAATCGGAATCAATATTGAATTCAATTACAAATATGAGTCTGATCGAAATAGCTAAAAATCTTGGAATGAAAACCGAACGGCGGCAGGTTCCTGTTGAAGAGCTCGCAACCTTCGTTGAAGCCGGAGCCTGTGGTACAGCGGCAGTCATCAGCCCTATAGCCAAGATATTTGACCCGGAGATGAACAAGATTTATGAATATTGCAAAGATGGAGAACCAGGTATTGAATCTCTAAAGCTATACAAAAAGCTTACATCTATTCAAAGCGGTGATGAACCGGATCCATTTGGCTGGATGACTATTGTAGACTAAGATAAAAGATAAAAGTAAAAAAACAAAAGTTTGAAAAACAAAGAACCTGGATATTCCAAAACTAGACTGAGAAGTTCGTATCTGACTCTTATTATAAGCGTCTCACTGGTTCTTTTTCTTCTGGGGGTTCTGGGACTTGTTCTTATAAATGCACGGGAGCTGTCGGATTATCTCCGGGAAAGCCTGTCGTTCTCGATTATGCTGGATGATGAAGCAAAAGAGCCTGACATAAGAATGTTGCAGAAGGACATGGATGCGAAACCTTATGTAAAATCGACTGAATATATCTCAAAGGAGGCGGCAGCTGTAAAAATGAAAAAAGAGCTTGGCGAAGACTTTATTAGTTTTCTTGGAGACAATCCTCTGCCACCTACAATAGATGTATATCTTCATGCAGGATTTACAAGTCCCGACAGTGTGGCAAAAATTGAAAAGTATGTCAGGGAATATCCTTTTGTGAAAGAGGTCATTGTCCAGGAATCATTGCTTTTTCTGATCAATGAAAATGAAAGGAAGATCAGTTTTTTTCTTCTGATAATGAGTACATTCCTCTTTCTCATCGCATTGACAATCATTAACAATACAATCAGATTATCGATCTATTCCAGGAGGTTCCTGATTCGTACTATGCAGATTGTTGGCGCAACCCGTGGATTTATTCGACGGCCATTTCTTATTCAGAGTGCTGTTCAGGGATTACTGGCTGCTCTTATTGCCATGAGTTTATTAATGGGGCTTCTTTATCTCATTGAAAAGGAATTTTTAATGATGTTTAGCTTTGAAAGCACCTATCTTTTGGTCCTTCTTGGAGCTTCAATTGTAATAACCGGGGTTTTAATTAATATTATTTCTACATTTTTTTCCGTTAACAGGTATCTTAGTATTTCGGAAGACAAACTTTATTATTGATTTATTATGGGCAAAAAAAATGAAAATAAAGAAAAATTAAATTTCGCTCTTGGTCGCGAAAACTACAAGTTGCTGGCAATTGGATTCGCTATAATAGTGATCGGGTTTCTCCTGATGCTTGGTGGCAAATCTCCAAGTCCTGATAAATTCAGTGACAACATTTTCAGTTTTCGTAGAATTACCTTAGCTCCGATTGTTGTTCTGGCTGGTTTTATATTCGAAATTTGGGCAATTATGAAAAAGCCTAAAGAGACGGATCAGGAATAAATTATCATTTCAGCAATATGAATTTGTTTGAAGCATTGGTTCCTGAATTGATCCGGGGACTTACAGAGTTTTTGCCTGTCAGCAGTTCAGGGCATCTTGAGACAGGCCACATTACTGTTTTTTAGTCGGTATTATCTCAATCTTATCAGGTTTGCATGTCATCTGAAAAAGTAACAGTTTTTGAAGAAGGAAAAGTTTTATTGTTTAATAAACCTGTTTATTGGACCTCATTTGATCTTGTGAACAAAGTAAGAATAATGATCCGGAGCACTTTCGGGATAAAAAAAATAAAGGTTGGTCATGCCGGCACACTCGACCCTCTGGCAAGCGGCTTAATGATAATCTGTACCGGTAAAGCAACTAAAAAGATTGATGAGTTCCGTGATCTTGATAAAGAATACATTGCTACATTTCACCTGGGAGAAACGACACCCTCTTTCGATCTGGAAACAGAAACGGATAATCATTACCCCACAGATCATATAACTGAAGAGATTGTGAAAGATGTGCTGGTTAGCTTTCTGGGTGAACAGAAACAGCTTCCTCCTATGTACTCTGCTAAATTGATATCAGGGAAGAGAGCATACGAATTTGCCAGGCAGGGGATAGAAAAAAAACTTGAGCCTGTTTCCGTTTTTTTCAGGGAAATAGAATTACTCTCTTTTGAAATGCCTGAAATAAAAATCAGACTGTTGTGCAGTAAGGGAACCTATGTAAGATCATTTGCCAGGGATTTTGGACAAGCATTAAAAAGCGGAAGTTATTTATCTGCACTTGAGAGGACTGCAATAGGGGAATATCAGGTGATGAATGCTTATAGTATCGAAGAATTTAAGGAACATATCGAACAAATGACATTCACAGACTGTTCTGATTCAAACACAAATATGTAAAACTCTCAGATATCCGGGGTCCTTCAGACTTATTAAAAAAAATTATACATTCAGATGAAACAAAATTAATATTTTTACGTATAAAGGACTTCTTTAATTAAAAATGATTATTTATTTATTATGAAACTATCGCAATTCAGGTATAATTTGCCACAGGAGCTTATTGCGCTTTATCCTACTCCAAACAGGGATGAATCGAGATTATTGGTTGTTAACAGAAAAAGCGGAGAGCTTCAACACAAGATTTTTAAAGATATTACAGAATATTTTAGTGAGAATGATGTTCTGGTTTTCAATAATACAAAGGTTTTCCCCGCGAGGTTATATGGTAATAAAGAGAAGACGGGCGCTGAAATAGAAGTTTTCCTCTTAAGAGAATTAAACAGGGAACAACGTTTATGGGATGTATTGGTCGACCCTGCAAGGAAAATCAGAATAGGAAATAAATTGTATTTCGGGGAAGACGACCTGTTGGTTGCAGAAGTCATTGACAATACAACTTCGAGGGGAAGGACACTAAGATTTCTGTTTGACGGTACCTACGAGGAATTTAAAAAAACATTATACAGCCTGGGTGAGACTCCTCTGCCAAAGTTCATCAACAGAAAGGTTGAACCCGAGGACAGTGAGAGATATCAGACCATTTTTGCAAAGTATGAAGGTGCGGTTGCAGCTCCGACAGCTGGTTTGCATTTCAGCAGGGAGTTGCTGAAGAAACTTGAGATAATTGGAGTCGAGTTTGCCGAAATAACCCTTCATGTCGGTTTAGGCAATTTCAGGAGTGTTGATGTTGAAGACCTGACCAAACACAAAGTCGATTCAGAGAGGATAATGATCACGGATGAATCTGCCGATATTGTAAATAAAGCAAAAGATAATAAATACAAGATTTGCGCAGTTGGCACAACTGTTGTACGAACACTTGAGAGCTCGGTCTCAACAGATGGCTATCTTAAACCATTTGACGGATGGACAAATAAATTTATTTTCCCTCCTTATGAATTTAAAGTTCCCGATATGATGATAAGTAATTTTCATCTTCCATATTCCACTCTTTTGATGATGGTGTCGGCGTTTGCTGGTTATGATCTGCTTTTTGATGCATACAAAACAGCAGTAAAGGAGAAATACCGCTTTGGTACCTATGGTGATGCAATGCTGATTATCTAACATTAAGTCCTAACGCTTCGCAGTCTCAATACTTCGTTGTCTTAACGCTGTTCTGTCTGGACGTTTCGCTGTCATGATAGTTCTCTGGATCAATCTCCATAGAGGGATCCTTTAATGACTTAAAGACAAGCAGCAAGGCATAAAGACAATCGACAAGGGGAGTAAGACAGGCCGTAGGCCGTAAAGACCTCAAGACATTTATCTTAACTGGCTGAACTGACATCTGTTGATCGAAGTTCTGATAAAACCTAACCTGTTGTCAAAGAATTATTTGAATTGGTCAAAAAACCCCCACTAACATTTGAAATAATATTTATCTTTAAATTGTTATTAAATGGTTAGAGCAATGCAACCATGGTTAATAATTTGTAGTCTTGAAATAAGTGAATAGTTGACTCCGTTTATATTTGTTAGAACGGATACAAAATATAGTATTAAATATTGATCGGCTTTAAAAAAAAAGAATTTAGAGTCGGACAATAATTTTTTTGTTATACCTAACCTGACAGTTTGATTTCTGCAATTGTAAATACTGTTTCTTTTGTTAACTCAGTCTGCGGGAGGCTGAAGGGATATGGTATTAGAAAATTGTTGCTGGTTGCTGGTTGCTGGATACTAGTTGCTGGGGCAATTACATTTGGTCAGACTAATTATTATTCAAAAACTGCAGGAAATTTAAATCTCCTTGGATCTTGGGGACTAAATCTTGACGGGTCCGGTACTGCACCTGGAAGTTTTGCAGCTGGAAATCAAATTTTTAATATAAGGAACAATGCAGCTCCAACGATTGGAGGAAACTGGACTGTCTCAGGAGCAGGTTCCAAAGTTATAGTTGGTGATGGGACAAATGCCTGCGTATTTACAGTGCCAGGTACCATGGTTTTTACTTCTACAACTGATATTTCGAATCAAGGTACATTAAGAATTACAAGTACTGCTGTGACTCCTTATTCTGGCAATTTAAAAGTTAACAGCGGAGGAACCTATGAACATGCAAGAGATGGCGGAACAATTCCAACTGCTACCTGGGATCCTTCTTCAAACTGTAATATAACTGGAATTACATCAAGTACAGGTTTTACAGGAGGATTGCAAGGACAAACATTTGGAAATTTTACATGGAATTGTATTGGCCAGACTTCAAATTTTTATATGGCATCTAATTTCACTGTTGCAGGAAATTTTTCAGTTTTGGGAACAGGATCTTTCGATTATAATTATCATGTTCTTCGAATGTCAGAGTTCGCGACACCTTATACAATAAATGTGTCAGGTAGTTTTGTCATTAACAATAATTCTTCTTTTAAAATGAATAATGGCACCGGCTCATGTATAATGAATGTTGGAGGAAATTTCACATTAAATAGTGGCTATTTTACCATTGTTACTGGAGCGGCCAATTCTACTTTGTCAGTTACAGGGGATGTAAGCATTTTAGGTGGTACACTTAGTCTGCATGAAGATAATAGTGCAACAGTTGGTACATTAAATGTCGGGAGTAATTTTACTCTTGCAGGTGGTAGTTCTATTATCATTGATAATGTCAGTACAGGTTTAGGGGTTGTAAATTTTAATAATAACACCACCCATGTGTACTCAAAAACAGGTGGTACAATCTCAAATAAAATCAACTTCGCAGTTCTAACCGGATCCATATTGGATGTAGGCACAAGTGTAATTGACGGAAGTACTGGTACTTTTAATCTAAACTCTGGTGCCGGAATTATTACTGCTAATACTCAGGGACTTTCGACAACTCCAGGCACAGGTAGTATTCAGGTTACAGGGACAAAATCATTTGACACCGGAGCTGATTATACCTACAATGGTTCGGGTGCACAAGTAACAGGAAATGCTCTGCCTAGTACAGTTCATAATCTAACAATTAATAATTTATCTGGAGTTTCTCTTACTTATGGCGTAAGCGTAAGCAATTTACTTACAATGATGTCGGGAAATATAAGCACTGGGGCAAATACGCTTACGGATTTAAACCCTGCTTTTGCATCCTTAAGCTATACCTCAGGAATTATTATAGGACCATTTGAAAGATTTATAAATCAAACATCACAACCATACTTATTCCCGGTCGGAATTTCTTCACAAATTCATTCTTTAACTGCCAATTTTAATAATCTGAATCCAGGTTCTTTATTAGTTCAGTATAATACCGGAGATCCTCTTAACGCCGGACTTCCTCAAACTGACGCAGACGGATCTCAGATAACGGATCAGTTTACAACAGGATATTGGTCCGCATTAGCTAAAAGTTCTTTGGCATCAACAAATTACGAGATTGACCTTAATGCCTCTGGATTTGGGCCATATACAATAAATGCCGGAACACGATTAATAAAGAGGACTAATGGAGGTTCCTGGGTACTTGATGGTACTCACTCAGACGCTGTTGGTTCGATTGTTAAACGGACCGGGATGACAAGTATTTACAATGCCGGCGCAGGGACTCAATTTGGAATTGGGAAATCAGGTCCTAAAATAACATCACAACCAACTAATCTGACAGTTTGTGAAAGCGGAACAGCTAACTATTCTGTCATGGCCACTGGTCATCCTGCCCTGACATATCAATGGTACAAAGCTCCTGCTGCACTTCTCAGTAATGATGGACATTTTGGTGGGACAAATACTCAAAATTTAACTATTTCATCTGCAGTATTTGGTGATGCCGGAAATTACTATTGTATTGTTACAGATGGCTATACTAATACTACTCAAAGTAACTCTGCTTCTCTGTTCGTGACGACCCAACCAATAGGTCCGACATTAAATGTAAAGACACCAAACCTCGCGTCTGTTTGTGATGGTCAGTCTGTTTCAGCAACTTTCAATGCTGGCAGCGGAGGTATTGGTTGTAGTGATGTATATCAATATCGTTTTGATGGAGTCGGATTATGGTTAAGCTACACACCTGGTTCTAATTT
>OCZT010000890.1_pt1 | contig 30327 bp, 24 predicted proteins | sample 1539031 | NCBI WGS metagenome assembly OCZT01 (sample SAMEA3539308, study PRJEB22396) | soil metagenome | biome: tundra; feature: field; material: soil | place: USA | collected 2010-05 | depth 0.15 m | reverse complement strand
TATTTAAAGGGGTTCGGGGCAACGCCCCGATAAGAGAAAACCCGTCCTGGAAGGGGGAAATAAAATCAGTCGTGAACATCTTTCAGAAAATAGTTTAAACAATTCAAGCCAACCGTTGTTAATATTATAATGATTGACTTGTTATTCAATATAAAGCTAACCTGTGATTTCTCTCAAAAAAGAGAATTATCAATCTCACATGTTGCAGTGACAGCAACAACTAACCATATAATTTTTCACTCATTATTCTTATGATTTATTATGAAAAGTATTATTAAAAAGATAGTCTCGATTACCTTTTTGTTGGCACTGGCCTTCAAGGTATTTGCCCCAACCAGTGAATCTTTGATCTTAGTCAGACCTTTACCTGTTGAACCATACAAAATTCTTATTCATGCAATCGGTTTGGTTGAAACTCAGTATGATACGCTGGCTTATAATCCGCTTGAAGATGCAGTTGGTTATTTCCAGATACGTCCGATACGTCTTATTGATTATAATGACAGAACGGGAAGTACTTATTCAATGAATGATCTTTTTAATTATAAAATTTCTGAGAAGATATTCTTGTATTATGCTTCAGAGATCGGCCCTTACAATTTTGAACGGATAGCCAGGACCTGGAACGGTTCAGGTAAGAGTACCAACGTCTATTGGGAGCAGGTTAAAAAATTCTTATAGTCCGAAATCGGAAGAGGATGAACGGAAGTTCGAGGGTAGGAGTAATCCCACTTACGACTTCGGTCTTCTAACTTTTTTCTTATCTGAAAGATTTTTTCTTTACTAAGATTAAAAGGGAAAATATTTTGTTTTTTTGTATTTGTTATCTTAAAGAATATCAGATGAAAAAAAACATAGCTTCCCTCTTTCTCTGTTTTGTTATAATGATGTCACCAAATACAATCTCCAAAGGACAGAATGCTGATACAAATCTGGCAGTTAATGGTTCAACAACCCTGAAATTTTGTGACATGGGTAATATAGTCTGATTGAACAAGTATACCTAACTTCACGTTTGATAAAAAAACAATATGAAAGAAAAGATACTCAATGGCTGGCAAAAACTCCTGACAGGATATCCCTGGTTCAGTTGTGAAGGATGTTACCCGATAACTGCTTATTCTGAGTTCATGCCGCCACCTCATCTCGGATATAAGCCATATGGTAAACCTGATAATCGGATTTTGCAGGAAGATGATCCATTTGGATGGAAGATATCTGAAATGGAAGAGGAGTATGAACTTAAGCCAGGGATTGAACATATCGGCCATCAGATAATGAGTAATATTCTGAAACTTGGTAAAGGACTTCCACAACATTTTATCAGTGGTCATGGCGGGGAAAACCTGGTGAATAATCCCTACTGGCCTTCTGAACTGGCTTCTCATGCCGGATCATTACTGCATGAGAGATATATAACCTTACTGCCGTTAATGCTTTCACGGACACAGGACGATAAGGGAAGAGTTATCTGGACTTTCTTCGGAAATAGTATACATGAGCCTGAACCGGTGTTTTGGAAAAGTTTTTTTACTGCCCCGGGTACAGAGATACCTGAAACTGAATCAATATCTTTCTTTACAGATCTTTTATCTGAAGCTTACGGAGAGAAACTTACTGATGGTGAATCTCTTTATAGTATTGGATTCAGAATAATGACCTCTGAAGGATCAATTCTTCCGGAATGGACAAAGAAATTTATTGTAAAAGACGATTCATCATTTCTGAATGTAAGATATCTATTGACATTCAGTCCTTTCAGCTTGTTGCCTGAAGAAGTGAAAAATAAATACCTGTCTGGGAGTTTATCACTGATTCCGTTTCCGGGGAGCCTTGTATTCTGGGGTATGCCTGGTTATCTTCGTCTGAAAAAAGAACTTACTGTAACTGGTCAGATCCCGTTACTGAACCTGGTTGCCAGGAACAGGGGGATCGAAGGATTGCGGGTGACGCAATCAGGATGGCTTCATGAACCGCATCCTGGAAGTAAGAACCTTATAATAAATGAAAATCTTATTCATAATACTTATCATCGGACCCACCGCTGGCAACGGCTCCAAAGATATCAGGATGAACTAAATGAAGTTGGACACAAGGTAAGATTGATAAAAGCATTGTTTAGTACAGAACCTGATGCTATGGGTTTGTATGACAAGCCATTAGCTTGTAACTGTCAGCTTTGGAACAGCAAATTCGACCTTCTGTTAAATGGTCCGGAAGCAGGAAAGAGAAAAATAACGGAGGTTGAGAAGATCCTTTTAAAGGGAGGTCTCTTCGGATACAGATTCTTTTATCCACCGATGCGTGTCGGGGAACATGAAATTTATCTGCACAGGCCTCTCGTAGCATTTGTCCCGGAGGGATCAGATATGGTTGAGATTAAGGCTGAGTCTCTTTACGGATATATCACCGGATATCATAATAAAGATAAAGAGATGTCAAATCCGGTTGAACTTTGGCCAAGGATGCAGAAGCGTGATATGTATCTTTCTGCCCTTCATGATTTCAATTCAGTCAATGATCATTATGCCCATCAAACTTCTTTTAACATTATCTCACTGCTTGAGAGCTGGGAAATGCAGAAGCGGAAGCTGTTAAAAAGATCATTTGCACAAAACCTTTTGAATATAGCAAAACATAAAACGCTTGAGCATTGGTTTGACGAAATGGATACTCACGTTACCTTGTCGGAAAAAGACGGTCAGATGCAAGTGGCTTTAGAAAAAATTATAGAAGGACAGTATGATTCAACTCTTCCGGAGCCACTAACATTTACAGAAACCTCCTCACGGAAGTTTGAAGAAAACTGGTGGAATGACATTAAATTTCTTGCGGAGGGCGAATTTATCTACAAGGATAATGCAGATATAATGCTTGATGAGACCACTCTTTCGCTGGTACAGAAGCAAAAACGCGATCTTGAACACCTGGGCGATTATTTTATTGACAGATATCGCAAGGTAATTGCTGATGCCGGTATGGAAGGCCAGGCATTGGTAGGAGAATTACCATTTAAATGGAATACGCTGTTTAATTTCTCGCAATATGGAGGCTGGCTGGGAAATCAGGATGGCAACATTTACGAGCGAAACTTACTGGTTATTATACCGGGGAAAAACCGAAAACAGGCAGTTGTTTTTGGAGATCATTATGATACTGCCTATATGGAAGACATTTATGAAAAAGAACGAGGCGGCTCAGGAGCACGATTGGCAGCAAGAGGTGCCGATGATAATTATTCAGCCAGTGCAACATTGCTGCAAGCGGCACCGATATTTTTAAAATTATCGAAGGAGGGTAAGCTTGAACGCGATATCTGGCTGGTACATCTTACCGGTGAAGAGTTTCCGTCTGATTGTATGGGTGCCCGAAATCTATGTCAGTCCCTCATCGAAAAAAAGCTGAATCTGAAAGTAGATGATAAAAATAATATTGACCTTTCAGACACTGAAATTGTTGGACTTTATGTGATGGATATGATAGGTCATAACCGTGATAACGACCAGGATATATTCCAGATATCACCCGGGAAAAGTGCTGAATCATTGTACCTTGCTTATCAGGCACATATTGCGAATATGATATGGAACGAGCATGCGCATAAATGGAACAGGCAACCTGAAAGATTAAATTTAAGCCGGGGTCAACGGATTAAAGAGTCGCAGGAAATACCCGATATTGCCAGGCATCTTGCATTAAAAGGTGAGGTACGTACCCAGTACAATCCTCATAGTTCACTTTTCAATACCGACGGACAGATCTTCTCTGATACAGGTGTCCCTGTGGTGCTTTTTATGGAGAACTACGATATTAACAGGACCGGTTATCACGATACAAAAGATACTCTTGAAAATATTGATCTTGATTACGGGGCAGCTTTTGCCGCTATTGCAATTGAAACAGTCGCACGAATTGCAACATTACCAGAAACAGGATTCAGTTAGCTAATATTTTCATTCAATATTTTTTTCAACTTTTTCAACTTATACACTAAATTTATTGAACCATGAATATTACATTCAGAACAACTCCGGAAAAACGTGATATAAAACGAGTGATGGAAATTGTTGAGTCAACAAAGTTCTTCTATGACCACGAGGTCGAAATAGCAGTTGAACTGGTAGCGGAACGGTTAAGTCAGGGTGAATCAACGGGCTATTATTTCGTTTTTGCGGAAGTTGACGGTGTTACAGCAGCTTATTCATGTTATGGCCCGATAGCCATGTCAAAAACATGTTTTGATCTTTACTGGATCGCTACTCATAACGATTTCCGTGGAAAAGGTATTGGTAAAAAACTGATAGAGGAGACATGCGATCAGGCCCGAAAAATGGGATGTAAGATACTGATTGCGGAAACTTCAGGTTTGGAACATTATGCCCCAACAAGAGCATTCTACGATAGTAATAAATTTGAGCTGGAAGCCAGGCTGAAGGACTTTTATACTGAAGGCGACGATAAGCTCTTTTATACGAAGAGGATCGGGTAGATCAATCTATATTTATTATAATAAGACGCTTATTAAGAAGAAGGGGAGAATGCGAGAATCGGAGAATCGGAGAAAAAGCAAAGTCCATTAACCAGTGGTATTACTCTGTACGACTCCATGGTTAAATGTAAAAAAAAGGAGACATCACTTTCAGCGTCTCCTTTCTTTATAAATAGAAACTTTTTAATTTCCTATATCCACTTTTACGGTAGCCGCCTTCAATCCCTTCGATTCTGCTTTAACTGTAAATGAACCCGTTGCTCCTTTTTCTGCAGCAACAATTATCAGACACAAACCATTGTAGGCTTTCTTAGATTTGGCCTGAAATGACTCATGACTGGTAGCATCACCGTTATCGGTTGCAACGATTCTCCCCGGCCCTTCAATACTGAAATTGAGCTGGTTAATACTTTTTGGAACAAGAAGTTTATTCTTATCTTCAATCCTTACAGTAATATAAATAAGGTCGGTACCATCAGGATGAACAACCGATCTGTCGGCAACCATAAATAAAGCATCCGCTTTCCCGGTGGTTCGTACTTCGTCTTCTGCCCATTTAGCTCCATTCTTATAAGCAATAACTTTAAGTTCACCTGGCTGATATACAACATCATCCCACTTGAGACGATATTCAAATTCTCCTTTTTTCTTCCTGCCAAGTGATTTGCCATTCAGGAAAAGTTCAGCTTCGTCACCAGATGTGTAAACATGTACCGGAGTAACCAGGCCTTTTCTTTCCGGCCAGTTCCAGTGAGGAAGAATATGAGCCATCGGAAGTTCAGGTCTCCATCTTGACTGATACAGATAGAAGCGATCTTTTTTAAATCCTGCTAAGTCCATTATTCCAAAATAACTGCTGCGTGACGGAACCTCTTTTACACCTTCTTTCTCCAGCATCTTAAGCGTTTCTTTATACCCCCATGAATCTGGTTTTAGACCTGTCATATCACCATAGTATGGAGTAGGCTCCCCAATATAATCAAAACCTGTCCACACAAACTCGCCCATGGCAGCCGGATATTTATCAAAGGTCGTCCACTGTTGGTCCGGCGTAGTTGCCCAGGCAGGATAAGCAACATCATATGATGTTATTTGGAATATCCCTTTGCCGGGAATATTATTGTCGAGGTCACCCTGTACTATCGGGAAGAAGTATTCACCTCTGGAACTGACAGTTGAAGCAGATTCGGTTGAAACCAATCCAAGATCAGCATTATCTTTCAGATCGTAAAACCTCTTGTAGTCACCAAGATGGTAATTGATGCCAAAAACATCAAGTGACTTCTGGAAACCATTTGTTCCGGAATCACCATTATCGCAACCTGCTGTTACCGGACGGGTATTATCTTCTGACTTGACTATTGAGTTAAGTGCTTTAGCAAGGTAAGGATTTCCCTGATCAGGAACCTCATTGCCAATACTCCACATAAACACTGAAGGATGGTTCCGGTCGCGACGGACCATAGCTTTTAAATCTTCCATATGCCAGGCATTGAATATGAGATTATAATCCTTCGGTTTCTTACCAATTCTCCAAGTATCAAATGCTTCAACCATGATGAGAAACCCCATCTTGTCACAAAGATCTACAAGTTCCGGGGCAGGAGGGTTGTGACTTGTCCTGATGGCATTGCAGCCCATCTCCTTCAGTATTTCAAGTTGCCGTGCAGCAGCACGTGTATTAAAAGCTGCTCCAAGAGCTCCCAGATCATGATGGTTACAAACTCCTCTTATTTCAACTCTTTTGCCATTGAGCAGGAAACCATTACGTGCAGTAAAATTCAGAGTTCTGAAGCCAAAATTTGTTTCATATCTGTCTGTAATAGTTGTTCCCTGCATCACAATAACAGCTACCCGGTAAAGTTCAGGCTTAGTTATATCCCATAAAACAGGTTCCTTGACCGGAATATCAAACCTAAAGTCATGGGTCGTCATACCCGGGATAGTTGCAGTGACAACAACTGATTCTGCAACAGGGGTAGTTATCGGTTCAAATTTTTCATTCAGTTTATAAACTATAGTTTTAACTGTAACAGGTACCGGATCATTAAAATGGCTTTCAACTTCAGCCTTTACGCTCAGCATACCTCTCTCTTTCTTAATTTCAGGAGTTGTACAGAATACGCCATTATTTGCAATATGTAATTGCGAAGTTTTTATCAGCCAGACATTCCGGTATAGTCCTGCTCCCGGGTACCATCTGGAATCCCAGTTTTTGGTGTCAAGCCGGACTGCAATAATATTTTCTTTTCCTGAAATAATATAAGGTGTAAGATCGAGACGGAAAGAAGTGTATCCATAAGGCCATTCCCCCACATACTTCCCATTCAGCCATACTTTAGCATTGGCCATTGCTCCATCGAAATCGACATAGATACGTTTTCCTTTATCGTTGTCACTTACAAGAAAATGTTTTCTGTACCATCCGATCCCTTTCCATGGTAAAAGTCCGGTATTGTTTTCCAGTGTATCGCTGAATGGGCCCTCGATAGCCCAATCGTGCGGGAGATCCAATGATCTCCAGTTATTGTCGTTGACTGAAGGTAGCTGAAGGTTTTCAGGCTCCTTATCAGTTATAGCAGCTTCGCCTGAGGCATTAAAATATTTCACGAATTTCCAACCCTGGTTGAAAGATTCGCGCGACCCAGGCGACTCCTGTGAGAGTAAAGATTCACTGATACACATTGTTATCATGATCATTAAAAATGTTAGGATTGATGTTTTTTTCATATAGCAGTGATTAAGAATTTTTCTCTAAATTAGTTAAATCCTGATAATTCCGGCTACAATAATCTACTCATAATTAGCAGCCGGTTTAGAGTAAAAACAGATATTTCCTTTTAAATATTTGAGGGTTGTTTGTTTTCCCGCTGAACCCGCTGATCTTCTCAGATTCAAACTTATCATCTGCGTCAATCTGCGAAACCTGACTGCCGGCAGACAGGTAGCCGGGAAATTCTCCATTACTGATTCACCTTTATACTATTATCTTTTTACTTTTGTCTTTTTACTTTTATCTTTTATATTAATACTCTAATCGATGAACAGGTTATACAGTATTTACTTTGTATTACTAATCTCTATCTTACATCAGGTTGCGGTTCAGGCCCAATATCAACCGTCTGCTAATAAGGTATTTACAAGACAGGACACACTACGTGGATCAATAACTCCTGAAAGAGCATGGTGGGACCTGACGTATTATCATCTGGATATTATTGTAAACCCTGCTGATAGTTCAATAATCGGAACAAATACAGTAACATACAGAGTTCTTAAACCAGCAAGTCTGATGCAGATTGATCTGCAGGGCCCATTGACACTTATAAAAGCGGTTCAGGATAATAATGTTCTTAAATTTAAAAGAGAAGGCAATGTATACTGGATTGAACTTGCTGAAAAACAGGAGCAGGGAAGGATATATTCAGTTGTTCTTACTTATGGTGGTAAACCAAAGGTATCAACAAGGCCTCCATGGAGCGGCGGTATTACATGGAAAAAGGATAAAAATGGTTTACCTTTTATTGCCTCCTCATGCCAGGGTGACGGAGCAAGCTTGTGGTGGCCTTGCAAAGACCATATGTATGATGAGCCCGATAGTATGCTTATAAGTGTGAATGTGCCGGGGAACCTTATGGATGTATCAAACGGACGTTTGAGAAGCGTAGTGAAACAAAAGAATAAAACAAAGACCTACAACTGGTTTGTAGCGAACCCTATTGACAATTATGGTGTAAATATCAACATTGCTGATTATGCACATTTCTCAGAAATCTATAAGGGTGAGAAAGGGTCACTTGATTGTGATTATTATGTACTGAAGGAAGACTTTGAGAAAGCAAAACTTCAATTTAAGCAGGCCCCGTTGATGCTTGCTGCTTTTGAGCATTGGTTCGGTCCTTATCCGTTTTATGAAGATGGATACAAACTTGTAGAGGCCCCTTATCTTGGGATGGAGCATCAGAGTTCAGTAACCTATGGCAATGGATTTAAGAATGGATACCAGGGAACTGATCTGAGCTATAGCGGATGGGGATTAAAGTTCGATTTTATAATAATACATGAATCTGCCCATGAGTGGTTCGCAAATAGTATCACTTATGAAGATATTGCAGATATGTGGGTTCATGAGAGCTTTGCTAATTATGCAGAAAGTCTCTATGTTGAGTATTATTTTGGAAAGGAGGCCGGAAGTGAATATGTCCTTGGTACCCGGGCTAACATTCTGAATGATATACCAATAATAGGTTTATATGGTGTCAACAGCGAAGGGTCACATGATATGTATTATAAGGGAGGGAACATGCTTCACACACTCCGTCAGATAATAAATGATGATGAGAAATGGAGAAGTATATTGCGAGGACTCAATAAGGATTTTTATCATCAGGTTGTAAAGGGCTCACAGATAGAGAGTTATTTAAGTGAAAAAACCGGAATTAATCTGAGAACGATTTTTGACCAGTATCTGAGAGATATAAGAATACCTGTTTTTGAATATTCCGTAAAAGGGAATGATCTCACTTTCAGGTGGAATAACTGTGTTCCCGGGTTTAATATGCCGCTGAAAATTTATGTATCGGGCAAGGAACAAATCGTAAAGCCAACTCCATTTTTAACCACTCTGAAACTGGATATTGAAAATGCAGTAATTAAAGTCGACCCGGGGTATTATATTGCAACACTGAATATCACAGGAAAATAGGGAAAGCATGGGTAATTGGGAGAGTGGGAGAATGAGTGATGTTACTCCGTGAAACTCCTGTTTAAAAAGGTCAAACGTCAAAATACAAAAGATGAAGGCACTATTAAGAAAGACCTTTGTGACCCTTGGTGCAAACCTTAGTGTCCCTTTGTGGTAAGAAAAATAATTCGGTTAACCACAAAGGAACACAAAGGATATCACTAAGTAACACGAAGTGAAAAAGATATGATTAAGGTTTTACCAGTATCGGTTTACCGAATCCAATCTTCTCAAGAGGTTTAAACTGAGTTGAGGCATCACCAACAATTACATAATACATTTGATCAGGAATGATATACTTATCTGTAATGGCTTTATGCTCTTCAATCGTCATATTCTTTATTACGTTTTCTTCCTCTTTGATATAATCATCAGGAAGTCCGTATTTAGAAATTGTTGACAACATCTCAACCAACGACCCATTTGTCTCGAACCGCAGGGCATTTGAAAGGATCATACAGTCTTTAATAAACTGCAGGTCATTCTCGTTAATGCCATTACGATATTTTTCCATTTCATCTTTGATTATTTTAACCGATTCGAAAGTAGCATCTGATCTCACACTTGTTGCAACTGCAAATGGTGCCTTAACGTTCATTTCCTGAAAAAAGCTTGAGGCACCATAAGTATAACCTTTCTGTTCACGAAGTATCAGATTCAGTATACTTGTAAAAGCACCTCCGAGCCTGTAGTTAACGAAATCTGCCTTTACAAAGTCAGGATCGTTCCTGGACAAGGCCAGATATCCTGCATATATAATTGACTGTCGTGAACCAGGGATATCAACAAAATAGATCTGTGATTTCTCCGGATTTTGGGGAATCGGATAAGAATTCAATTTAACCTCCCTCGTTTTCCATTCCGTTTCGAAGGGTTTCAGGGCTGCCAGAGCTTGTTCCTTTGATAGATTGCCTGCAATAAGAATTGTTGAAACATTCGGCGAAAAATTCTTATCATAATAGTTCTTCAGATCATTCATAGTTATCTTTCCTATTGATTCTAATGTTCCACGCGAATTATAACCAAAGATATGATCAGTGCCGTACAACAATTTAGTAAATAATAGGTTGGCTACAATTCGAGGTTGAGCCTGACCCTGAATAATATTGTTTTTAGTACGGTTTTGTGCCAGAGCAAACTCTGTTGTATCCCATCGTGGTTCAAGAACGATCTCTTTCAGGAGTCCTGCTGTTTTCTCAAAGTTCCTTGAAAGCATGCTTACATTTATTGACATCTCTTCCCTTCCAGCATACATATTGATACTTGATCCAAGAAGCTCTGTCTCTTCCTCTAACTCTTCCGGCGTCTTGTTTTTCGTCCCCTGTGGAAGTACGCTTGCAACCATTCCCGCAACACCGGGAAGTTCAGTTTTATCCTGGAGAACCCCTCCATTAATAATAATCCGTAACTCTACCAAAGGCAATTCTTTGTTCTGAATTCCATAAACCCGGATACCATTTGCCAATGTGGCTTTCCACACGGCTGGTACATTAACTTCAGGAGCTTTCCCTGCAGGTGGTTCAACCGTTCTGTCAATCGAAGAAGGAGACTTCACAACTTTTTCTTCTTCTGTTTTTGCAATCTCAACCTGGCTGGCTTCACTGATATTCTCTTCTTTCACACCGGCAGGTACAGAATTTTCTGCAACCATTTCAGGTTTTCCTTTCGGCACAAAACTGGTGACAACATGAGGTTTCCCCTTTATGTATTTTTCATAAGCCATCTTAACGTCGCTCAGGGATACAGCTTTAATATTTTCAATATCTTTTTCGATATATCCCGGATCATTAAGGAAAGTGTTATAGAAGGCAAGCTGAATCGATTTATCAAAAACGCTGGAGATCCCTTCGTAAAAACTCTTTTCACTTGAAGCCTTAACTCTTTCAATATCCTTTTCCGTTATCCCATCCTTTTCGAAACGGTCAAAAGCTTCAAACACAGCATCTTCAATCTCCTTGAGTGATTTCCCTTCATTAGCTCTGATTTTAATAGTGAACTCACCGGCCAACTCGCTGGAATTGTTATATGCAGTAGTTTTTGAAGTAAGCTTTTTCTCTTTTACCAGAACTTTATATAAGGGTGCCTTTTTGCCATCAGCAAGTATTTTTGCCAGGAAATCAAGAGCATAGGTATCTTTTTGATAGGATTGAGGAGCCGGCCATACAAGCGTAATCTCGGGTACATTGGCAAAATTATCCTCATGAAATAGCTTTACAGTTTTTTGAAGAGTTGGAATCATAGCTGAACGTTTAGCTACTTCACCATGCGATTTTATTTCTCCAAAATATTTATTTATCAGAACCTTCACTGAGTCTGTATTAAAATCCCCTGCAAGTACAAGCGTGGCATTATTTGGCCCGTAGAAATGTTCATAGTAGGCCTTTACATCCTCAAGTGATGCATTCTTGAGGTCAGCCATTTCACCAATCACTTCCCAGTTATATGGATGATCAACAGGGTAAAGGTTTTTATCTACAACATAATCAGTAAAGCCATATGGTGTATTATCTTCTCTTTGTCTTTTCTCATTTGAAACTACATTCTGCTGAACGGCAAGAGTGTGATTGGTCACAGAGTTTATAAAAAATCCCATCCGGTCCGATTCAAGCCATAATATCTTTTCCAAGGCATTCTTTGGAAACATTTCATAATAAGTAGTAATATCACGTTCAGTAAAACCATTATTTGTTCCTCCAACACCTTCAATAATCTTGTCAAATGTACCACTCGGCACATTCTCCGAACCTCCGAACAGCAGATGCTCAAAAAGGTGTGCAAATCCGGTCTTCCCGGGTATTTCCCTGCTTGAGCCAACATGGTACATGATTGCATATGAGATCATCGGATCGGAATGATCCGTATGAAGTATCACCTGAAGCCCGTTCGGCATAACATATTTCTCGTAGCTGATTTTCAGCTTGTCCGTTTCAGGAGCTTTAGTACAAGCTGAACCCACCAGGAGTAAAGTAAGAACAGCAAAGATTTTTGATAAGAGGCGAATCTTGTTCATTTTTAATGATTTAAGGTTAAAGAATATTTTTGTGAGATGCAAATTGTCAATTCTTAATTTTAAAAAATGAATGGAGTAATCCAAAATTAAACAATTTTTGTGTCTTTAAGTTTTCCGGAGAACTATTTGGAGACAATTTTGTGTATATTTCCTTGAAGAAATGCGCAATGCCAATGGAGTGAACTGGCTTATAACAAATCACAGAGACTTGATAGATGCAGAATTTTGTGTCAATCCTGACTGGGGAGATGGGGATCTTAAAAGTGGAATTCATGTGCCGGTTCATTAAAGCTTTGTCATCAGAGAAGAATCACAACCATTAAGAACATGAATTATATGAAGGAGAAACTTTCGATCATTCCATCTCAGCAATCGCATAAAGATTACTCACCGATAATTCAACTGCCTTTTTAAGATTTTCTGTTGCTGCGTTGGTATCACCAAGACCCTTGTAACCAAGTCCTTTTAGTAAGTATGCATTCGAAAGCCTTACATTTTCGGCTTCTCGTTCACCGAATTTTGCAAAAAAATCGATCTCTGATCCTTGTTTAATTTTCTTGTCTCCGTCTGAAATCAATGTGTTAAAATATTCTGATGCTTTTATCTTATTTCCAAGTTTCAGTAAGCTTAATCCCTGATAATAACGGATATAATTATTATCTCCTGATATCTGGTAACATGACTTCGTAAAATATGCTTTCGCATTTTCTTTTTTGCCAAGAGCTTCATAAGTCAGACCAATAAAATAATTGATCTGCGGGCTCCTCATGTCATCTTTGGTACCTGTGGTTGTTGAAAGGAATTGTTCAAGAGCCAGTTCGTATTTTTTCTGGTTAAGATATTTTTTCCCAAGCAACAGATGTGCATCCACTGTAATATCTCTTACCCGGGAACTACCTTCTCGAAAATGAAAGTTACTTTTGTTTAAATAATCCACTGCCTTTTCAGACTGGCCGGCAAGATTCAGAACAATTATTTCACGGACAAAAGAGTCATCCCGTTGTTTGACAATTTCATCTTTTGCTTCAAAAAGTTTGGCCCGCTTTTCGATAGGCTCATTGTTCATTTCATAAAGCGGATCAAGCTCAGCGTAATATACCGGATCATCTTTCTTAATTTCGAATGCTTTTTCATAAGCATTTATTGCCTTTGCCAGATCGTGAGAATACTGATAATATCCCCACCCCAGGTTCCTCCATGCAATTGCCAGTGAAGGATCGAGTTTTACTGCAGTCTCCCAGTTTTCAATTGCCTTTTGAGGTTGTTTGTCATAAAGTAAGTTCCCCAGGTAATAATAGGGTTTTGCATCTTCCGGATAATATTTTGAAGCAAGTTTCAAAACTTTTTCAGTTTCTAACCGGTAGGGGAACCCATAGTCAACAGACTGACCTGATGCTTCTTTGAAGTACTTTTCAGCTTCTGATTTATTGCCCTTTTTATCCTGGATATATCCAAGGTAATAACTGATTTCCTGGTTTTTACCGTTATAACGTCTTAGAATTTCTTCAGCCTCAGCGAAGAATCCATCATTCAAATAACCTACCGCAAGCTCAAGATAGTTCTGATCAAAATCCCTCATTTTCCGGTTAAGGTCTGCAAGGATTTTCTCTGCCTCCTGAGGAGTTTCAGATTTTTTTGCAAGAAGATAATTCTCATTGCAAGTCCTGAAATCAAGAGGATCGCTCTTTACAATCGCAGCAATGGTTGCCTTCGCACCATCAAAATCACCTAAGTTTCTCTGTATGGAGGCTTTAAGAGCTATTGCGCTGTTATTAACGGCATTAGTTGATATAGATTCATTGATCTGAACCAATGCTTTATGAAAATCACCCTTTAAGCATGATATTCTTGAAAGTTCAATAAAAGCAGCCGAGTGATAAGAATAATCCCAGGTTGCCCGGTAAAGTGTGTCAATGGCTTCATCGTAAAGTCCAAGTGACTTCAGAGTCAGTCCCTGAAGGTAGAGAGCTTCGCAGGTTGAAGGCCTTGTATAATCTTTTGTAAGTCGTTTTATTGCTTTCTCAAAATAGCTTCTTGCAATATTGTATTCACCATTTCTAAGATGTACATTTCCAACCGCGATATTCGTACGTATATCAAAGGGGTCACGTTTTAAGGCCTCGTCAAAATAATCCATCGCATTGAGTGTCGGATTGTAAAACTGCTGTACTCGGCTGCCTGTCAGGTATAATTCTTCGACTGTTGGAATATCTGCCGGGAGAGGAGGTTTTTTAACTGTTTCGGGAAGCTTATCTGGTTTTTTATTCTCAACTGGCTGATAAGCAATAAGTACTTCTTTGTTGTCTGAATTGATCATTTCAGTTGAGAGATCATTAATATTGAATGGCCCGTCGATCTTAACTGATTCAGTAAAAGTTTTTTCGGGTGAGACTTCTGAAGTTTTTTCATAGACAATTTCACCTTTTCTCTTAATCAGGATTTTCGCTCTGGTTACTTTCTGTGTTGAGTAATATCCAAGAAACACAATATTATCTCCCCTTTTTTCAAGATTCACAGCCCCATTCAGATTAGCATATTTAAATCCCTGGATATCTTTAACAGGGTACCAGTATTGCCTGAACGTTTTTACTTCATAGGGTCTTATCCAGCTGTAATCCGGCTGATTGTCGGAAAATGCGCCAACCATTATTTCCACATATGGCCCGGAATCATCTGTTAACCGGGCTTCAGTTGCCTGCCCGGTTTCACCGGATCCCCATTCCCAGAGTTTTGCTCCTTTCACAATATTATGATCACCAATATGCACTGTACCTGTCTCTTTTCCATGATCATAGCCTCCCATAAAATCCTCTTTAAGATCGTATGCGAAATACGAATCCTGATTTAAAGAATTTTTCCACCAGCTCAGATCGACACCTTTTGTAAAATCTTCACCATTATAAACCTCAGTTGATATGGGCCAGCTGGTGAAGCTGTTTTTAGCGTGATAAGTGGCAATCTGTACACTAGGTGGAAAAATTACCTGGTAATCCTTGTTGGTATGGGCTGCCACATTTGCCCAATATAAAAATGTATTAGTGTATGGAGTGGAGTTAATTATCTTTACATCTGCCGAGTAATATGATTTACCGGGGTAAGCAGTAATCCCGATTGTCCATCTCATCCTGTGACGGGGTTCAGTCTCACCAATCCAGATTGTCTTGCTCCCGTCTGCATTCTCTGCAAGGTCGTAGTCTACCGGAAGAAGAGTCGATGCCCTGTGGTGATGGATTACACACCATTCTATACCTCCGGAAACCCACGCTCCCAGCATACCGATATTTGATGGTTTCACGACGCCATTTTTATAAATGAAGTTATAACCGTTAGTTTTATCAGTGCCGTAATATAGTTTTCCACCTATCTCAGGTGTAACACACAGTTTTATATACTCATTTTCAAGAATCAGTGCTTTCCATTTCTGATCTGACTTTTCATTGGATATCACATCATTCATGCCATAAGGATAAATGTATTTTGAGGCTCCCTGGTACGATTCACTCTTGAAGAACATCGGGTTTTTATCCGGTGGACTCACTTTATAGGTAGGAATTATCCATTCCTGTTCCGAGATTTTAACCTGTGCAGTTAAAGATATCGTATTCAGGAGGAAGATGATAAGAAGGGTAGCATAATGGGTTACCGGTTTAAAAAGTTTAAGTTTCATCTCTTAATATATTTTATCTAAAATTACAAAAAGAACGTTATTAAGGAGTACTGTTATTCAACTATTGCCAGATATGAACAAAATTGAAGTTTATCAGTTATAATACTAATTCATTAATAACTGAATAAATATTATCAAAAGGTATGAAAATTGGAATTATAGGAACCGGAGCTGTTGGTAAGACCATCGCCTCCAAACTGCTGGAACTAAATCATGGTGTCATGATGGGAACACGTAATGTGTCAGATAAAATAACAAGTACTGCAAAAGATATTTACGGTAATCCTCCTTTCAATGAATGGTTAAAGACAAACAATAAAGTTAAATTAGGATCGTTTGCGGAGGCAGCTGCATTTGGTGATCTCATCATAAATGCTACAAATGGCGGCAACTCTGTAACAGCATTGATTAATGCAGGTGCAAAAAATCTTGCAGGGAAAGTTCTCGTTGACATTGCAAACCCTCTCGATTTCAGCAGTGGAATGCCGCCAACTTTACTTGCCGGGCTAAATAACACCAATTCTCTGGGTGAAGAGATTCAGAAAACATTCCCTGATACCATGGTTGTAAAAACACTGAATACTATGTGGTGTGGATTGATGATTAATCCGAACCTGGTAGGGAAAGGAGATCATATTAACTTTATATCAGGGAATAACCCGGAGGCCAAAACCAAGGTCAAAAAGCTTTTGAACCAATTCGGCTGGCTGGATGAGAACATTTTTGATATTGGAGATATCACCGGGGCTCGTGCTACAGAATCATTGCTTCCGATATGGTTAAAAGTTATGGGAGTAACAAAAAACGGAGCTTTCAATTTTAAGCTAGTCAGGTAATATATAGGTTAACAGGAGTTGGATTGGGAAAAATGACATTTTAATAGAGTAAAGTATTTCTGTTTTCAGCGCTGCAGTTGTCTTTAATTTTTTAATTCTTCCATTGCTGGTTTTCGTACTAATGCAAGGATCGACTATATAATTGTTTAGCTTTTTATCAAAATTATATATTATATCACGGGGAACCAGCTCCGTCTGTTAAAGCAATCATGATTTCAGGCTCCTCCATTTATATAAATAAAAACAGTATGCCGTACACTTTTGTGAATGTAACAACATACTGAATTTTAATAATTTATGATGTAGGCCGATTTTTGGTAATCAAACAATTATAATTATACGGCTTTACTTATTAAATGGTTTAACCGTTATTATTTTCCCATGTTATAATAAAATCTTTCATGAATGATCTGGTCGCCTTTCCATTTCTGAACAGCTACCTCTTCCATCATGTGTCGTTTTCCATCCTTCATAGTTACATCCATCCATGATTCCACCATGGTTGTTGCATCTTTTTCGTCAGACGTGATAGTCTTCACTCCACTTCCATGAACATCTTTGATCATACCCATAAAATCCACCTGAAACTTCCTGTTTGCATCTTTCCCTTTACGGGATTCACCGGTAGCTTCTACCATCACAACATCCTTGTGATAATATTTGTCAAATGCTTCAAGCATTTTTCCCTGTGCCGACATATCATATATGTCTTTTGCTTTCTCGTAATAGCTCATATTAATTTTTTTAGAATTAGTAATTAAAGAGCAAACAACTAAATCAGGTAGAAAGTTTAAAATACCAAAACTCTTTTAGGAGAAGGATTTTTTATAAAATCTTGCGGCAATTATCTGATCTGTTCTTACCCACAGAGTTACATGGAGTTAAATGGAGTTTCACAAAGTCAAATCTTCCATTCTCCCTTTCTCCGCTTCATTCCCTCTTATTTTGTTTTTCCTCCTGCCTTCCCGTACCACAATAAAGCATCAATAACTAATCTATCCTGGATATCATTATTAAATGTATTGGAAAGTTGCTTATCGGTTTTATTCTCATAATCGATATCGTTATGGCCCATATTCACATACAACATTTTATAATTTCTATTGGTCCATACAACAGGGTAATAGCCACTATGCCAGATCTCATAAAGTTTAGGTCCTGTTCCTAAAGGGAAACTTGTTGAATCAATTGATATAAGTATTTGAATATCAGGATTTTGCCTTAAATCATTTTTCCAGCAATACCATTCATTTGGCGATGATTTAAAAGTCTCAGGCAGATTCCTGGTAGAAGGATGATTATGGTTCTCTACCCTTAAGATAGCTGATGTTGGCCGCCATGTATTACTTTTATATTCTCCTGATCCAAGAAATTGGTTATGATACCAGTCCCAGTTTTGCGGATAAGCTGAAGGAGTAAGTGCAAAGCCCGCAAAATGAAATCCAATCCAGGCACCTCCATTCTCCATGTATTCTCGGAATGCAGCCCTTTGTGCCACAGAATCAGGTCGGGTATCAAGAAAAATTACTACCTGGTATTTAGCAAGAAAAGTAGTATTCATGTCATTCCAGTTATTTGTCGAATCATAAGTGAAGTTATATCTGGCAGCCATTTTAGTAAACCACCTGTTTGCCTCATGAACGAAACTTATATGTGCTTTGTCGTTTTTGGCAGTGAAAAAGGCTATCGCTTTGAATTTTGGAGTCACTTTCTTTTCTATCCCTGAACAAACAAGGGAAATAGATAAAAGAGAGAGTACAATTGTCTGAAATCCAATCTTTTTGATTTTATTTAATCTAAACATTCTGTCGGGTATTTATAAAATTAATATTTTATGATAAGAAGTAGCTGCTTAATATGACCAAGGAATATAATGGCCTTATTTCTACCCTGATCAACTGCATCGCGCATATATTCATACGTCTCCCAATGTTGTGTCTCACCTCCAATGACCCGGGTTTGCGGATCACCCTCCTTAATAACATCCACGGTATTTGGAATTGCAGGACTTCCTGTATTTTTAATAATAGTTGAGATCACCTGTTCAGCGGTTTTATTTACATTTTGTGAATTTTGTCCAAAAAGTAATCCGGGGCCGACAGAAATAAACATAATTGAAAAGATAATTGATAAGGTTTTCATAAAATGATTCGGTTAAGTTATTTTGATTTAAATGTAAAATTAGAAGAAAAACGGGAAAGTCCCTCCAGACTTTCTATATTTACACCTTACCTTCTAATCAGTACATTTTTAATGATATATGATTATATAGTAATTGGTTCGGGCTTCGGTGGCAGTGTTGCCAGTCTGCGTCTGGTTGAAAAAGGTTACAAAGTTCTTCTGTTAGAACAGGGAAAACGCTATAATCCTGAAGATTTTCCCAAAACAAACTGGAACATTCCAAAATACTTGTGGGTTCCTTCACTAAGATGCTTTGGATTTCAGAAACTTTCGTTTTATTCAACAGCAAGTATTATGAGCGGGACAGGTGTTGGCGGAGGAAGTCTGGTTTATGCCAATACATTATATATTCCACCGGATGAGTTTTTCAATAATCATTCCTGGCACAGATTCGGCGATTGGAAAAAAATCCTTGGGCCCTTCTTCGACCGGGCTTCATTCATGCTTGGAAGAAAGAAATACTCAAAGCTGAATACTGAAGATAAGGTGCTTGAAGAAGTTTCAAAAGAAATGAATGCACACAGCACATTTGAAACTGTTCATGTAGGAGTAAATATTGATGGATTGGAACAGGAGACAGATCCATATTTCAATGGTTTAGGGCCACTTAGAAAAGGCTGTATTGAATGTGCAGGATGTATGGTAGGATGCAGGGAAAACGCAAAAAACACTCTTGACAGGAACTATTTATGGTTTGCAGAAAAGATGGGACTGGAGATCCTTCCTGAAACGAAAGCAGAAAAAATATCATATCATGATGATCTGTATCATATTGAAACAGAACGGATAACATCTTTTTTCAGAGGCAGGAATAAAGTTTTCAGATCCAAAGGACTTATTGTAGCAGCAGGTGCATTGGGAACATTGAAGCTTCTTCTTAAACAGAAGTATAAATATGCCACTCTATCGTCTTTATCCGATACGCTTGGGCATGAATTAAGAACAAATGCTGAAACCCTTTGCGCCGTTTCGGGAGGTTTTGAAAAACTTAACAACGGACTTGCTATTACTTCAGTCTTCAGCCCCGATCCATATACCCATGTAGAGATCGTAAAATACCCGGATAATTCAAATGCCATGAAGTGGTTTTTTGGACTTTCAGTCACGGGAGCAAATACTTCAGTGAGCAGGACCTTGAAACTGTTTGTTAAAACCATTACCCATCCGTGGATGTTCATGAAAACAGTTTTTAACTTTAGCTGGTCTACCAGGACTGTTATATTCCTGGTTATGCAAACGACAGATAATGCAATGAAAATGGTATGGAAAAACCGGCTTTTTGGTGGTAAAATGAAGATTGATAACAGCGGTAACACAAAAGTACCGGCTTTTATTCCTGTCGGACAGGAGGTTATGGAACGGTATGCCAGGAAGGTGACCGGGATTCCACAGAATATTTTATTTGAAGTGTTTTTTAACAGACCGACAACAGCTCATATTCTGGGAGGTTGTCCTATGTCCGAAACTATAGAAACAGGGGTTGTGGATAAAAACCTGAAGGTCCATGGTTATCCTGATTTCTATATTACAGACGGTTCAGTAATTCAGGGCAATATTGGAGTAAATCCCAGCTTCACTATCACGGCTATGGCTGAATATTGCATGAGTAGGATCCCATCCAGATCAGATGCTACTGTTACAGATATTTCTAAACAATTAAAACTTCTTGAAGAGGAATGGAAAAAGAAGAAATCCGTTTAATTATTGACGCCCAGCGAAAATTTTTTTCCACCGGAAAAACATTAAATACGGAATACAGGATTGAGATTCTAAAGAAGCTACGCTCTTTGATAATATTGCATGAAAAGGATATTGTTAATGCTTTGTGGGAAGATTTTCACAAACCTGAATTTGAAGTGATTGCTACTGAATCGAGGTTTGTCATAAAAGAGCTGAACAATGCCATTCGGAACCTAAGAAAATGGGCGAGACCAAAGAGAGTTTATACACCGGTTGTTCATTTTATTTCCCGTAGTTATGTTATTCCCCAGCCATATGGACAAGTACTGGTACTATCGCCATGGAACTTTCCTTTTCAGCTTGCTTTAATTCCTTTGGTGGGGGCCATTTCGGCCGGAAATTGTGTTATTCTTAAAGCTTCAAGCCAGGTCCCGAATATGGCAAGAGTAATAGAAAAGATACTGAACAATCTACCTGGTGAACTGGTTGCCATGATTAATGGGGATCATACAACAAATGACTATCTTCTTGACCAGAAATTCGATTATATATTCTTCACCGGAAGCCCGAGGGTGGGAAAACATGTAATGCAAAAGGCAGCAGAAAACCTTATTCCGGTCTCTCTTGAACTGGGAGGAAAGAATCCATGTGTAGTTGCAGCCGATGCCAGGCTTGATTATGCAGCAAGAAGGATTGCCTGGGGGAAATTAATCAATTGTGGACAAACATGTGTGAGTCCTGATTATGTATTGATTGATAAGAAGGTAAAAGATAGCTTTCTTGATCTTATTTCGAAGGAGATCACATTATTTTATGGTGACAATCCGGAGAAGAGCGATGATTTCGCAAGAGTTATAAGTTCAGAGAATGTTCATAGACTTTCCGGGCTTATGAACAACGGTGAGATCGTAACAGGTGGAATTACCGATGCAGGAACCAGGTATGTCGCTCCGACAATCATAAAAGATGTAAAACCCGGCGATCCGATAATGCAGGAAGAGATCTTCGGGCCGCTCCTTCCTGTTATTGACTTTGAGAATTTCGATGAGGTATACAGCATTATAGAACAAAATCCTAAACCTCTTTCGACCTATATCTTTACGCGGGATAAAAAGCTTGTTCGTGAGTTTTTAAGAAGAACCATATCGGGTAATGCATCTGTTAATGAGACCGTTATGCAGATTGCCTCCCCATATCTTCCGTATGGAGGTGTAGGTAGCAGTGGAATTGGCAGATATCATGGGAAGAAATCATTTGAAACATTTTCCAATTTGCGATCAGTACTGGTTAAATCTAATCTTTTGGATATCTGGCTTAGATATCCTCCATATTCAAAATTCAAAATTAAAATCGTCAGCTTCCTTATGAGATAGGGATTATATGATTCTCAGATACATCACCGCACCGACTGGTAACCTCCCGGTACTCCATTCTTAGAGAGGACTAACTGCCAAACCTGGTTACGTCTTCTGGATCTGAATGAACCCGCAGAAGAGAGCAGAAAATACTTCCACATCCTGAAGAAGCGTTCTGAATATTTATTTTTTATTTTGTCCCAATTATTATTAAAGTTGTGATACCAGGCCATAAGCGTCTTATCATAATCCTGACCAAAGGAGTGCCAGTCTTCCATCACAAAATGATTTTCGATTGCTTTTCCGATTTGAGCGACTGATGGAAGCATCCCATTTGGAAAAATATATTTTTCTGACCACAGATCAAGCAGGTCTTCCGAGATGTTGGTTCCTATTGTATGAAGAAGAAATAATCCATCATTATTCAGGCACTTATCAGCAACCTCAAAGAATGTTTTATAATTTTTATAACCTACATGCTCAAACATTCCGACACTGACTATTCTGTCAAACTTTTCATTTAAATCGCGATAATCCATAAGACGGATATCAACAGGAAAACCTTCACATAGTTTTCTTCCAAGCTCGATCTGTTCTTTTGAGACAGTGATCCCAACAACTTTAACTTCATATTTCTCAGCAGCATATTTTCCAAAAGCGCCCCAGCCGCACCCAATGTCGAGAACGCGCATTCCTGGCTTAAGATGAATCTTGCGGCAGATCAATTCAAGTTTGTTCTCCTGAGCCTCATCTAAATTTTGTGCATTCTTCCAGTATGCACAGCTATAAGTCATCCGTTTATCGAGCATATATTGAAAGAGATCATTACCGAGATCATAGTGCTTTTCTCCGACAATAAATGCCCTGTGTTTTGATTGCAGGTTGAACATTCGTGCTGTTAATAATTTAAAGAGAATCGATAATTTTCGCTGAATTTTTTCGTCGAGTCGGGCTTTTAATATCTGACAGATAAATTCATCTATTTTTTCAGAGTCCCACCAGAAATCCATATAGGATTCACCTATACCCAGTTCACCTTCTGTAATTGCTCTCCTGTAAAATTTATCATTGTGAATGCTGATATCCCACGGATTATTACCATTAGGCTTCACTCCGGCAAGTGCCAGGATATCTTCCGCCAGTGATTTATAGTTGGTCTTCATAACATTTATCTGATTCCGGTAAGATAAATTGGTCAGGAAGAAATGATTTAATCAGGTTTGTTTTATGGTACAAATCTGATCGTTAATTATTTTAAAAAATCAACAGATATGATTAATTAAACAATAAAACCTTAGAAAAGTTTAGGTAAGGAGCTTCTTCTTATCAACAGATTAGTATGTAATTTTTGTTTTTTAACAGGATTAAAGTATTGATATCCAATGAAATAAATTATCCCGGAACTTATCCCCAATATGAATCCCGGGATACAGAAGTAAATGATTTTGTCAGATATATTCAAATGGCTTAACAGCCAAAATATGGTAAGCACCAGACTTCCCATTCCAATAATCAGATATATATTAATGAACATGAACATCCCTCGCTTTTCATTGCGCTGAATGAACGTACGAGAATTTCTGCTATTGATTTTTACTGCCTCCATAACTATTATTTATTAATAACCGATATCTACCCAAAGTTAATATTTCTTTTGTGGAATGTCAACTTTTTTGGATATATTGAGGTCATGCAGTTTTGAGGTCCTGAAGTCTTGTTGTCCTCATAAATTCGTTTAAATTTGGACATAATTTAATAGGGTTGTACAATGAACAGGGAAAAAGCGATTGTCGGATTCATAGGTTCAGGAGGTATAGCACGCTCTCATGCTTATTCTCTAAACTCATTGCGGTATTTTTATGATGATGTTCCGGAAATTGAGCTTCAGGCGGTTTGTTCGGCAACAAAAGAGAGCAGAACGTCGTTCGCCGATCGTTTTGGATTCATCAAATCATCTGATTTAGAAGAGTTTGTTGCAGACAATAAGATAAACACTGTCTTTATACTGGGTCCAAATAAAGTACATTACGAACACCTGAAGGCAGTTATCAGTATGCCTGCTGTGAAGCGGATTTATCTTGAAAAACCGGTGTGCTCAAATCTTGAGGAAGAGAAAGAAATAACCCGATTAATTAAAGAACATTCAGGGATTAAAATTCAGGTTGGTTTTCAGTTCCTGTTTTCTGCAACAATACGGGAGATGCTTGGTCTCTGGAAATCAGGGATACTGGGTAAAGCTCTCCATTTCGATCTGAAATACTGGCATAGCGATTATCTCCGGAAGGAGTACCGTGACCGTCGTCAATCACGTCTTACATCAGCGCCGGATGGTGGCGCTATGGCCGATCTTGGTTCTCATTCCTTAAGCCTGTTAATTGCATTTCTGGGAAACAGTTTAAGAATCACCGGCGCTTTACAGGGTGGCCATTTTGAAGATGTCAAAGAAGCTTCGGATCTTTTCAGTCTTATTTCTGTTTATGATGATGCTTCGGGAGCTGTTGGAACACTTTCGGCAAGCCGCATCTCCTCCGGAACAGGTGATTACTTCTCTGTTGAACTTAGCGCTCTGGAAGGAGCTTTACATTACACTTCAGTTTCTCCCGACTCTTTCGAGTATTATACTGAGGAGTCCGGCGTATGGAACAGACGGATGGTTGGGAGCAATTTTAAACCCGTAAGCAGTTTTCCTTCGTCACATGTTCCTCCCGGATGGCTTCGATCCATGATACATGCTCATTATGTTTTTCTGACAGGGAATGACAAAAACGAGTTTGTACCTGACATTGAACACGGACTGGCTGTACAGAGACTTGTTACCCAGACGGCAGAGCATCTGAAGATTTTCAGGCAGGTTACAAAGAGTGGCCGGTGACCAGTGGTTAGTGGCTGGTGTTTAGTGGATTGTAGCTTGTTATTAATTCTTTCTTTCGCCTTCTGCCTTCCGCCTTCTAATTACTGATTCCTAATCTCCGATTCCTGATTCCTGATTCCTTTTTCCTGTTTCCCTATTCCTGATTAAAAAATATCCAGCTTTTTTTTCCGCTCTTCAACTTTATTGTAGAACACCGGAGTAAAGAAATCATTTGCTCCTGTCAGTAGGTAAACGCCTGTATTCTTTTCTCTTGCGTATTCATTTTCGACAACTCCGGTTAATTTAAATTCTTTAAACATACCGATCACCTCTTTTGATGGTTTTTCACCCACTAACAGAACGTTCTGTATCCTTTTAAGATGTGGTAACCAGTAAATATAATCTGTATTAAATGCATATGCCTCAGCCATTTTTGACCTGTTGTAGTAGTTTAACGCACCAGCCTGTCCATAATTATTGCAGATAACCATGGTGTTTTCCAATTCACTGGTGGGAATCATTTTATAGGCCGCAAGCGATTTAGCGGACATTTCCTTCCAGCCAAGCATATCAGCAAAGTCCTGTGGCAGATTATGGTTTTTTCCATCCTCCCAGCGTAGCAATCCTAAATTTTCAAACGCCTTCGAATTCTGTCTTATCTCAGCCGGTGTTAATATTGGATAAACTACTTTAAGAGTAATAAAAAATATACCCAGGTTTATAAGGAATAGAAGAGGGAGAACTATCAATCTCCATTTCTTTGATAAAATACTGTCGATATAAATACTACCAAAAGCAATTACAACTGGATAAATCCCTACGGCATAATAGTCTTTTGCTTTCATAAAAGCGAAAAGTGTTATTACTGCCGCAAAACTGATACCGATAAACCTGTAAGGCGTGAATGATTTGAAAAAGACAAAAGCTGCAACAGCACAAACAATCAGGGGTAAAGAGCCGAAAAAGAACATAACCTGACTAATCAGAAAGCCGGTTGACGTATTATTATCCAGTTGATTATGCTTCAATACTTTCATATGTTGAAAAACAGGGAAATGATTTGCTATCTGCCAGATAATGTTTGGAGATAATAATATCAGGCTGATTATAAGAGCTTTCCAGAAAGAAGGGTTGGTAAATATCTTTCTCTGATATGTTAGCAGGAAGCCAATAACCAATCCGGTTATCAGAAACAGAAGATTATATTTATTGTAAAAACCAATGGCTACAATAACAGATAAGTAATACAACCATTTATTTTTTTCAGATTGAATAAATTTAATAAGAAGATAGAATATAATTGTCCAGGTTAAAATATCGAATGAATTAGGCTGGAACAGTATATTGATTCTTATCAGTGCTGAGAAAACCAGAGCACTTGAAGCCAGTATCCTCGAGAATAAACTGCCTTCGACCGACTCCACAATTAACCATGTGAATACTATTGTAAGGGTACCAAAAAGAGCAGGGAAGAAGCGTATCCAGAACACAGTTCCACCAAGGAGATATATGATTTTAGAAATAAATGCGGTAAAAGGGGGTACAGAAATGTACCCGAATGCAAGATGATCTGCCTGATTCAGATATAGAAATTCATCCCGGTGCAGCTCATAAACAGGATTAACAAGTACAACTTGCAGAATGAGTTTAATTGTAATCAGAAGTAAAAGAATCCAATATCGGTCAATGAATCCTCTGAATTTCAGGTGCATTTGAATTTTCTTATTTGAATTGTTTATAATAAAGGCTTAACATTATAAAAACTGGAATCATAAAAGTGAACATAATGTTAACTGCATATCAATTACTAGTCTGCTAATTTACAAAATAATTACAGTTGCTATTTAAGGAAAGATATGTAATTTTAACTGGGAACTATAAGACAAATTCAATCTGATGTTCTGATAAAAACAACAATAAATGCCACTTAACAAATACTAACACATATAAAAAATGATATCAAAGATTTTATATTGGTTTCCACGGATTTTACCTATACTTTCACTACTTTTTATGACTTTGTTTTCATTTGATGTGTTCGGTGGAGATGAGTCTTTTGGCCCGAAGATGCTGGGATTCCTGATTCATAATATTCCAGTCTTGATATTAACCGCAATTTTAATTATTGCATGGAAATGGGAGGTGGCTGGTGGGGCACTTTTTATCCTGGCTTCAATTTTCGGTACTCACTTTTTTCATTCATTTTCAGGAAACCCGGGTTCCCTTTTGGTTATTGCTCCTTTTTTGCTCGCAGGGATTTTATTTATCTTTCATACTGTTTTCTATCGAAGGAATCCTTTGAAGAAAAATGAATAGGTTTCGCCTGATTATCTGATTATAATTCTCACAGATATCTGAGAATCTGATTCTCTTTGTGTTCAGATTTATACCTGCCGTACCATTTACATAACGGATAAAGCAGCAGAACCACACCCATCCATATCAAATAAATAACGGGTAGTTCCACACCGCCTCCCGCTTTTGGTCTGCCGTTATTAAAGGCACCAAACAATAGATCTTTATTGCTAAATCCCTGTATATAAAGCATTACAAACATCATCGAATGAATAATGAATAGATGGATGATGAAATAAAAAAGAGGCACTTTCCCGTAAACAGATAGTATTTCGGTAAATCTGTTATTCACTTTCTCTGAAATAAAAAGGACTAAGAATGTTATACCAAGGAACAATAAAATGAATACGAGCGAGGGAGGGTATTTTGTTGTATTAATGAAGGAAAGAAATGAAAAAAGAGCTGACTTTTGGTACGACCATCGTGATGGATCGCCGTAAATATTTATAAATCTTATTACTGCAAATAAAGCTAAGGCTGCCAGGCCGACACGGAGAAATATTTTATTTCTTTTTTCAGCTGGAATCTCAAAAAATTCGCCGCACGCAAATCCGGTCAGCATAACGCCCAGCCAGGGTAAAAGCGGATATGCTGTATAGAAGGAAAACCCGGGTGTTACCTGCATAAGGAAAGGACGGAATAAAATCGAAGAGAAAGAGATGGCAATTGGGTTTGCCGGAATAGTAATACCCTGTAAAAGATTATGGCAGAATATAATGAGCAGTCCTGCAATACCAATGATCCGTGAAGGTAATTTTAAAAGAAACGAAAGAATGATAAAACTCAGGCCGATAGCTGATATAACTTCCATTATCATAAACCGGAAATGTAAATCGTACCATAGAGCAAAATTTATGAATGTAAATTCCATGATTACCAGCCAGATTCCCCTTTTCAGCAGAAAGGATCTGCTTTGAGAAATATTATTGTTCCTTTTGAATGAAATATATGCCGAAACACCTGATAAAAACACAAAAGTCGGAGCACAGAGATGTGTCATCCACCGGGTCATAAATAACAGGGTTGTAGTAGTCTGTAAGTTTGTCGGACTCTGACTCATTGACGTGGTATGCATAAAATCCCTCACATGGTCCAATGCCATGATTACCATTACGAGCCCTCTTGTTATATCAATACTGTTTATTCGTTTCATGTATGGCAATCAATAAAGTTTCTTGCAGCAGGATGCTGGGTACCCGGTCGGTTTCAGGCCTTATTTAAAACTCAATGATTTCCTTAGGTGTTAAGTTTTTCTCCATTGTCCAGAAATGGGCCCTTCCATAAGCTATTCTAAATAGTACCAGGCCCGGACTATCAACTGTTAATCCGTAGCTTTTCAGAAACGGCCTGTCGGTAAGAGCTTTTGCCTTTAGTTTAGTGTCATAGACAAATTCTGCATTACCCGATATTCTGAGCGTTGTACCAATCATTGCATCATGTTTGTAAAAGCAAACCTCAATTTTCATAGTATTTTTATTTCAATTTGTGTGATTCAGTATGAACATCAGTCTTTTGAATAATTTTTCCTTTACAAATGCAATTAACTGAGGTGAGCTCAAAATCTCTCAAACGAACAAAAGTATAACCCATCTCTCTGAGTTCAGGGACAATTTTTTGCATTGCTTCTTTTGTATTCCATTCAGGGTGATTAAAATGCATAATAATGATAGCCCCGGGTATTATTTTTTTCACCACATTATCTTCAATTATCGCCGCTGGTGTAAAAGGAACCGCATCACCCGAGAGGACTTTATAACTTACTGCAGTAATACCCAATCTGGCTGCCATGGTGACGCAGGCTTCATCCATGAAAGCAGTAGCTGACCGGAAATAGCGGGGTCGATGACCGGTAATAGCTTCTATTTTACGGGCACTTGCTTCAATTTCATCAAATGCTTCACCAATGTCACCAGTGCCTTTAATGCCATATGCACTTTCCCCAGTTACTGAACAGGGTCGGTGGTTCAGACCATGGTTCTCAATCTCAAATAAGCTGTCATGGCTGAGATTCAGAAAAACATTAAATTGTGAATCGATCCATTTCCCGCTGACAAACAATGTTGCCGGAATTTTTTCATTTTGAAGATAATCTATTAATTCTTTATCATATCCATTGCCATTCTTACCACCACAGGCGTCGAACGTAAAGGCGATTATTTTTTTCTGTGTACGAATTATTTCATCGACACCCGTAACAAATTCTCCCCATTGTCCTGCTTTGGTGTTGGCAAACCCGGAAATGATCTTTTTCTTCAATTCTGAATATGATTTATCTGTATTCAATTTTTTCAGAAATGCAGCATTTATGAACTCTTTCGAATTCTGTGAAATGGTATTTTCAACGAGAACAAGAGCAAAAAAGAATATGTAAATAATTCGCATCAGCGATTTGTTATGGAACTTCTTATTTTGAAATATAGAGCTCAAATTTACTGTTTAATCTAAATCTTAAAAAGGTAAAAGTACAAATTACTCATGACGCAGGGCTTCCGTGGGATTTATACGTGATGCTTTGTAAGAATGGAAAAATTATGAACAGGGTAAGTCCAAACAATCCAAATGCAGCTATCAAAAATGTAAAAAGTGCAAAAATTGAAACAATCGTGGTTAAGTTTTTCTCCGATGAGTAAAGGCTTTTTATGAGGTCTTCAATTGTTAAATAAATGAATTTTCTATCAGGGGCAACTTTTTTCCATTCAGCTTCAAGCATTGGAAGAATGCTATTCAGAGTTCCGGGTTTATAATGAACGGCGACCTGCTCTATATATTTATCGGTCAGACATATTTCAAGAGCAGGAATATCTGAATGAATGGAGTGAAGATTAAAGTCTTTAACAACACCTATGATTCTGTGATCTTCGATGTTTTTTTCCAGTGGATCAATTATTCCAAGACGCTTGACAGCTGTTTCATTCAGAATACTGTTTTTTTAAAAGAAGGAGTGATTCTGTAAAGACGGCTTATTATTGTTTATGGTAACATGCTCAAGATTACTATTATAAAGAATTTAATGATTCTTTTACAAATTTAGATTGTCTTTTGCTTCCAAAATTCTAAGGTTTTAAGTTAATTTGCAGCCAAATCCGGCCCGTAGCTCAGCTGGCAGAGCACGTGACTCTTAATCATGGGGTCGAGGGTTCGATTCCCTCCGGGCCGACA
>OCZT010000889.1_pt1 | contig 30390 bp, 27 predicted proteins | sample 1539031 | NCBI WGS metagenome assembly OCZT01 (sample SAMEA3539308, study PRJEB22396) | soil metagenome | biome: tundra; feature: field; material: soil | place: USA | collected 2010-05 | depth 0.15 m | reverse complement strand
GATCAATTCGCCGAATCCGAGCCGCTCGTCGAGTTCGCGCACCAGGATCAGGCCACCGTCCGAAGTGACGCGGGAGCCTTGGAACTCGACCTTGAGAGAGGCGTTGAAGGAGAGCTGAAAGGGCCGATTTTGTATCTCACCCATTGGGTATTAACCTCCAGAACGTTTTCACCGCGTTCGCACCCCTATGAATATTGACGATGGCGACGATCCAAGGTCTCATAATTAAGGCTCAAAATGGAAATGTGAATTAAGCTAAAAGACTGTTTACACCTTGAAGATCCCATCCATCCCTTTCGACGACTGGTAGCTGGCTGGACTTGGCACCGGGCTTCCGAGAGCAAGATTGCTTCGAACGATCCTTTTCGTTCTCTCCGTGACCGGAAATTCGAATGTGTCGGTCAAGATCACACAAGCGAGCAAAAAAAAGAACTTAGTATCGAACCAATCGCCTGCAAAACAGTGATGTACCACGTTTGCAAAAAACGCCAAACCTATATAGCGCTGAATTCCTCCGGTTGACACACGGCGGAGTGCAATTCTAAGTACTTTGATTACAATTACAAGTTGAAGGATCAAGCCAAATAGTCCGGCAATCTTCAGCCAAACCAGTGGCGCGATTACATCTCCTGCGCCAGAATGGTTCTGCATCACCCCCGAGTCCTCCGCGCTGATAACACCTATCCCGAGAGGGCGCTCTAAAAAGAGCTCTATTGAGTCCTGAACGAAGCCGATTCGCACTAGGGTTTCCCATGCCGGCTTACCGAGCGCCATATTCACTTTCGAATCAGCACGCGTATAGAATGCATCGAGAGAAGTGACGTATCCCCATACACACACTGCTGTGAAGGCGAAAGCTAGAATCCACACAATCGGGGATACCCGTCCCTTCTTTCGGCAGTACATGGCGATCACGAGAAATATCGCGGTCGTGAAGATTACAATATAGCCTGTTGTCGAGAATGTCGCGATCAGGCTAAGCGCGGAGAGAATTGCACACACCAACATTCGCTTGCGCTTTTGGTACGAATACAGACCGACGCCAAGGATAGTCGAAGATTCCAAAAAACATGCAAGACGAGTCGGCTCCATGAAGAACGACTGCGCCCGGTACACTTCCAACTCAGTGCCTGTAGCTATAGTACCTTGGCTAAACCCTAGCAGTCCATATGAGCGAAAAGGCATATCCTTGTAAGCTTCGAGTGTAATCATTTCGCTGGGCGGGGGATGTCCGCTTTGCACGGCGACAAACACAACAAGCGTCTGAAGTGCAAATGCTGCCCCAAGGTACGGTATTGGACTTAGAATGCGAAGCGAGAACGTCGCCGGGTTTAGTATCAGTAAGAGCGCCGCCAAGAATAAAAGCGGGTAAACGTACTTCACCGTGTTCAGCAGTTCCAACCCTGGCGCCTCCGATGCCAGGGCAATGAGCGCAGTGTAAACCACTAGGACTCCGTAAAGGACAAGAACCGTTCGTGCAACCGGCCGCAGGCGATGGTTCCGAAAGAAGAACAGGAGTATTAGCGGCATCAGAAGCTTAACCCCAAAGTCCACAAACACCAAGGCGGGGGTGAGGCGAAGGTAGGTCATTGAAAAGAGGAAATATATCGATATTCCTACGCAAAACGCAGGCTCCGCCAGTCCCGTTTTTCGTCGCCCACCGCTCATCCTAGAAGCTACCACCAGCACACTCCCCATTCTCTCAATCTCGGTCGAGTTGATAACATTACTTACCGCACTCGACTAAACATCATCATTTGTTCTTACCTCGGCGGGTCTCATCGCGCAAGAACAATATAAGAATAACCGCCCAGCAAACGAACTGACCAGCGAGGCGAGATCCTGGATGAGAGCCTCCTCAGTGGACGTGCAATTTTTGCCTTGACGGACTTCGCGGGCAGGGAGTCGAAGGACGTGGTAAGAAAGCCGTCTATAATCTCATAGCCGCAATCCTCTAGAGTCGCAATGGCAGTCTCTTGCGTAAAGAAATGGAGATGTCCCACGTTAGTTCGGGAGGTCGTCATTGAGACTGAACAAATCCCGATTATCTTCGAACTACAAATGGTATGTACCGGTAAAGATCGATACAGAGTCGGCGTATTTGATGCGGCGTACAGCATACGAATACACCACCAATTGCACTAATTCTATCCTGAACCCCAACCGGCATCCAGATTGTCTTATATAAGAATTTCCAGGCTCGCATGTCGTTGTGCTTGAGGCATGCCTTCCCTATTTCCAGATAGCGGCTGCCATAGGCCTGTTTAAGGGAGGAGGGTGATAGCAAGTTGGAGTACTTGTCAAGCAACTTGAGGGCGCCAAAAGCTGCGGGACGCCGATCACGGCCTTTGTTGAGAAAGGCTCGGTAAGCAATCAACGGCTCTGTCAGAACGCGTATACGGCCCGACTGGGCTAGCCGGAGCCAAAGCGCCCAGTCCTCAATGCACACGTAGTCCGTACATTCGTCAAAGCCACCCGCCTCCCAAAAATCGCTTGCGCGGATGAGGGAGGAAGACAAGACCATCGGATTCCGGCGCGCGATATCTTCGATTGTGTAATCCCGATATGCGGCCCTGGCACCAAAGAAGATGCGTTTGCGGTAATAGCGCGTATCACCAATCGTCACCGAGTCAGTTCCAACGCAGCGCACAGTCGGATCCGCCAAATGCGGGAGCTGAGTCTTCAGCTTTTCCGGCATCCAGACATCATCGGAATCGAGGAACGCCAGGATCGATCCACGGGCTTGTTTGGCTCCGAAGTTCCGGCCGGCCGCGATCACACCTTGATTATTGAACTGGAACACTCTTAGGCGCTCATCTTGGATGCCCGCCAAAACAGTTGCAGTGTTGTCGCTTGAGTAGTTATCAACCACAATCACTTCAAGATGACTGTGGGTCTGCCCCAATGCCGATTCAACAGCTGCTCCGACGAACGGCCCATGATTGTACGCCGGGATAATAACACTAACGAGAGGTTGATCTGAAGTCATGGATGGGGGCCTCTGAAGACACTTTCGCACAGTTGCAGTGTGGAGTCTATCTCGAATGCAGGATTCCCGCGAAGTTCAAACCCGGTAGCTTTCAGCTTATCGATTCGATACTGAATATCCAGTGGAGTCTCACAGGGTCCAGCCTCGGGACGAACGATCTCCGGTTGAAAACCGAGCACCTTGGCACTCCTTGTGGCGACCAGTTCCGCAATGTCGATTATGCGCATCGGATTCTCTCCACCGAGGTTGAAGAGCCCATCCCCAAGCCGGTCGGACTGGAGCGTGAGCAGATGCTCCAGAGCGCGACAGACGTCGGTGATCGTGATGAAATCGCGCCGCTGTAATCCCGTAGAACGAAGTGTGAGTCTCTGATGCACCACGGCCTGGCGGCAGAGGTCGTTCACAATCAAAGTCCAGCGCCGAATATCCGGATCGGTTGGCCAGCCGAATGCATTGGACAAGCGGAGAACGACGCCCGCAAACGCGCCGCGATCATGTGCAGCCAGAACATGGTCCTCGGCGCTTCTTTTGCTGATGGCATACGGGTGAACCGGACGTGGGATCGATTTCTCTGTGATGACCCCAGCCAGCGGTGCGCCGTATACGTGCGCCGTCGAAAGGAAAATAAATCGTTCTACTCCGGCGGATTCGGCTGCGTGGAGTATCATCATTGTGCCGACCGTGTTTACGAGAGTCGCCAACTTCGGATCCGCCAGACTCTCGATTTCATTGAGTGCGGCCAAATGGACAATCGCAGTTACACCGGCGCACGCTTCGACTAACCCATCCTGGGAGCACAAGTCAAGTGGGACAAGCTCATGTTCGAGCGCCCACTCGGGCGGCTTATTCGAACGAGGGTGGAAAGCGAGCCGCACATTCCACCCGCTGAGCGACAGAGCCTTGGCAATTCGGCCTCCCAAATACCCTGTGCCGCCAGTAAGTAAAAGAGTCCGGCTCATCCGTGTCTCAGCTCCCAGTTGTACGGGATGCTCTGATCAAAAGGGTCGCGCCGTTCGATCTCATGGGGATCGTGGCAGATCGATGCGCAATTGGCGACGACAGCCATTTCATCTCCGATGCCCTTGAACCCGTTCCACACTAACGGTGGAACCGTGACACGGCAGTAGTTGTCCGGCCCCAGAAACAACTCTTCCAGCTTGCCGCACGTAGGACTGGACTCGCGTAAGTCATAAAGAACTAATTTAATTCTCCCTACCGGAACTGCATAATTGAGTGTCATGGCCTTGTGGATGTGCCACGCTTTGATCGCACCGGGATAGACCATGGAAAAGTAGATCTCGCCAAACCCCACGAATCCTGGCTCGCCGGCTTTCATCATGTGCATGATCTTGCCGCGCTCATCGAGGATCTGTCTCAGTGGGGTAACGATCACTCCATCAATCATCGCGTCACCTCCTGACCGTGACAGACTGCAGACTGTAGGTCGAGCAGTTTTCTTTCCTTCATGTACATATTGATCTGCGCATGAGAGAGATCGCGAGCCTCCTCACCCCTGCTCCATTCGCGATACCAATGCACCGCTTCACCGACTGCACGGTCAAAATGCCAGAGCGGATGCCAATCTAGTTGCTGATGAGCCTTGTCACAGTTCAACAACAACAGGCGCGCTTCAGAGGGAGGATCTTCCGCCTGGGGAAACTCGATCGAGCCTTCCCCCCAAACCGCCACCAACGTGCGAGCAAGTGCTTGCACGCTGCGCACGGATCCCTCATCCGGGCCGAAGTTCCAGCTCCCGCTGTACTCTTTGGGGTCCGCGACGAGTTTTTGGGCCAGCAAAAGGTAACCGTAAAGCGCGTCGAGGACGTGCTGCCAAGGTCGCACCGAGTGAGGACTGCGTACAACGATCGGGCACTTCCGGCGTAGCGAACGAATGCAATCGGGAACGATGCGGTCGAGCGCCCAGTCGCCCCCTCCGATCACATTGCCTGCGCGGACGCTTGCCGCTCCGAACCCCCGCCGATGGCGAAAAAAAGAGTCGCGATAGGACGAGAAAACAATCTCCGCCGCCGCTTTCGAAGCGCTGTACGGATCCCGGCCTCCCAGTTCGTCGTTCTCCCGATAGCCCCATACCCACTCCCTATTCCTATAACACTTATCCGATGTCACGTAGATCAATGTGCGAACCGATTCAGTGGCGCGCACCGCTTCGAGAATGTTTACCGATCCGCTCACATTGGTGTCGAAAGTTGTTTTTGGATCGTCATAGGAGCGACGTACCAACGGCTGGGCTGCCAGGTGGAAGACAAAGTCAGGCTGAAACTCAGTGAACGCGCGGTTCACGCCAACTGCGTCGCGAATGTCAGCGTCGACGTGATCCACCAGCTTGTTCAAGCCAGAGACGCAAAAATGGTCGTCAGGCGACTCCGGCGGCAAGGCCAGGCCCAGGACCTCAGCGCCGAGAATATGCAACCAAAGTGCGAGCCAGGATCCCTTGAACCCCGTGTCTCCTGTAACCAGAACGCGCTTACCGTGAAACATCTGCAGCATGCTTGCCCTCCCAAAGCATCCAAGGAGCCTCGTCCTTGGCGATCACTTCACTTAGGTACCGGTAATCGCGATCCGTGTCCATCGGCTGCCAGAAGCCGTCATGCTCGTACACCATCAACTGACGGTCTTCGACGAGACGTCGCATTGGCTCGACCTCCAATACCAGGTCTTCGCGATCCGGAAGATAGTCGAACAATTCCCGCCGGCAGACGAAGAACCCTCCTGATATCCGGCCGCCGCTGGCTTGGGGCTTTTCATTGAATTCGAGAACCGTGCCGTCCTCATCGCTCACCAGTTCTCCGAACCGTCCGGGCGGACGGACCCCGCTCACCGTCATGACACGGTCGTGCGACTGGTGAAACCTAAGTAGCTTATTGAGATCTATGTTAGATAGTCCATCGCCGTAGGTGAGCATAAAATCCCGCTCGCCTGCGAGATACTTCTGCACTCGCCTTATGCGAGCCCCGGTCATGGCCCCTATGCCCGTCTCAGCCAACGTGACATCCCACTCCGCTTCACTGTGGATGTTATGGTAAATGACAGGATACTTTGCACCCAGGTTAATTGTGCAATCGCGAGTGTAGGAGTCATAATTGAGAAAGAAGTCTCGAATGACTTGCCCTTTGTATCCCAGGCATAACACAAACTCGTTGTAGTTCCAGCATGAGTAATACTTCATAATGTGCCATAGGATAGGCCGGCCGCCTAGTTCGATCATCGGCTTTGGAATATTATCTGCCACTCCTCGAATGCGTGTTCCGTAGCCGCCGCATAAAATAACGACTTTCATAGATGCCTCACTTGAGTGATTGAGTAGATTGTTCTCCTGGACGCACTCGCATTTTGCGATAACAACGCGGCCGTACATCGTGCTTCATGTACCGGCAACGCCATCTGCAGCCTGGCGAACCAGTAATCAGAATTACCTCTTTCAGCGCTTACTGGCAACATCGGTGGAAGATGGGCGGTCTATTTGCCTACAGCCAACCCCTTGATGTCACGGAGCGATCCTTATGCACACGTTGTTTTCAGGAGCAGACGATAGAGATCCTTGTATCGACGGACAGCGATCGGTGCGGAATAGGCATGATTAAACCGCTGCCGCGCAGCATCGGCCATTGAGTGCCGGAGTTCAGGCGTCGACATCAGCTTATAGATCGCAGCCGCCAGTTCAGCAACATCGCCTGGCGTAACGATCAAGCCGGTGACTCCATCGTCAATTTGCTCTGGGATACCGCTCAACCGCGTTCCGATCACGGGTTTGCCCAAGCTCATCGCTTCGAGAGTAACGTTCGGGAAGTCCTCTTGGCACAACGATGGCAACACTACGATATCAACCGTGTTGAGCAGGTTGAACACCTTTGCTTCGCGCCCGATAAAGCGCACGTAGGCGTCCAGGTCTGTGTCGCGCACATAGCGTCGCAATCTCTTCGACATGGGACCGTCCCCCTCGATCAAGAGGATAGGAACTGCGTCAGCCCCGAACTGCTGCCGTATCGAGTTCATTGCTTGAAGCAGGATCAGGTGACCCTTGCGCCACTCGAGAAGTGCCACAACGCCAACAATCAGGCGATCATGCCGCAGACCGAGGCGTGCAAGATATTCGTCCGGGGCTTCAGTTACCGGCCGCACTGCAATTCCGTTTGGTATGTTGACTGCCTTCCCCTTTTTGAGCTGGAGAACCGCGGCAAGCCGGTTGCGCGCGTGTTCCGAGCCAGTCACAAATTGAGTCACCGCTCTCCGAACCAACCGATCAAGTGGCCAGTCCAACCAGCGCCAATATGAGGTATACGGAGTCGCAATATTGTTTACCACATAAACAATGTTGCGAATCCCAATCTTATGTGCTGCAAACACGGCCGCCGTACAGGAGTATGCCCCGGGATAACCACCGTTGTTTATGTGCAGCACATCGATACGCTGCCCACGAAACACCTTCACTAAGTGCATGGTGTTCAGTAATAGAAACAGATATTTGATTAACAACAGGTCAGAGACAAGCCGTACGGCGATCCGCGCCGGTCGAAGACAAATCCGCGCCAACTGCGCATCCACGTCGAGCAATTCCAGCGGAATTGATCTGGGAGCGTTCTGGACCCGGGACTGAAAGCCCTTGCTGTACTCTGGCGAATAACGGAAGCTGAAGCTGACTTCGAAATCTTCGCGAATCTGCGGATCGCTGAAGAAGTTGACTAACATGTTTTCACAGCCCGCAAAGAACGGACAGTCGCTGTAGAAGTGAATTGTCGGCTTCATTGGAGCGCACTTTGGCAATATTGAATTGTATGTGCCAATCCTTGCTCGAGTGACACAGTTGGCCGCCAGTTCAGGACTTCAGCCGCCTTGCGGATATCTACTGAATAGCTCATGACTTCTTTGGGCCGATAAGGCAATGCGCCCAGCCGCACCAATCCCACCTTCCCGAGCATCCGCTCGATATCAAGAGCCAGCTTGCCTATTGAGACAGGTCGTCCGCTGCCAAGATTAACCACCTCCCCACAGGCTGAAGGAGTTGTGGCGGCGCGAAGCAGGCCATCCACCAGGTCTGTGATATAGAGGAAGTCGCGTGTCTGTTGTCCGGCAGTCATAGGAAAGGGCCGCCCCAACAGAAGACTCTCAATAAGAGCAGGCAAGAACATATCCGAGCCTTGCCGAGGCCCATACACGATGGTGGGCCTCACGACTACCGCTGGAAGCTGATAGAGCCGATATAGTATGTCGCAGAGTTGTGTTGTGCAAGCCTTCGAAAAGGAATATGCCGTTACAGGGGCTTCCCGCATTTGTTCGACGAAAGGTGCGGAATGATGCCCATACTCCTCTGCCGTTCCAACAACCACGATACTGCCCACGCCCTTCTGTTCGTGAAGAGCGGTGAAGAGGTTCAATGAACCCATCACATTTGTCGAGATCGCGTCACTAAAGGCCGCCAGTTCTGGAGTTCGCTCTTTGAACGCAGCCAGATGAAACACGATTTCGGGTCGTACGCTCGAGACACAGTCGCGCACGAATCCAGCGTCCCGCAAGTCCCCTGTATGCTGTAGAAAGGATGCGTCGGCGCGAGACGGCATCCTGTTGAGCACCGTAACGACTGCATGTCGCTGCTGAAGCGCCTCAACAATGTATCCCCCAATAAACCCGCGCGCGCCTGTAACCAGCACTCGCCTACCTTGGAACGGCATTTAGTTTTCTCCGGTCACTGCTATTGCGGAGATCGACGACTGCGCGAAAGCAACCGCCATACCTCTCAACTGTCACAAACAAGTCATGAAAGGCGATTTTCCATTGGGCAGTACACCGGGGAAATTCGCCCCGAACATCACCCATTCCGTCGGCAAGTTCGAAGGGCCAATCCGCAGCATATGCGTCAAAATGCATTCAGGGATACCCTTATGGAGTTCATCTGGCCTCTACCGGAGCTCACAATCTAATTGAGGATGACGTCGATAGCGGATTGCCTTAATTCATCGGGGGATCGCCTCAACCCACAGACGACCATAGGTGACAGTTCACTCCCTTCACCCTGAAATCGAATACGCCATTGCCCTTACCGCCTACCGCCGCTCACGGCTATAACTCACTCACGGGCCTTCCATTCGCACAAGGATTCGCGTGGACTACGCGAGCGCGAAGGAAACGCGCAGGAACGCCGCCAAAAAAAGACATATTCTTTGTGATCTCCGGGTATCTGATTACATCCCAGGTCTATAAATATAAAGGTACTTTTTCACTCTAGGCTTTAGCGTGCCGTCCTAGGCGGTTGGCTTCCGAACCAGCACAACATTGTCGCAATAATACTCATAGCGTTTTGGTAAAACGATATTAAGCACAAAAGACGCGATATTTAGCGGGAAAATAAAGGAGATCTGAAATAGCTTCGACAAAATCTTGTTTCTTGGCGATACGTGCTGACAGAGATATGCAATGAACATCTGGCACACAGCTAGAACGTAGGTGGTTGTTTTATGCATATCGATAACTTCAAAACCAACTTCTCTCAAAATGTGCCTGATCCCGTAGCTTGTGTATCTCGCGAAGTCATACGGAACCTCATGCTCATTCCATGCAAACGGGATCGAAATCAGCATCTTTCCGCCCGGTTTCAGTACTCTTTTGATTTCAGCAAGAACCTCGTCAATGTTAAAAACATGCTCAAACACTTGAAAAGAAACTATCGCATCAAAACGTTCATCCTAGAATGGAAGATGCTTGCCATCGTAATAGAAATCTATTTTGCTGCCCACATGGTCATGCCCTGATTCTTGTGTGTCAACGCCTAGCAGCCCGTGGTTAAAGTCAGGTTCTTATGCAATACAAATACGAGTTCAAATCGTCTAACGAGTATGGCGATGGGCAAGCGAGAAGGCCAGCAAAAGCAGGAGCCTTTATGGATTGCGCACACGGAATTGGCTGCGGCTCCGGGGCATCCGTTTTATGAAAAACTGAACGAATTGTTGGATGCCGAGCGCTTCGATACCTTTGTCGAAGGATTGAGCGCCAAGTTTTATGCGCCGCAGTTCGGCCGCCCATCGCTTCTGCCCGGCGTCTACTTTCGCTCGCTCTTGATTGGGTATTTTGAAGGCATTGAAGGCGAGCGTGGCATTGCATGGCGAGTAGCCGACTCTCTGGCGCTGCGGCGGTTTCTGGGCATTGACTTGACCGAGAGAACTCCGGACCACTCGACTCTGTCACGGACTCGCAGGCTGATCGATCTGGAAACGCACCAGCAAGTCTTTGCCTGGGTGCTGGGCTTGCTGGCCGACCGCGGATTGTTAGAGGGCAAGCGAATCGGTATCGATGCCACCACGCTGGAAGCCAATGCAGCCATGCGCTCCATCGTGCGGCGCGACACCGGCGAGAGTTACAACGAGTTTCTAACTGGATTGGCCAAGGCGTCGGGCATTGAAACACCCACGCGCGAAGACCTGGCGCGGCTTGATCGCAAGCGCAAGAAGCGCACCTCGAACAAAGAGTGGAAGAGTCCCATCGACGAAGACGCACGGGTTGCGAAGATGAAAAACGGCAGTACCCACCTTGCTCACAAGGCGGAACACGCAGTGGATATGGACTCGGGCGCGGTGGTTGCTGTTACCTTGCAGGCCGCAGACCTGGGCGACACGATGACCGTCCATGAGACGCTGGCCGAGGCGGGCATGGCGGTGGCGGAGTTAGTCGAGCGCGACGCCGAGTTACATCCTGAAGATGATCCGAAGGTCAACGTGGACGGGATCGAAGAGTTGGTGGCGGACAAGGGCTATCACAGCGGCGCGGTCGTAAAGTGGGTGGGAGAGAATGAAGTTATCAGTTACATTCCGGAACGCAAGCAAGCAGGCAAGCGTAACTGGGATGGCAAGCAAGCTGAGCAGCAGGCCGTCGAGGCCAACCACGGCAGAGTTACTGGAGACTATGGCAAACAGTTACTCAGAAGGCGTGGAGAATTCGTCGAACGCAGCTTTGCTCACTGCTACGAGACGGGCGGAATGCGGCGCTGCACGTTACGCGGACATGAAAATATTCTGAAGCGTCTGCTGATCCACATCGGCGCATTCAATATCAGTCTCATCCTGCGCGCGATGCTGGGTGCGGGAAAGCCGCGAGAGCTGAAAAATCGTGCTGTAGAGCTTGTTTTGCGCCTTCTTGAGTGGTTCACCTGCGGCTATCGACCGAAGGGCGCAGTAGAATCCCGCATCGCCTCGATTCTCGCCCTGTCCAGCCCCTCCCGCTCAATCAGACCAGGATTTCACCTCACTTGGAATTCAGCTACTTGCACCACGGGCTGCTAGTGGTGTCCGTCAAACAGATGGTCGTTTATTGAGTGAGGTTCGGGCGCGGGTTACCTTTTCGAGGATGTCTGAAGCTTTTGCGGTCCAGATGAAGGGTTTGGGGTTCTGGTTGTGGACGTCTATGTAGTTTCCGATGGCCATGATCAACTGTTCGAGATCCTGGAAGATTCCGCGCCGGAGCCGGTTCTGGGTCAGGTCGCGGAAGAAGCGCTCGATCATATTGAGCCATGAGGACGATGTCGGCGTGAAGTGGACGTGGAAGCGCTGGTGCAACTCCAGCCAGCGTTGGACTCGTTCATGTTTGTGCGTTGAGTAGTTATCGCAGATTAGATAGATTTCCTTGTGGGCTGGTACTGTCTGATCGATCATGCGCAGGAACTTCAGCCACTCCTGATGGCGGTGTTTCTCCTGGCATAGGCCGAATATCTCGCCATTGGCGGTGTTCAGAGCGGCGAACAAGGTTGTCGTACCATTGCGCTTGTAGTCATGCGTCATGGTTGTGCCCCGGCCCTTCTTCATCGGCAGGCCGGGCTGAGTGCGGTCCAGAGCTTGAATCTGGCTCTTCTCATCCACAGACAACACCAGCGCGTGTTCCGGCGGATTGAGATAGAGTCCGACGATTGCTTCTAACTTGTTTGCAAACTCCGGATCGTTACTGACCTTGAAGCTGTCAACACGATGCGGCTTGAGACCGTTGGCTCGCCAGATGCGTCCTACCGTAGAGTCCGATATGCCCATCTCGCGGGCCATGGTGCTCCGCGACCAGTGCGTAGCGTTGGCCGGACTGCTCTGCGTCGTCTTCTCGATCACCTGGGCGACAACCGTTGCTGAAATCGACGGAGTCCGTCCTGGCCTTGGTGCATCCTTCAGCAAGCCTGGGATGCCAAGCTTGAGAAAGCGCTCGCGCCACCTGTTCACGGTGCGTGGCGCTATCTGCATCTGCTCGGCTATGTCGAGGTTTTGAAGCCCTTTAGCAGCCAATAGCACGATACGACTGCGCATTACAACTCGGGACGCAATCGAACGCCCACGCGCATTACGCTCCAGATCGCGACGGGTCTCTTCTCTTAAAACTATTGGCTTTGCAACTCGCATATAGCCCTCCTCATCATAAGATGAGGCCGGGCCTATAAAAGACTCTACTTGTGGCGAACTACACTAGGTAGGTGCAGGCGTTTGTGAATAGCGACGCGTAAGGTTTCGAGCCACATCCAAAATCGAGAACATCACCTTTGATTGCAGGAGCAAAGATAGATATTGCCCTGTAAAGCCCTTTACGAGTGATGTAGATGGGGCTCGTGACTAGAGCGAGCGCAGAGGGCAGGAATTGCTCGCGGCGGAGTCTGTCTTTCAATTTGCTCAACATACCTCTCCTTTTAACCGGAATCTCCATTTTGAAAACAGATTCCCGGAAATTCTACGCCCGTTGGCGCAAATGCAAGACCAACGCGATAGTTTCAAGGGAAAAGCCGGGCGATTCGCTGCCGTCCTTGCACGACAGAGTGTACGCTCGGATACACCGCCTCCCGGCTAACATCCACCTTGCCGGTGCACAGAATCGATTAACGTCCTACGGCCTAACATGACATTCACGACTTGGTATACTTCGGATTGCTTCATCCCTACAACAGCGGGAAAATTCCAAATCAGAGCCAGCAGTCCCGCGGCGTATAGGCATAAGCAACCGAGGAATGGCTGCAACTGTGACAAGTGCGTTGTGGAGGACATACGCCAGAACAAGGCAACGATGCCTCGGGCAGCATAGCCCAGAGCGAGTGTAATGCCGATCACGACGAGTGGAAATGCCCATTCAAAACTCCACTGTTTCTTCCTGGCCAATATCCATGCTTGGGCGTTTATCGAGAGGAACCCCAGGGCTACCATCTTGATTGCCATACCAAGCGCCCCTCCACCCAATCCGTGGATCGGTGCCGCATTCGTAGGCGCTTGCACAAGAAATGTCACGGGAATGCTGATGATCAGGAATATGGATGAAACCGCGGCATATTCACGTGTGTGACCGCTTGCCAGGAGCGTGGTCCCATTGACTTGGCCCATTGTTTGAAGAATAGGATATAGAAACATGATTGCTAGTACCGGACCAGCCTTAGCGTAGCTCTCGCCTAGGAGAAGCACAACGATTGTTCCGCTCCATGGGATGAAAAAGCAGGAGAAGGAAGCGCTGACCATCACCAGACCGCGGAACACCTTCCGGTGCATTCGCTCTACCCTCGCTTGGTCCTGCCGGGCGTTAGCTTCAGCGATTTCTTTCCAGAAGATCCTGAGGATCGACGTTGTCGCCAAAAGTGCAACTCCTGCAAACTGCGCTGACACCTGATAAAAGCCCTGTTGTGCTCCACCTCCAAAGCGCTGTAACAGCCATCGGTCTGCAAAGAAATATGAAAAAGTTATAACCGATAACAGAGCCAGCGGTTTGCAGTATACCCAGTATTCTTTGAGCATCGTCGACAGGCTTGCGACGGGCACCTCGTTCGCGCCAGTATTTGACTGGCGCAGAAACCAGTAGGACAGGAGGATTGCGGCTCCATATTCAATGATCATCAGCCAGTAGACCAGCGGGATTGAAAGACACCCAAACCGGATGCATGCTACGACCAAAGTCAAGTGAGCGAGAGCAATCGAGAGGTTCATGATTTGAACGCGCACACTCTGCCGTGCACCTTCGCCGATCTGTGAGATGGCTTGCCATAACTGCTGCTGGGCAAAGGCTGCCACAAACGCGAGCATTACCAATCCCCGCGAATGCCCCAGCCATATCACGTTGAGCAGCGCAGACGGACAGAGAAGGCTGACAAATGACGCGGAGACGAGGAACTGCAATCCCTGCCATGCAAAATATGTAAGATAGAATTTGCGTGGGCGTGGCTGCTGTGAGATCAGGGTAAAGAATGCGTTCGACATCCCCATGTCGAGCAGCGTTTGAAATGCAACAAAGCTACCCAACAGGAATGCCAGGTCCCCGTACGCGGAAGGCTTGAGCACGCGCGCAACCAACATTCCGCTGACAAAGCTTAACACTGCGCGGCTGCCGTTGGAGAGAATCGACACAATGAAGCGCACACGCACCGAACTGGAATTTAGTATTCCCGCTGCAGCGCCTTTGGCTGGTGCTGATTGCGTCATCGGACCTGGCCGGCCTGAGGCCTGACATCGTCTGCCGCCGAAGCCGTCAATACATCTCGGAACTCGCGACTCCACAATTTGATCGCGTCAGGCGCAGTACGAGCGAAGCTATTGCAGAACTGGCGGCGCGCATATTGGCGTTCCGGATCGTTCCACCAGGCTTCGACGTCGCCGTAAATCCGGTTGACGCAAGCCGCTGCTTCAAGTGGGTCGTGGTATAGAATTCCTGCGCGGCGAAGTAAGTCGAAGACTGGCTGTGCCTCGGGTCGCAGTTCATGGGCTTCATCTTTCCAGAAGAGTACAGTTGGCTGGTCTGCCGCGAGCGATTCACCAAAGGTGGTTGAACAGTGGTCACAGACGTACAGTCTGCATTTACGTAGTCTCTCCGCAAAGGGAACAGCCCAAGTTTCTACCGCTAAATCTGGGAATGACCGTTGCAAGCGCATCACAATATCCCATCCCTGATCTTCACGATGCGGTCGTAACCGAACATGCGGCTTCACAAGGGTGTCAAGGGAACCTAGAAATATCTGCTGCCAGTCTAGATAACCGGAAAACATCTCCGGCGTAAAAGGGAATTCTCTTAGCCAACGGGGCGCAGCAGTAGTGGCCCACAGGATTCCCTCTCGCATGTTGTCCGCACCAATCTCTTCGCGACCGATAAGCTTACCCGCCGGCATCGGTATCACACGAGCATGGCAGTTAGACCTCTCCCACCCCCAGGAATAGTATCTGTCGCAAATGCTGGTCTCATGCTCTTCCGCGAACATCCAGGCAGGCACTCCATAACGCGTGCCATGAGGGGTTCCCAGAAGTAGGGTGCCCTGATCGGCGGCCCCTGCTGCGAATCGTTGAAATGCCTCATCCTCATAAAGGCCGTTGGCAGTGAAGATCGCCTTTGGATATTCGCGATAGATTCTTCGCGTCTGATCGCCAAGCACAGCATAGCTCTCTAGAAGCGACTGCGGCATATCGAGCGGGATTGTCTCGCGGAGCAGTTGCTCAAAGCGGGTACTCTCGCCGATTCTAGAACGCAATAGATGCCTCATCTCAAGTTGAACTGGAACCCGTGGTACAAGCACTTTGGGGGCGCTCATGCGCCGAGCGGACAGGCCTGTCTGCAGAAACAACTTCAGTTCGGTACTGTGCGGAAAGTAAGAGGACTTCAGCAACACCGCCTCGCGCGAACTACTCATACGCAGGAGAAGATTGCTGACCCACTTCAAAAAAACGCTTAGTCTTGCGGTATTCGCTCGCTGTCTGGTAACTTCATCGCCTACAACGTAGGGCTTTGTTTCCATCGGGATTCCGGCAAAGCGCATCACCCGTGTGCAAAGCTGCAGGCAATACGAGTCCTCTTTCATTAAAAAGATGAATTCCGCCGTGTCGGCAGGAACGACAAAAGATTCATCGCTCAGCCCGAGCGAGGTCAGCGCGGGATGGCTTTCCAGCGCTTGGTCCACCCTCGTCAGGAGGTCGTACATCATCGTTATGTAGTGGTGAAGCCAAGGACCAAACAGAATCCGCCAGTAGCGATTCGAATGCTGGCGCGAGTGCAATGCATTCAATGCTTCGCCGAGGTTGCCAAGCAACTGCTCGTACACGCTGTTGCAGATCCGCGCCGCATTGTGGCGGGCATCGGTCGATGCCCATGGGTTTTCCAGGATCTTCCCGCCCAGCTTTCCCCAATGGCCTCTTCGCGAAAACAGGCGACACCACAGGCCCAGATAGAGCATGGGGAAACGAGTGTCCCAAAACTCCTCGAGTGCCGTGACTGCGAGGAAAGTGCGATCTGGGTTTTCTGCTGACATAGGGTGCGGATGCGCGTTAGTGCAGGGGGACCATGCGATCACGGATACGGGCAACAGTGGATTGATGCCGACCACAGCTCGTTCCTCCTCAAGAATCCGCAATCTGCCTGCTGCCTGTTCCGCATGCAGGAGGGATACTAGATTGCGATTGTAGTCGTTCACCTCAATATAACGGCGGCGCAATGCACCGGTCAGAGTCGCCAGATCGCAATGCTCGTAGCATGGTTCGATATTCACGACCACACGCGGGGAAAATGCCGCGATTCCACTCACATAGTCGGAGGTCAAGTGAGGGATGTAATGAGCGGCCATCGACGTGAAGATCAATGCGCCTTCCGGTACCGGAAAATCAACGATCCATTTCGAGGCAAGATCGCAGTTTCCCACAGTTATTCTGATCGATGCGGCCAGTGCAAAGCGGCGAATAAGTTCGATGCCGCTAGCAGTGAATTCGCCTGCGAAAAGCGATAACCCCGAGAACGCCTGCTTGCGGGCGAGTTGCAGAATGACGCTGCCATAGCCCGCGCCCAACTCGACCAAAGCGGGCGCCGGGAGATAGCGGCTCAGTACCGATTCAATTACTGCCAGATAACGCCGGCGCGCCTCGACAGCAGACAATAACTCAAAGTGCCTGCCGATACTGCAAAGTGTATCCGGAATCTCCTCGATAGCCCACCCTTCGGCAGTATCCAGATCCACCGGGCCTGAATCGCTATTGACCCTGCTGAGCAGCGCGCCCCACTTTTCCTTCTCGTATTCACGAGTTACTTCAGCAGCAGACTTCTGTCGCTGGATCAGCGGCTCAAGGCCCAATAGCCGTGCTGGCCATCGAGAAAAAGAGGGCAGATCGTCGATCGTAAATTCTCTGGCGGACGTCGAGGGGTTCATGATTTCCTTAAGGATGGGCGGTTCGGAATTCCGGTGACTTGAAGAGTTGGATGATTTCCGGGTACGGAAGCGACATGCGCAGACCGCGTTCCGGAATGCAGGAGAATACCCGCTTGCCCGCATGAAGGGCTATCACGAGGGCCATGGAGTCACATCCAACCACCCAGTCCGCCCATGCACAGTCTTCCGCCAAAGTTCGTTCGAAACTCTCAGACACGGGGAGCTCGTTCCGGTGCTTCTCGATCACGGCCAGGTACTTGCCTGCAGTTTCTGCGGGATGCGGACGAACCATCACCGCAACCTTGTTACCAGTGCCTTCAAGGTAGGTGAGATATTGGTCCAGGGCCTCAAACTCAGTGTAGCCATAAGAGCGCATGTCGCCGTGATTCGCTTTCGCCGCCACAGATATCGGCTCGGTCACATAGAGTACGCGGATCTTATTGCTGCCACCCGCTGGCCGCGGGAAAGCCTCAATCTGCTCCTTCATCTCCTCCAAGTATTCATTCGGTACCAACTTTACAACGCTAACGGGAAAGGTCTTCTCCGCAAGGGAGAAGGCATACAAGTCGCCGGTCCAAATCTCGCTCGGCAATACCTCCCGGCCCTCCCAGTCGAAACGCTCACGGTAGTTTGTCCAATGGTCAAGATAAGCCGCAACTGGAGTCCCTTGCCGCCGCGCGGAGTAGATCGCAATTCTCTCAAGGTTGGAGCCGTATCCAGTTCCCGTAAGGACAAAATCGGCCGCGCTAATACCGGCTTCCATCTCGGAAACGGGAAGAATATCGATCGCGCACTGCTTCCTCCGGAAGACCTTCACTGCAGGGCCGTCGAGGAGGAAGCGGTAATCGGCATCCCCATGCTTCTTGACCCATGCCGATACGACTTCAGCCCCTCCAGCATCGTAGGAGACAACGAGGACTCGCTTCATCAGAGGCCTTCGTTCGAGGCACTGGAGGCTTGTTGGCGCAATGCCAGAAGTTGGTCCCAGACCTTGTGGAACGCAGCAGCGACCAAGTCGACTTCGTGGTTGTCGAAGTTGTGCAGACAAAACTGCAGTCCCATAAAGGTTTCATCGTGCAAACGTTCGGAGACCGGGCAGATTCCCTTTGCATAGGAAACGCTGCCATTGTAGCTTCCTCCGCGCCATGGAAAGCCCTTCTTTCCGTAGGCAATCTTGTTCTGATACATCGGGAGCAAGTGCAAATTGACATAGCCAGACATCAGCCCAGGGACCCCTTCGGCCTGCAGCGCTGTGATCATTTGTTGCCGGGAGATGCCGAGTTCCTTCGAATCGATTACCAGGGGATAGACGTAGAAGACATGCGTACAGCCCGGGCGCACAATCGCAGTCTTGAGGCCTCGCAGGTCCGCAAGCAAGGAAGAAAGACGCGCACCGGTCTGGCTCTTTTGATCAGTTAGCCGTTTTAGTTTTTTCAATTGCTCCAGTCCAATGGCCGCCTCAATCTCCCCTAGGCGAAAGTTGAAGCCTAGCATGTTGCTCAGATCCTCACAGCCCTTGCCCCCCACCACAGCCTCAGCATGGTTGCGAATCATCTGTAGCCGCTCGGCTAAGCGCGCGGAACGGCTCACGCAAACGCCGCCTTCTCCTGTATGGATGTGCTTATGGTAGTTTAGGCTGAAGACGCCAATATCCGCGATCGTGCCGACAAACAGACCATTATAGAGGGCACCCGGAGCTTGCGCGGCATCCTCAATGACTTGCAGGTTGTACTTTTGCGCCACCCGCATGATTGCTTCGAGATCTGCGGCATGACCGAATATATCAGTAACAATAATTGCTCTGGTGCGGGGAGTAACGCAGCGTTCCACCGCCTGCGGATCCAGATTGAAGGTATGCGGCTCGATATCCGCAAAAACAGGAATTGCATTCCAGACCAGAATGGCTGTCGCGGTGGCACACATTGTCCAAGGACTCACAATAACTTCATCGCCTGGTTCGATTCCAAGAGCGCCAACGGCTGCAATCAACCCCGAGGTCGCAGAATTTACGGATACCGCATGCTCGATCCCAAAATGCTTCTGCCATGCAGTTTCAAACTCTTGTACTTTCCGACCACCATAGAAATCTTCATGCCATCCCCCAATGAATTTCGACAGAACACCTGCCTGCATAACCTCTTTGACTGCGATGACTTCTTCGCTGCCGATAGAGTTATAGCGCCGAAACTCGGTCGCGATCACGGGGGAGCCCCCCAAGCACGCAAGTTGATCAGTCATGTGCCACCTCGAATGTAGAATGAGCCATCATCTGCTGAACGACTTCCATGGTACTCAGTGCTGTTATACCGGTTGAAGCAACGGGCGAGCCGGTCGATAACGCGTCAAATATTGCCTGCGCCACATGTAACTGGTACCGGCCCAAGTCCGTCTTAATTCGTTCACTTGATTCGGCGAGAATCGTATATCCTGACAACTGCGGATGTTGTTGAGTGTTCCGCAGCTCGATGATTTCTCCGGCGGCAGTATATCTCACATCGCCCTTATCGGAAATCAACCACAAATCACGCATCGAAAAGCATTCCTCGCGGGCAGCAAGGAAGTACACGTCGACATCGCCAAATCGAACCAGCACATCCGGCTCACAATCAAACTCGGCAAATGGCCGCCCCGTTTGTAGCACCTGCACCCGGCTTGCGGGACCGAACAAAAACGACAAAAGATCGACGAAATGTGAACCATTTGTGAGAACTCCCTTGGTATACCACTGCACGCCCTTGTAGAAGGTACCTAGTGAGCCGGTCTGGATGCGCCGCTTCAGTTCCAGCACCCCTGGCTCAAATCGCCGCATGTAATTTACCACGAGCAGTGAACCTGCGGAGTCGGCTGCTTCAATCATTGCCTTACCTTCAGCAGGAATAACCGCCAGCGGTTTTTCGCATATGATGGCCTTAGGCTTGTGCGCGACCACTTCGCAAAAGGTGGGATGGTGTAGCGGGGTTGGAGTACAAAGTGCAACAACATCCGGCGAACAAGCGATCCATAATTCCGCAATAGAGGCGAACGCTGGCTTGCCGTATTTCATAGTGAAACGCCGGCGAACTGTGAAATCTGGATCAACGCCTCCCACGAGTTCAAATCCCGAATGATAATGAAAGGCCGCTGCGTGTGTCAACACACGCGAACTGTCGGGACAATCGTAATCGAAACCTTGCCCAATATTGCCGAGACCAATCACGGCTGCTGCGAACTTCATGCGTGCATTCCTTTGCGGTGGACTGCTTCGTTAATCGCAATCCACTCAGGATGTTCGTGTCGTAGCAACCGGATCACATCCCCGCAGGAAAACCTCGGGTTGGCAACGCCGAAATACTCGACGATGTTTTTAAGCAATCGGTAGTCGGCTTCCTCATCAAGCGTCAGGCCGAGTTCCGGCCAATGTAGATCGGGCGGAGCAACCAAGATTACATACGGAAACAAACTGGGATTCATGCGGATATGCCGGCTCACATGTTCGCGGTCAAGCCGTTCCGTGGTCATGGCGAACGATCGCTTGAGCGTTTCTAACCGATACACCTGCGTGTCCATGCCGACAGGATAGCTGCGGAACTCTACCCCTACGTTGCTGGCATATTGACATTCATTGTGAAAGAACATCTGAATGGTTTGTTCCACAATGTTCGGATCAATGATCGGGCAGTCCCCTGTGATCTCGACGATCACATCAGCGCTGACGGATTCGCCAGCCCCAATCACTCGCGACATCACATCATCCTCGCTGCCGCGGAACACAGCGATGTTCTGCGTACGAGCAAATTCATCGAGCACGTCGTCTGTCCGATTCACAGTAGTTGCAAGCACAATCTGGTCAATCGAAGATACCTGGCGCAATCGCCCGATCAGGTGCTCCAACATCGGTTTATTCGCAGCGGGCAGCAGCACCTTGCCTGGCAGTCGTCTGGAGGTCATTCGAGCTTCAATGGTTGATACGACTTTCATGCCAACAACTCCCATGTAACTGGAGTCCCACGCTTGACGTCCCGAGCGACAGTTTTGCCGAGCATCGTTTCGAAGTATTTAGGAGGAAGACCGAATCCAGGGCGTATAGAACGCATGTTGTCGCGCGTCAACTGCGACCCCGCCTTAACGTCGTGCACAACATACAAGGAGCGGCGGAATTTGAGTGATTTGTCTTCATCGCCAGAAGGCCCGTAGCAGACATTGCCGAGGGACTGCCAAGCACGTTCTGTCTCCAACGCCAGCATGCGCATCTCTTCGGGCTCGAGCGAAAACGCGGAGTCTACGCCGCCATCAGCTCGCCGCAAGGTGAAGTGCTTCTCAATCAGAGTGGCACCGAGGGCTATGCTAGCAACCGCGACACCTATTCCCATAGTGTGGTCGGACAGCCCGACTTGGCATCCGAACAACTCACGCATATGCGGAATCGTAGCGATATTGGTGTCATGCGGAGTGGCAGGATAACTGCTGGTGCACTTGAGCAGAACGAGATCGCGGCAACCTGATTCACGCGCCGTTCGAACTGTCTCGTCGAGTTCGGCAACTGTCGCCATGCCAGTGGAGATGATCATTGGCTTCCCCGTGCTGGCAATCTTCCGAATCAACGGCAAATCAGTATTCTCAAAGGATGCAACCTTGTAGCACGGCACATCCAGCGATTCAAGAAAATCAACAGCGCTGTTATCAAATGGCGTGCTGAAGCTAACCATGCCGAGTTCGCTGCAACGTTTGAACAGCGGCTCGTGCCACTCCCAGGGTGTATAGGCCTGCTGATAGAGCTTGTAGAGCGACTGGCCGCTCCACAAACTCTCGGGGGACGAAATGAAGAAGTCTCCCTCATCAATATCCAGGGTCATCGTGTCGGCCGTGTACGTCTGCAGCTTGACCGCATGGGCACCGGAGTTCGCTGCCGCCTCGACGATAGCCAACGCGCGCTCCAGCGAATGATTGTGATTGCCGGACATCTCCGCGATGATAAAAGGCGGCTGGTCAAGCCCAACTTTACGATTTCCGACGGTGATGGTTTTGATCATAGATTTGCAAGCTTACTTGTAACTATTCTGAAGAAGGCTCGCCTTCCTCGATGAGTTGCAGCCGTAAATATATCTTTTGACCCTTCTCGACGAAATAAGCTCCACTGCATCCGGAAAAGGTTCGTGCACGGATTACGTCCAACAAGTGTCGCGCGGAATACACCCCATCCAAGTGAATCTCGTCGATCTTCTGCACGTCGGTGACTCGGTGGATAGAACCATCTACCCCTCGTTGAGACCGACACGGCACATTCCCAGAGCGAACCAGGGGCCAGGTCTCTCGAAACAACTCCACGCAAGCATTCTCTAGCTTTCGATAAAGAGTTTCACCTGTGTCCGTCGCATCGACTGGGACTTCGCACTGGGCGATGATGTCTCCAGTATCCACGCCGGGATCGATGTAATGCAAGGTTGCACCGGCGGGTGTACCTTCAACGATGCTCCACACATTCGGATATGACCCGCGATTGTAAGGCAGCAGTGCGGGATGCAAGTTAATACATCGCTCGGGGAACAGGTCGAGTACTGCGGGTCGTAGTATGTGGCCAAAGAAAGCCGAAACGCCAATCTCTGGACGTAATGCAGCAATCCTCTCAAGAGTGCCGAGGGAAGATAGCTGTGAGGCGTCAAAGACCGTATCGGGACTGGACTGGGAAGATGCAATGATTTCGTCGCCAAACTTTCGGCAGTGAGGTGGGTGAAGGACCACTCCAACGATGTCGTCTCCGTGCTCCCGGATGCATGAGGCAACATTAGAAGCGATACGATTGTTGCCGAAAAGTATCACTCGCATTTGGGCCCCACTGAAACAGAACGGTGTTCCTTTGTTCTTGATGATTCATCGCTGTTCAACGGACACAGAAGTACAGAAACCACCAATTCACAACCTGTTCCGTCCACCAATTCCCCAGCAGCCGAGGATAAACGACGAACCTCTTGGGGATCGTCAAGGAGTCTTCGCAGAGAATCACTGATTGCGCTACCTGTGACCTCCCCGGCTCTTCCGAGGTAAACAAGAGTTTGCGCTGTAGCCATTGCCCGTATTGTCGGCTCTTGGTTCGGCGCAATTGTGATAACAATAGCTGGCAACCTCAAGCAACACCGCTCCCAAGTGGTGATCCCACCAGCGCCAATTGCGATGTCAGCCTCGTTCATCAGTCTCGCAATGTGATCTGGTTGATGATACAGACTAATATTACTGACTTTGGAACAAAGTTGAACAAGCTCGTCAAATCCAGTGTATGACTGCCCAACGACCACCTCGATATGAATCGATCTATCGATGTCCTGGATTGCAGCGACAGTCAGAAATGTCTCATGGCCGCTGTCTGACCCGCCAAACGACACGTGCACTCTCCGAATACTGCCATTGCGCGGGCGCGCATGGGTGCGGATCTGCGTAAATTCAGGCCTAATCAACGCGAAGCGTGGACCAAACAGAGTAACGCAAGCATCCGGCAGCAATGCCTTGTAGCGCTCAGCTGGGTCGAGATGGAAATTATGATCAAGCAGGACATCGCAGTCGTGTGCACGGTTCGCGAGATCGTCGATCACGAGAATCCGGCCAACGCGGGAACGCAGGCTCGATTCCCACTGTGATCCCAGCCCATAATGATCGACCACCAGCCAATTGAACTGCACGCCCTGCCGGTCCAGCCACAGAGCGATCTCTGCCGCATCGGATGCCTCATCGGCTCCGCTTTCCAGCAAACGGTAGACTCTAAATCCGGCGGATTCCAGCACCCCGATGGCGTCACCGCGTGCTGGACGGCAAACAAACTCCACTTTTGAGCCGCGCCGGCGCAGGGCTTGAGCCAGCGCGAGATCGCGCATGATGTGGCCGGCTCCAATTATCGCCGACGAATCACATCGAAATAGAACATTCATGGTGCATCGATTAATTGTCAAGCCTCTTCTGTTCTATGTGAATGTTAAGGGCAGCTATGTCGGGATGTGCGGCAAGAAAAGTCAGTACCTCGTCGGTGTTAAATGGGCTTCCGCGACGATACAAATATGAGTAGATGTTGTTGATTAGCTCAAAATCTTCTCGAGTGTCGAGAGTCCAACGGTACGCAGAAAAATCTTTATCCTGACAAAATCCTTGTAGCTGGAACTTCTCCGGATGCCGATACAGGTAGGGGGTTACGTGCTCGTGTTCAGCGGGAGTCGTAGCGTTCTCATACGCGCATTTCAGCGCAGAAAAAGTGAAGATTTCCGCATCCAGACCTCGTGGGAATGTGCGATTTAGAGTATTACTCAAATAATCGATTTTCCTCGCTTCCGTTCTCGATTTAAACCGTTCGAGCATTCTAGTTAACAACTGGCCATCAAATAGTGGACAGTCTGATGTAACTCGGACTATAATATCTGCTGATACCTCCTCCGCAGCTAGATAATAGCGCGCGAGTACGTCGTTTTCACTTCCTCGGAACACGTAGGCACCGCAACGAAGCGCTTCTGCGGCAATGGCATCATCAGCCTCTGCGGTGGTAGTCGCTACAACCACGCCATCTAGAAGAGCGCAAGTACGTACTCGCTCAATCGTATGATCGAGCACGGTACGCCCCGCCAATGTCATCAGGACTTTTCCACTAAGCCTGGTCGACCCCATACGAGCTTGAATAATCGCAATTGTCTTCACACCCAACGCCTCAGGATACCGCGGAAGTAAGCATATCAACTATATAGTCTTGCTCATCTTCGGTCAGGCCATAATAAAGGGGTAAACTAAGTGCCGCGGAGTAATAGGTTTCGGCATTGGGAAAATCGCCGGGATTGAATCCCATGCGGCGATAGTACGGCTGCAAGTGCACAGGAATGTAATGTACGTTAGCTAAGATGCCAGCCGATCTAAGCGCATCAAACACCTTGCGACGCATATGGACATCTCCAGGCTCGACCTGGATGACGTACAGGTGCCAGGAGGAACGACCCTCCGCATGTTGATATGGAGGAATAACCGGTAGGCCAGACAATAGCCTGTCGTAACGCGCTGCAAGATATCTCCGTCGCACAACAAATTCGTCCACTCGCGTCAACTGGCTTGTCCCGAGCGCCGCCTGAATATCAGTCATCCGATAGTTGAAACCGAGAGTAACCTGTTGGTAATACCACGGGCCTTCGGTCTCCCACTGCATAAGTGCTGGGTCGCGGGTTATTCCGTGAGAGCGCAGCAGGGCGATGCGGCGCGATAGATCGGAGTCATTCGTCAGGACCATGCCGCCTTCGCCCGTGGTGATAATCTTCACAGGATGAAAGCTGAAGACGGCAATATCCGCATAGCGGCAATTGCCTACCTTTCCATCCAGATAATCCGCGCCGACGGCGTGCGAGGCATCCTCAACGATCCGAAAACCATATTGTTTACCTAATTTGGCAATTTCACGCATATCGCATGATTGCCCCGAAAAGTCAACGGGAACTATGACTTTCGGCAACTTCCCTTCGGTTTTTGCCTGCTCCAATTTGCGTGCCAGCGCCTCGGCAGAGAGGTTGTAGGTTTTCGGGTCAATGTCGACAAAATCCACATGCGCGCCGCAGTATAGGCCACAGTTGGCGGATGCAACAAAGGTATTCGGTGAGGTCCAAAGCCAATCACCGGGACCGAGATCCAGCGCCAGGCACGCCAAATGGAGCGCTGACGTAGCGTTGCAGGTTGCCAAAGCATGCTTGGCACCACAGTATGCTGCGACAGCCTCTTCAAATCGCTCGACGTTAGGACCCTGCGTAAGCCAGTCGGACTGAAGCACTTCCACAACGGCGCTGATGTCTGCCGAGGTAACGTCCTGCCTGGCGTAAGGAATCGGCTTATGCATTAATCGCCATAGCTTTCTGATCGACTTTAAGCAGGTCAATCACGCGAAGGCCTTGCACTGAGAAATGTAAAGACTTTTCCCTGAGCAGTAGCCGAACCCCTGTTTGACGAATCCGCCAATCTGGCCTAGAAAAATGCGACTATCTTGCCGTCCGTAGGGCAAAGTCTTCTCCGCAACCTGCTCGACTTTTGACTGAAGTCTAGACATGTACCGGGTGTTCCTCAGCCAAGTCCCGCAGTTCGTCGAGAGACAGCCAATTAGTATTGCCGTCGCTCGTATAGCGGAAGCCGTCCGGCAAAGCACGCCCGGCAGACCAGTTCTCGTTCACCCACCAGGGATACGCCGGACGGATGACGAACATCGTATCGAGTTCTACAGAGTGCCTGGCTTCGTCATCCGAGAGAAGCACTTCGTGCAGCTTTTCGCCGGGACGAATGCCGATCTTGTCAACGCGGCAGCCCGGGGCGATGGCGGCCGCCAGGTCCATTATCTTCATGCTCGGGATCTTGGGAACGAAAACTTCTCCGCCGTGCATCTCTTCGATACAGCGGATCACGAACCGGACGCCTTGATCCAAGGTGATCCAGAACCGTGTCATGCGATCATCCGTCACCGTCACCCGTCCGCTGGAACGCTGCATCTGGAACAACGGGATCACACTGCCGCGGCTGCCCACCACGTTGCCATAACGGACACAGCTAAAACAAGTTGGCCCCTCCCCTCGGTAGGAGTTTGCCTGGACAAGCAGTTTCTCCGCTACCAGTTTCGTGGCACCGTACAAGTTTACAGGGTTGACCGCCTTGTCTGTACTGAGACTCAGAACTTTCTTGACTCCGGCATCCAGAGAGGCATCGATGATATTCTTTGTCCCCTCGATATTCGTCGCCACGGCTTCGATAGGGTTGTATTCGCAGGCTGGCACCTGTTTAAGGGCTGCGGCGTGCACCAGAATATTCACACCTTTCATTGCGCGGCTCAAGCGGCTGGAGTCGCGCACGTCGCCAATGAAGTAACGCAACGATTCATGGTCTAATCCAGCCACGCGCATCTCGTACTGCTTCAGTTCATCGCGGCTGAAGATGATGAGCTTCTTTGGATGGTAGTTCTTCAGCATCGTTTCGGTAAACCGCTTGCCGAATGAACCTGTTCCACCTGTTACCATTACCGTCAAATTAGACCACGGCATATGCTTACTTACCCTTCGTAGAGTTGGAGGTTTGGTTGACCAGCCCATTCATCGTGGCTGGCATTGCTATCATCACGTTTGAGTAACCGTCGGACTGTGTTGGTTTGTGGCGTAGAGGCTGATATGCATCCGAATCGGCGGATAAACGAAAAGCGTGCCCACCGTACCTGTCAAAGCGTAGTTTCCGCTTGCCGCAGGTCGCCGTCCACTATCCTTCGCGAAGACTCTATGACGAGCTACTGACGCGGCTCTGATCCCTTTAAGCGCGTGTGAACCCAATTGATTCCAGGCAGACGCCAAAACCACCGTTGAGAGTTCAGCGTGGTGTTGACAATCTCTGTCACCAGTTTCTTCCGTTCGTCCTGTGCATCCATTTCTTTCCAAGCAGACATTGCAAGCACGGAAATGCATGCTACAAAGAGAGATAGCATCGCGCCTAAGATCACAATCTCCCTTCGGGCTGGAGAGGACTTGCGCTGCGGCACATTGGCCACATCCAGAACGCGAACCGTAGGAATCTCTTTTGCCTCTTGAACCTTGGCTGCCTCATACTGCTTGGTCAGAGCCTCCCACAATGCCTCCTCAACAAGAACCTTCCGATTCAAGTCTGCGTAAGTGAGTCCCAATGCAGGCAATGCTCCGAGTGAGGGATAATCAGATTCGCTCGTATAGGCACTGGAGCCACTTTTCTGAGAGAGCCCGGTAATCTTATCCATTTGCTTTTGAAGCTCTTCGACGCGAGCGCTCGCTGTGCGCACTCTGACGTTGTCTTTCGAATAGGCCTGACGTAATCCTGCTAAGTCTGAGCGGGCAGTTGCCAATTCATCTTGGAGCTTGAGTCCAGAATCCACCATTGCCCTTGCCTGCGAAGGCATGTCGATTGTCCTGCTTTTAGTAGAAAACCGGCTAAGAGCTTCAGCCGAATCATCCAGGTCTTTCTTAATCTCCTTTAGGCGCTCTTCTAGAAAGATTCGCTCTCGCCGAGCGGCGGAAGTGCTGTTGTTGTTAACAACACGATCCAGTTCTGCAACGTACCCCTGTGCTAGGTTTGAAGCGAGCACGGGGTTATCGGCTTTAACATTTACGGTAACGATTCCGCTCTTGAGGTCTTCCCGGATGACGGTGTCGGCCGTCAGTCGTTTGCAGGCATCTTCGATGAGGTGCTTCTTGTAGTGGTGAACAAGGTCGAAGCGAGTAACCACGCTTTCCTGGACTGTCCGGCTTCCCAAGATGCCGACGAATATCGCTCCCGGGCTTTTTATTCCCAGCACTGCGCTGCCAACACTAGCCGCAGGACCGGCAGATGAAAGCCAGCTCATCAGGTTGGAATTGGAAGAGGCGCTATCGGGAGGCATTAGAGTTGTCGTCGATGTATACATAGTCGGTAGAGAGAGGGCATATAGCAATGAGAGCAGAATGCCGCTGGCAAGAATGCCAAAGAACATCCTCCGTCTCACCCAGCACGACCGCAGGAAACGAGTGATTCGTAAACTCAGAGCTTCAGTCGTTTCTTCATCGCTGGCTGATTCAAGGTCATTTGCCTGGGTCCAAGGTTCCAAACCCGGTGTTGCGCTTTGAGGTTGGTCCATTTGAGAGTCACTTTCTGGGAAACTATGCGGTGCCAAATCGCCGCCTGACAGATAGGTCAACTATTGCACTTACATGTTGGCCCAAATTGTGTCGCTTTGCCTATTGCGCCAGCTTGCTGCCTTGTCGGTAAATTCCTGCGCATAGGGCCGAATCGTTGAAGCCATTTGGGAAATGCCTTGTACTTTGTCAGAGAACCCCGCCAATGGCTAGAGGAAGGGATGCCGCCGACATGATCTGCGCTATACCCATTATGTTTTGCCAGACCGGTGAAGCGCCAATAATCTTCTCGGGAACGAACACGGAATCGCCGGGCCGCAGCCGGAGGTTCATGGAATTACCGTTCATCCAACTATTCTCGTGTGCTACTACGGACCCATCGGCACGTAAGACATAAATGTATTTTTTGTTGCCATAGGGTGTCGCCCCGCCAGCCTTCCGCAAATACCAGCTTAAATCTCTGCCCGGGACGTAGCTTACCGCTGTTGGGTTATATACCTGGCCACTAACCATCACGAAATTCGGCCGCTTGGGAATGACCAGCGTGTCGCCTGCACGCATTTCAATATCCGCCGATGTATTTTCCCATTTGCCGATGTCCGGAGAAATGTTGATTACCAGCCGGCCGCTGGCGGGATGGCTGCGAAGCGCCGTGAGAACTTGTTGTCGTTGCTGTTGAATTGACTGTTGTATAGATGATTGTGCCTGCTCGGACATTGCCCCTGGCCTAAAATCGACTGGCGTGGTTTCGATTCGTTGAATCATCTGCTGGCGGGCTTGCTCGCCTAGTTCGCGAACTTGCACGCGCTCCAGGACGGCGGCGGCCGGATACGCATCCTCTCGGAAGCCGCCAGCACGCTTCAGAACCGAACTCAGGCGCTCTCCCTGTTCAATCCCGTAGCTGCCGGCATGCTCGACCTCACCATTTATCGTCGCCGATGCACCGATGTCCTGCCAGCCGGCCAATCGCCGAATGCTGACGACATTGCCGGGCTTCAGCACGACATCTGCACTTTTGTCCCCATCAAGCGCTTTCTCCACAGCGACGATGCTATGGTTGACCAGCACCTTCTGGCCATCCTGAACTACATAGCTGGAAAGATCGGCTTCATCTCGATAAGCACTGCGGTTAAAGCCTCCCGCCATGCGCACCAGATCAGCCAGCGTCATACCTTGAGACATTGGAAACTCGCCGGGGCGAAGGACTTCCCCCTCAATAGAAACCCTCGGCGAATCGATCTCATACCGGCTGAAGATGCGGATTAGATCGAACGGCTGAAGTTTGATTGAATCGTTACCGATCAGCACGTCAGGCAAACTGAAGCTTATGGTCTCTGGCCGGAAGTCCGGCGGCTGCAAACGAACGAGTTCAGCGTGATCGGCCGGTTCCGGCATCACGTCTTGGTACGAATGCAACAGATCGTTGAGGGTCATCCCTTCCCGATAAGGATACTTACCGGGGCGAAAAACATGCCCTTCAAGATAGACTGCCTGTTCGTTGTAGGGCAAAATCTGCGAAATTACGACGTCGTCCCCGCCTTGCACTCGGAAATCGGCCAGCTTCTGTTTCACTCCTTCCGCGTTGTCCGGAAGTTGCAAACTAAACATGGTGCGGCGTTGGTGGGCTTCAATTCGTTCAACATTGATCTGTTTCAAGCTCGCGGAAGCCAGCA
>OCZT010000888.1_pt1 | contig 30405 bp, 27 predicted proteins | sample 1539031 | NCBI WGS metagenome assembly OCZT01 (sample SAMEA3539308, study PRJEB22396) | soil metagenome | biome: tundra; feature: field; material: soil | place: USA | collected 2010-05 | depth 0.15 m | reverse complement strand
CTCAACAAACACCTCAAGAGGCTCAAAATCTAACCATTTCTATGGGATGGCTGTGAAAAATGACCATTCCTTCAAGCTCGTCGCCGCCGTCATCCTGACAGGCGTTTTCCTCGCCTTGTTCGATTCCGCCCACGCCGCCGAGGCCACCGCCAAGCCCAAGCACACCCGGACGCGCACCGGCACTTATCAAAGCAGCAACGGCAACAGCGGAACGCTCAGTTCAACCGTCACCCGCGGCGCTGGCGAAACCACGCGCAACGGCACGTTGACCAATCAGAACGGCCAGACCGCCACCCACACCGCCGACCGCACGTATGACAAGACGACCGGCACGGGCACCGTCTCCTCCTCCACGACCGCGTTCGATGGCGATACGATGAGCCGCCAGGGCACGTTCACCAAGAACGCCGACGGCACCGTCTCCAGCCAGGGCACTCTCACCGGTTATAATGGCAAGACCGCGACCTACGCGGACACGATCACCAAGACGGCCAATGGCAGCACGACCACGGGCACGATCACCGGCGCCAATGGCAAGACCGCTACCGTCAACAGCCAGGTCATCCGGACGGCTCCTGGCGACGTCACGCGTGATACCACGGTGACTGGCGCCAACGGCAAAACGCTGGAGAAGGATGTCGCCACCAAGATCAATCCCGACGGCACGGGCACGCGCGTCGTCGAGGTCACCAAGCCGGACGGCACGACGGAAACGCGCACGGAAACCTTCGCCGTCACGGACTTCGGCGCGCCATCGATGCCGTAATTCCTTTCGCCAATCCTGATTGGTAGCTGGGGTGAAACCGCCGCGGAGCCTGGGGGCCTGCGGCGGTTTTTTCTGTCTTGGTGCCTGCCGGCGGCGCGACGCGCGCGTCAGCCGATGACCATTTCCCGGAGCCGGGTGGCGTAGTGGCAGAAATTCGGCCACGAGACGTCGTTGGGCACGTGGTGGTCGAGGTCGGGGATGTAGCGCCCGGCCACTAGCGCAGGCCTGATGCGCTCGAGTTCGGCGTCGATGGTCGCGGGACCGAGCGCAAGGGCGCGCTTGTCGATCCCGCCCATCATCGCCAGCCCGGGATATTTTCGTTGGAAAACCCTCACGTCCGCCCCGGCCGCCACCTCCATCGGAAAGAGAAAGTTGACGCCCGCCTCCAGCATCGGCGGGACGATGAGATCGGGTTGCCCGTCCGTATCCACGGAGATGACCGGGATGCCGTGTTCGCGCGCGAAGGCGTGAATCCGCCGGTAACACGGGCCCATGAACTCCCGCCAGTGTGCCGGAGAAATGAGTGGACCCTGCCGCCCGCACATGTCCTCCCATAGGTGAATCATATCCACCGGCACTTCCCTCACCACCTGATTGAAGACTTCCAGATAGAGACCGGTCATGTGCTCCATGATTTCGTGCACCAAGGCGGGCTCTTCACAGAACGCAGCCAGACATTCCTCGTCGCCGAGCAGCCAGCGCAGGGTGCCGAAGATTCCGGTGTCGGGGAAATGGCCGATCTGGATGGGAAGGCCCGCCGCCGCCCATGCGCGGCACGGCTCGCGCCAGCCGGTGTCGAGGCGTTGCGGATCCTGCGGATTCAGCCGTTCCGCGCGGTAACGCTCCCAGTCGGCGCGGGACTTCACCGGCCAGGCGATGAACTCCGACATGCTCTCGATGCCGCGGAGGTTGCGCCGCCGGATGCCCCAACTGTCAATGAACGTGATGGATTCGGCATCCTCGCTCACCGTCGCGCTGAAATCCGGCAGCGGTCCGAGCCGCAACGGCACGACCTTCGGAATCTCGTCCGCGCCGAAATGCGCGCGCACATCGGCGAAGGATTGAAACTTTTCCGGCAGCCCCTCGTGTTGCCAGCGCTCCCAAGTGGAGCTCCACACCCACCAATACAGCCAATAAGGGGCCCGGTCCCGGGGCCGGCCCAACACGGTGGCGAGAAAGCGTTCGCGATGGGTCATGGTCCGGGGAGGTGAAGCTGGTCGCCTCCCGGCAGCGACTCAATGGTCCGGTTGCACTCAAAGCACCAGAGCTCCCAGGTGCCATCGACGTAGTTGTCGCTTGCGGGCCGGGCGCACGCTTGCGCGAACAAATACCACCGGTCGCCGATCGGGTAGAGCGCGGGCGTGGCCACGTGGTAGAGCGTGCGGTCGGAGTAAAGCCCGCGCCATGCGGTCTGGAGCAGGCAGTCGAGGTCCAGCTGCACCCAGCCGCGCACCGGATCCAGGCTGACCGCGAGTCCCGGCCGCCAGCGTCGACCCGCGTCGGGACCCGCCTCCATGCACAGCACGTAAGTCCGGCCGATCTTCGTGATTTGATGCCACTCGTAATAGGCGCCGGGGGTGGACAGGAAAATCTGGCCCATGCCGCGCGGATCGGCGCTCTGCCATTGCCGGGTCCAGGATTTTCCATCCCGCGATGTGGCGTGCCGGATGCCCGGCAGAATTCCATCCCGCCCGCGGTAGGCGTAATACATGTGCCAGTCCCAGCCTTGGACCGCAGCGTTCCATTCGCGCAGCACGGCCGATTGCGAAACCATTTCCTCGTAAAACGGCGCGGCCGGCTCGGGAGCGAGCAGCGGTCGGTCGATCCAGCGCATCACCGTCCGCTCGGTCACCGCAGAATATCCGTCGGCCCCCGCCGGGCAGATCGCCAGGCCAATGTGGTCGTGGATCGTTCCGGTCGTGCCGGAATAGTAGAGATAGTAAGCGTCCTCCTCAGGAATGTAGAGGATGGCATCGAGCCGGATCGTACCGGAATCCCAGCCGGTCCGGCCGGGATTGAAGAACGGATTTTCGGCGTCCTGGTGCCAGGTCCAGGGATCGGTGACATGGGCCCAAGCCTTGCCGATCGCCGCCACCGCGCGATTCGCCGCCGACACCCCGGAATAAAACATGATCAGCCGGCCAGGGTCCTTCGGGTTCGGCAGGATGCAGGGCTCCTCCACCTGCTGCGACTGCCACGCCCACCCGGTGCGGTCGATGATGACTTTTCCGTGGACCGCCATGGTTCAGCCCTTGAGCGCGCCGGCCGACACGCCCTTCACGATGTGGCGTTGCAGCAGCAGATAAAGGATGAGGATGGGGAGCGTCACCAGCACCAGGCCGGCGAAAAGCATGCCGTAATCCGAGCGAAATTGTGAGGTGATCGAAAGGTTGGCGAGGCCGAGCGGCAGGGTGCGGGCCCGGTTCGCCACGTCCCCGCCCGTCAGCATGAACGCGAAGAAATACTCCTTCCACACGCCGATGAATTGGAAGATGGCCACCGTCACGAGGCCCGGTCGGGCGAGCGGCAGCAGCACGCGCCAGAAGGCGGTGAACTCGCTGCAGCCATCGATCACGGCGGCCTCGTAAAGCGAGCGCGGCAGCGAGCGGAAAAACCCGGCGAGGATGAAGATCGCGAACGGCAGGCCGTTGGCGGTGTAGACCAGGACCAGGCCGAGCCTCGAGTTGAGCAGATCCAGCGCGCGCAGCTCGAAGAACAACGGAATGACCGCCAGCTGCGCCGGAATCATCAGCCCCGCCAGAAAAAGCCAGAAGACCGCCCGGCCGGCGGGATGATAAAAACGCGCGAGGGCGTAGGCGGCCATCGCCCCGAGCCCGACGATGAGCGCGACCGAGGCCACGGTCACCACCACGCTGTTGGAAAAATAATTGCTGAACCGGGCGGTCCGCCAGGCCGACGTGTAATTCTCGGCGTGCAGCGCGCCCAGCGCCGGCAGCGCGAAGGCGTCGTGGAAAATGGCGCGGTCGTCCTTGAACGAGGAATACGCGATCCACACCATCGGAAACACCACCCAGGCCGCGTAGCCCAGCAGGATGGTGAAGATGAGTGCCGAGGAAAGTTTGCCCGCGGGTTTCATGCTAGAGCTCGACTACCTCGCGCTTCAGCCCGCGCATCACCGCGGCGCTCGTCGCAAAGACGAGCCCGAACAGCACCACCGCGATCGCCGTCGCCCGGCCGATGGCGAATTCCTTGAACATGGTCGAGACGAGCAGCGTGCCGAGCGTGTGGGCCGTCGTGGAGGGCTCCTGCGACGTGAGCAGCCAGATCATCTCAAAGGCGTTGAGCCCCGCGATGACGAGAAACACCGCGCTCACCACGATGATTTCCCAGATCATCGGCAGCGTGATCAAAAAGAACTGCCGGACCCGCGAGGCACCGTCGAGTTCCGCCGCCTCGTAAAGCTGCGGATCAATTCCCTCCATCGCCGCGAGGTAGAGGATCAGGTTGAAGCCGCAGGCCATCCAAAGGTAGATCGGAATGAGCGCGCGGTAGAGGTGCGCCTGCGCCAGCCACGGATAACCGTCGAAGCCGCGCAGCCAGTCGTTGTCGAGCCCGTTGCCCAGCGCCACGAGCGCAGCATTGACCAGGCCGCCGTGCGGCTCGTAGGCGCCGAGCCAGAGCAGCGTGGCGGCCACGCCCCCGAGCAGGTTGGGAAACAGGAACACCGCGCGGAAAAAATTCGCCCCGCGGACCCCGCGATGGATGAGCGCCGCAAACAGCAGCGCCAGCGGCACGACCACCAGCGCGGGCACCACCATCAGAAAGGCGTTGTTCGCGAGCGCCGACCAGAACACGTCGCTCTCGAACAGCAGCCATTTGAAATTAAACAGCCCGGCCCAGGCGCGCGGGTTGAGCCCATCCCACCGGGTAAACGCCCAGAAAAATGCCGCCGCCCCTGGCGCCAGCACCAACGCCGCATAGAGCAAAAACGCGGGTCCGACAAAACCCAGCGCCACCGGCGCACGCAGCGGCCCGAACGCCGCCGCGTCGGGTGGCGTCGCCCCAGGGCTCCGACGCTGCCGGGCTTTCCACCAGCCGCGTCCGAGCCAGCCGGCCAGGGCGGCCAATCCGAGCAGCAGCGCCACGCCCGCCACGGGATGTTTGTAGTCCACCCAGCCGGGCCGCGCGGCGCGCTGGCGCTCGCCTTCCGCGGCCGCCTCCATGCGCTCCGCAAATTCGCGCGGCGTGATCTCGCGGTTCATGAGCCGCAGCCGGGCGTCGGTGAGCGCCTGCCGGATGGCGGGCGGTTGCGAGAGGTCGGCGGCCGTGTTGATCGCGGAATGGCTCGATTCGATCAGCGCGGCGGTGGCGCGCATCTTTTCCGAGAACGCTGCGCGCGGCACGCCGCGCACCGCCACAGGTGAATCCACCGTGCGCACCCATGCCTCCGCCCGCGCCCGCGAGGTGAGATAGCGGAGAAAATCCACCGTGGCGCGCTCGCGCACCCGGTCGCCCGTCGCGAAGACAAAGAAATAGTCCGATCCCACCTGCAGCATCGTGGGGTCACCCGTTCCTTCCGCATAAACCGGCAGGCGCATCGCCCCGAGTTCGAAGCCCTCGGGAAATTTTCCCTTCATCTCGCTCACCATCCACGAGCCGGAAATGTTCATCGCCGCGCGCCCCTCGAGCAGCTCGCGCTGGGCTGCGGTGTGCGTCAGGCCCGGCCAGCCCGGCGAAAAATATTCGGCGAGCTTCTGCCAGGTTGTGACCGCGCGGAGAAACCGCGGGTCACGGTAAACGCCGGGGGCGGAATTGCGGTAGGCCGGCCAGGCTTCCGCGCCCGCGAGGCTGCACCACGCGGCGCGCAGCAGGCAGTCGGTGTAGCGCAGATAGACGCCCGGCACGGCGAGCGGCGGGCGCCCCAGCCCGCGGATTCTTTCGCAGAGCGCAAAAAATTGGTCCCACGTCGCCGCCTCGGCCAGGTGGTGCTCCCGGAAAAATTTCTTGTCGTAGAAAATCGTCCAGCACGAGTAGCTGAACGGCACGCCGAAAGTCCCGTCCGGCTGCCGCCAGGCGTCGAGCGCGCCGGGCAGAAACGAGTCACCCCAGCGTGCGTCGCCCTCCCAGTTTTTTTCGCCGGCCAGATACGGCGCCAGGTCCAGCACCCGGCCAGCCTTGATCAGCTGCGGCCAGAGAATGTCGGCGACGGACGCCGCGTCAGGCGGGGTGCCGTCGATCAGCCGGATGCGGAGCTGGTCGGCAATCCGGGGATCCCCATAAATCCGGATCCGGACATCGGGCCGCTGTTGCTCAAACTGCCGCGCGGTTTCCTCGTAGAAACCGAGGCCGTAGCCGCCGGCGAAGACCGGAATCTCCAACTCGGTGACGGCGTGAAGCTGGAGGACGGCCAACAGGCACATCCAACCGCCGAGCATGCGGCGGGCCTGGGACATCCTCGTCATTGCTCCACGACGAGCGGAAAGCCGTTCTTCTTCAAGGCGCGATGCAGCGCGGCAATGTGGGCGCGATCGCGCGTCTCCACCGTGCAGACCGCGTGCACCGCGGAGACATCGGGGCCGCTGAAGGCGCGGTCGTGCGCGATGTCCTTGATGCTGGCGCCGGCGTCGGCGATGACGCGGCAGAGCACCGCCAGCCCGCCCGGCCGGTCGCTGATTATCGCGGTGAACCGCGTGAGGCGCCCGTCGTGCACGAGACCTTTTTCGATCACGCGGCTGAGGATCGCGGGGTCGATGTTCCCGCCGCTCACAACGAGGACCACTTTCTTGCCGTGCAGCTTGGGCAGCCGGCCGGACATCATGGCCGCAAGGGGCGTGGCGGCCGCGCCCTCGACCACGGTTTTTTCCAGCTCGAGCATGCGGAGGATGGCGAGGGAGATCCAGTTCTCCGGCACGCTGACCACGTCGTCCACCTGCCGGCGCGCGAGCGCGAAGGCATTGGCACCCACCGTCAGCGTGGCGAGACCGTCGGCCAGGGTCGGCCGCCGCGGCACGGTGACGGGTTTCCCGGCGCGCAGGGCGGCGGCGAGATTGCCGGTGCACACGCTCTCCACCCCGATGATCTTCACGCGGGGCCGCAGCGACTTTACCGCCAGCGCCAGGCCCGCAATCAGGCCGCCGCCGCCCACCGGACAGACAATGGCGTCAACGTCCGGAACCTGGCGCAGGATTTCGAGCCCGATCGTGCCCTGGCCGGCGATGATGTCGGGGGCGTCGAAGCCGTGGATGTAGGTGAGCTCGTGCGTGGCGACGAGACCGTCGGCCAGCGCGCGGGCCGCGGCAAAATCCTGCCCGCGCACGATCACCGTGGCCCCAAACCGCTGGCACGTGGTGATTTTGATCAACGGCGCGTAGTCGGGCATGACCACCGTGACCGGGATGCCGAGCAACCGGCCATGATAGGCCAGGCCCAGCGCGTGGTTGCCGGCGCTGGCGGCGATGACGCCGCGCCGTTTCGCCGCGGCCGAAAGGAGGAGCAGCGCGTTGCGCGCGCCGCGTTCCTTGAACGAGCCGGTGCGCTGGACGTTGTCGAGTTTGCAGGTGATGCGCACGCCGGTGATTTCCGAGAGCGGGATCGAATTGGGACAAGGCGAGACAATGACGCCGCCAGCGATGCGGCGCGCCGCGGCGCGAATGTCACTCAGGGTAACGGTCATGCCGACAGGTCTAGCCCACCGGCCGCTGCGTGGAAACCAGAAAGATGCCGGCGCGGCCGGCCGTCAGTTTTTCCGCTTGCCCGCCTGATACTCCGCCTTGAGTTCCTCCCGCATGGCCGCGCGCTCCGCGTCATCGAGCCAGCCGTCGCCATCCTTGTCGAAGCGCGCGAGGAAATAGCTTCTCATCTTGGCCCGCTCGGTCTTATCGAGGCGGCCGTCTCCGTTCTGGTCGAAGCGCTTGAGCAGCAGGGCGCGGACCTTGCCCACGCGTTCGCCGGCGCCGCCACCGAGGCCCGACTTGAGCATGGTCTCATGCGCGGCGGCCAGTTCGTCCTCATCGAGCTTGCCGTCGTGGTTGGTGTCGTAGCGCTTCAGCAGTGCGGCCTGGTTGGCGTCCAAGACCGAGGCCGGCGGGGACTTGGGCGTGTCGGCGCGACCTGCGGCAAGGAATAGCGTTGCCGAGATGAGGGTGACAGATAGAACCGTTTTTTTCATGGGCAACAGGAGCCAATTTTCGACCATGCCGGCTACTTCCGCCATGACGGCGGAAGGGCCGCGGGGTTACGCCGCCTGACCCACCCGCCATGTTTCAGGTCACTTTTTCCGAGCAAAGCATGCGGGAGATCAACCGGCTGGGTAAGCTGGACCAGCTCGCGTTGATCGAGCCGATCAGCAGCCTGAAACCCACGGACCTCGCCCACCCGCGCGAACCGCTGGGGCGGTTTCATCGCGGCGAGCGCGAATACTACCGGCTGCGCTCGGGTGACTACCGGTTTTATTTCGAGGTGCAGGGCGACACGCTGCACACGCACTACATTCTGCACAAGAATTCGCTCGAGGACTTCCTGCTGCGCAACAAGCTGCCGGTGTCCGAGCAGCAGTTGGTGGAACAGCACTCAAAATTCTGGAAATACCTGGAGAGCCTCACGAAATGAACTTCCGCCGCTCCGAATCCGATGACCTCGCGGCGCGCGAGGACCCTTATAATGTCCGCCAGGCCAGCCGGATCTACTTCCTACCCAACCTGATGACGGCCGGAAATCTGTTCTGCGGTTTCGTCGCTGTCATCCACTGCATCCAGGCGCGGCTGGCGGAAACCGTGGTGACGGGCGAATACCTCAACCAGTCGTCGGCCGGGCATTACACCCAGGCGGTGTGGTTTATTTTCTTCGCCGCGGGGTTTGACATGCTGGACGGCCGGCTGGCGCGCATGGGCGGGAGGGAATCCCTCTTTGGCGCCGAATTCGATTCGCTGGCAGATGTCATTTCCTTCGGCATCGCCCCGGCCCTGATGGTGTTTTTCCTGATCCTGTCGCCGACGCAGGGTTACGAGATTTTCCGCAACATCGGCTGGTTTATCGGCTTCATTTACCTGCTGTGTGCGGCGGTCCGGCTGGCGCGGTTCAACGTCATCACCAATCCCCTCCTCCACGGCAGCAAGAAGGAGACGAACAAGGATTTTGTCGGCCTGCCGGTGCCGGCCGCAGCGGCCACAGTGGCGTCGCTGGTGTTGTTTCTCCTCCATCTTTCGGCCATCGACAAGTCCCTGCGGCTCTGGGCGCTCGCCCTGCCGCCGCTGATGCTCCTGATCGCCATCCTGATGGTAAGCACGGTCCGCTACCCGAGCGGCAAGAACCTGGATCTCCTGACGAAGACGCGCCTGCAGCCCTTCGTGGTTTTCCTGGTCTTGGCCGGGCTGATGGTGCTCTTCAAGGAAATCGCGCTGCTCTGCGCCTGCCTCGCCTATATTTTCTTCGGCCTCATCCGGCAATGGCGCCGACCGGCGCGCCCGCGACCGCCGGCCAATCCCGTGTGAACAAGCTGGCGGTTACTTGCCAGCAACCTAGCCCGTGTGAATAACCCCTTGGTTGTCAGCTCCTCACCCGCGGGTTTTCCCCACGCCAAAACCGCCGTTCCACCGAGCTGAAATGCCGGGTTATTGGAGTTTCTCACCGCCTATAATAATACTGCTTTAATTACTTATTGAACCCTTATCCTATTAGACTTTGTTAGCTACTCCAAGACGGTCCCCCGTTCCGCCCTCATGAAATTCAAAATCAACCGCGATCATTTCGCCAACGGCCTTGCCCAGGTGCTGAATGTGGTCGGCTCCAAGGCCACGATGCCGATCCTGAGCAACGTCCTGATCGAGGCGGAGAAGGACCAGATTTCGCTGACCACCACCAATCTCGACCTCGGCATCCGCTGCAAGATCAAGGCCGAGGTGAAGGAAAAGGGTTCGGTCACGCTGCCCGTCAAGCGGCTCGCCACCATCGTGCGCGAACTGCCCAACATCGACGTCACCTTTGATGGCTCACCCAACCACCAGGTGAAACTCACCTCCGGCGGGTCGAACTTCCGTATCATGGGCCTCGCCAAGGACGAGTTTCCGCCGCTGCCCGAGTTCGGCGATGAGAAGGCGTACACCCTCGAGCAGGCCGAGCTCACGGCGATGCTCAAGAGCGTCGCCTATGCGCAGTCGAGCGACGAGACCCGCTACATCCTCAACGGCGTCTATTTCAATTTCAAGGACGGCAGGCTCACGCTCGTCGCCACCGACGGCCGGCGCCTGGCGCTGGTGTCGAAGGAGCTGGACGTGCCCGCGGCCTCGGCCGGCGCGATCATCCTGCCGGCGAAGACCGTGAGCGAACTCAACCGGCTGCTCGACAAGGGCGAGAAGCTGAAGATCAACTTCAACGAGCGCCGCGTCGCGTTCCAGATTGCGACCGACAAGGACACCAGCGGGCTCATTGACCACGTCTATCTCTACTCGAAGGTCGTCGAGGGCAGTTACCCGAATTACAACCAAGTCATCCCGAAGGAGACGCATCAGCGCATCAAGCTGGAGCGCGAACTCTTCCTGCAATGCGTGCACCGCGCCGCGCTGGTCTGCTCGGAAAAATCGAATTCCGTCAAAATCAAGCTGTCAAGCAACCTGCTCGAGATCACCGCGCAGAGCCCGGACTTCGGCGAGGCCCACGAGTCGATGGCCATCGGCTACAGCGGACCGGAGCTGCAGGTCGCGTTCAACCCGACGTTCGTGATGGATCCGCTCCGCGCCCTCAGCAAAGACGAGATTTTCTTTGAGCTGAAGGACGAGGTGAGCCCCGGCGTATTCAAGACGCTGGACAGCTTCATCTGCGTAATCATGCCCGTGCGGCTTAGTTGATTTAGTTGGGACCGCAGGCTAGGATTCCGGGTCTTCATTCGTCGATCAAGCTGCCGGCCTTCGGGCCACCGCCGTGCAAATACCCTACCTGATTCTTGCCGCCATCGCGCTCTCGCTGGTTTTGTCCCAGGTCAACCAGCGACTGGCGTCGCCATTGCTCGCCATCGCCGAACGCTGGCTGCGCTGGCTCGTCTTTGCCGTTGGTGCGGCGCAGATCTGCCTGGATTTCCAGTGGATCGACCGACCCTACTGGGTCCTGGCGCTGGTGTTTTTCCTGGTCTGGTTTCTGGGCGAGACCCTGATGAACTGGCTCAGCATTCACGCCCTCAGCGTGAGTCCCCTCCCGCTGTTTCCCCGCTACATGGTGAACCAGTCGGGAGATGAGTGGCCGACGCAGCCCCGGCTGCTGCGGCTCCGCGACTGGCTGCGGGGCCAGGGTTTCAAGCAGACGCAGGCCCTGAAAGCCGAGATCGGCGGCGGCAACTACCTGCGCGTTTCCATCTATCAAACGCCCGACGCCACCGTGCGCGTGCAGGTGACCTTCATTCCGCGGGCCAATGGGTCGGTCAACGTCTGCTTCGCGGTCGTGTCGCTGACCGCCAACGGCAGCCGCTTTGTGACGGACAACCTGTATGTGCCGTTTGCAGGGTTTTATCCCGAGCAGTGGTTTGTGGAGCGCGCCCCCCTGTGCCGCTCGCTGCCACGCCTGCTCGCCCGGCACCGCGCCCGGCTGGCGCGCGCGGGTGAGACGGCGGTGGCGTTCACGGTCGAGCCCCATGTGGATCTCAACACCACCCAAGGCGAACTCGACCAGCTCAACACGCAGCTGGGATTCCTGCACGCGCAGTCGGATCGCGCCGATCTGGGCAAGATCACGCACGAGGGCTGCTACCGCGTCTGGAAGGAAATCTGGACGCTCAACTACCTCGGCCGCGCCGCGCGCTACGAGTAAACAAATCGGTGGCTTGGGGTGGAACGCATTGCCCTCAATGCGTTGGTTTGTGCGCAACGGCTCCAAAGCGCATTGGGGGCAATGCGCTCCACCCGGCCGAGAGAAGCCTCGTCTTTGTTTTCGCCGGCCGGCACGCTCGGGCGAAAATCACCCCCATGGCGTTGACCCAACTGACCGAAGAACAGATTCGCACCTGGACCCGAAGCCAAAAAGACCACTGGTGGTTTGAGAACATCTATCGCGGCGACATGGCGCAGCTGACGCTCCGCTCTGCGCTCACCGGCTTTCTGCTTGGCGGCGTGCTGGCCGCGACGAACCTCTATATCGGCGGCAAGACCGGCATCACCACGGGAGTGGGCCTGACGTCCGTGATCCTCGCCTTCGCCTTCTACCGGGCGCTGGCCAAGAGCGGTATTGCCCGGGATTTCACCATCCTCGAGAACAACTGCACCCAATCGATCGCCACAGCCGCCGGCTACATGACGTCGCCGCTCATCTCCGCGCTCGCCGCCTACATGATCGTCACAGGAAAAATCATCCCCTGGTGGCACATGCTGGCCTGGATGCTCGTGGTCGCGGTGCTGGGCGTGTTTCTGGCCTTTCCGATGAAGCGGCGCTTCATCAACGAGGACCAGCTGCCCTTTCCCGAGGGCCGGGCCGCCGGCGTCGTGCTGGACGCACTTTATCACGGTGCGGCGGAGCAGGGTATGTACAAGGCGCGCCTGTTGGGTTGGACGGCGGGACTGGCCGCCTTTGTTAACTTCGTCACCGGCGACGGCTGGATGCGGCTCGTGCAGTTCACGCTGTTGCGGATGAATTCCTGGCTGGGGATGAAGGAGCCGTGGACGTGGCCGGAGCGGCTCGACACCTATTACTACGACCTCGCGACCAGGTTTCACCTCTGGATCCCATCCATCCTGGGCACCGACATCCGCCAGCTCGGGCTCCGGCTCACGCTGGATTTTTCCATGTTCGGCGTTGGCGGACTGATGGGCATCCGCGTGGCGACGAGCTGCCTGCTCGGGGCGTTCATCAATTTCGTGATCCTCGCGCCCATCATGATCCGTCACGGGGACATCGTGACGCGCGTGACGGCCGCGGGGAAAGTCATCCCCATCTCCCGCGCCGAGATCGTCAACCAGTGGTCGCTGTGGTGGGCGGTGGCGATGATGGTCGTGGGTTCCTTGGTGAGCCTGCTCGGTAAACCCGAACTCTTCCGCGGCCTCTTCAAACGCAAATCCAAGGCCTCCGTCGCCGGCGAACCCGACGTGCTGAAGCACATCGAGCTGCCCTTGTGGATGTCCGCGGTGGCCGTGCCGATCCTGACGGTGCTCGGCGCCGCGGTGTCACATGAGTTTTTCGGTGTGCCGTGGTTCCTGGCGTTTATTTCGTTTCCGCTGATCTTCGTGCTCACGATCATCTGCACGAACTCGATGGCACTCACGTCGTGGACGCCCACGGGCGCGCTGGCCAAGATCACGCAGTTCACCATGGCGGCGTTCGACCGCACCAACCCGGCGAGCAACCTCATCCCGGGCGGCATGACCGCGGAAATTTCCGCCAACGCCGCCAACCTGCTTTCCGATATCAAGCCCGGCTACATGCTCGGCGCCAAGCCGCGCCAGCAGGCCATCGGCCATGTGATCGGCATTTTTGCCGGGGCGCTCGCCGCGGTGCCGCTGTTTTACCTGCTGTTCCTGCCGCCGGCGGCAGACGGCACGCGTTCGGCGGCGACGATCGTGTCAGACCAGTTCGCCATGCCGGCAGCCGTGCAGTGGCGCGGCGTGGCCGAGCTCATTGCGCACGGACTGAAGTCGCTGTCGGCTTCCGCCGTGGCCTCGATGGTGGTGGCGGTGATTTGCGCCGTGGTGATCGAGGTCGCGAAGATCGTGACCAAGGGGCGTTTTCCGCTGAGTGCCGTATCCATCGGTCTCGGTGTCGTGCTGCCGCCCGAGTATGTTTTCGCGATGTGGATCGGGGCTGCGATCTTTTGGTGGCAGGGCCGCCGGCACGCCGCGCCCGGCACCAAAGGCCGTGATTTTTGGGTGGAAGGTTGTGAACCGATTTGTGCCGGCCTGATTTCCGGCTGGGCGCTCACCGGCATCGCCAACTCGGTGATCAACGTCGTGCTTTACTGAACCGGCGGTATCCCGCCTGCTCCAAGGTGTCCGCCATGCTCACTCCCACCGAGGCCGAAAAACTGATGCGGGCGGCCCTGGTGCCGTTCCCGACCGAGGAATGTTCGCTGACCGCGGCGCACGGCCGGGTCCTGCGCGCCGATTTGCGCGCGGACCGCGACCTGCCGCCCTTTGATCGCGTGACGATGGACGGCTATGCGCTGCGCGCCGCGGCGCTGGCCGACGGGCATCGGGAATTTCGCCTCGAGGGCACGCAGGCCGCCGGCATGCGGCCGTTCAAGCTGAGCCCGGCGCTCAACGGCTGTATCGAGATCATGACGGGAGCGGTTCTCCCGGAGGGTGCCGACTGCGTGGTGCCTTACGAGGAAACCAGCAACGACGGCGCGAAGATCAGGGTGGAGGCCGGGGTCACCGGGTCGGCAGGACGCGCGGTGCACCGCCGCGGCAGCGATCATTACACCGGGGAGATCATCGTGCGGGCCGGGACGCGAATCACCGGCCGGGAAATCGCCGTGGCCGCCGCCGTGGGCGCGGCGACGCTGACGGTGGCCCGGATTCCGAATATCGCGGTGGTGGCCACGGGCGACGAGCTGGTGGAGGTCGGAGACGCGGTCGCGCCCCACCAAATCCGCCGGAGCAACGATCATGCACTGCGGGCCGCCCTCGGGCTGGCAGGTTATCCGCGAGTGGAGCGGTTTCATCTGCGCGACATGCGCCATGAGATCGAGCACATGCTCTGGCACATCATCGCGGAATTCGACGTGGTCCTGATCACGGGCGGCGTGTCCAAGGGGAAGTTTGATTTTCTGCCCGCCGAACTGGAGACCCAAGGGGTGAGGAAAATATTTCACGGGGTCGCGCAGCGGCCCGGCAAACCGTTTTGGTTTGGGCTCAATCCCGACGGGAAACCGGTGTTTGGCCTGCCGGGCAACCCCGTCTCGGCCTACACCTGTCTGCATCGTTACGTGCTGCCGGGCCTGGCCCAGGCGAGCGGCGCCCCAGCCACCGCCCTCCGCAAGGCGGTCCTGGCAGCGCCGGTGGTCTTCAAGCCGCCGCTCGCTTATTTTGTCCCGGTCAAGCTCGCCAGCGGGGATCAGGGTGAATTGCTGGCGACGCCGGATCCGGCCAACACGTCTGGCGATTTTTCCGGACTCGTGGGCACGGATGGATTTGTCGAGCTGCCGGCGGGCTCGGTGGATTTTCCCGCGGGTTTCGTCGCGCCGTTCTGGCCTTGGGTCTGACGCGCGATGGGTGTGGGAAAAATCGGCTAAATTCCCGGCGGATGGATTTCGGCTCGTGTCGACGTGGGTTCCCGCTATTTTTCCGGCATGCTCTTCCTCGCTGTTACGACCCTGGACAAGCTGAAGCAGGTCCCGACCACCTTCTGGTGGAAGGTGGGCGCCGCCGTCCTCGCCATCATCGTCATCGTCTTCGTCCTGCAGAAGGTGGCGCAAATGAACAAGGTCGTGCTGGCCATCATCGTGCTGGTCGTTTTCACCGTGGTGGGCGTCAACTGGATCTACGAGCGCAACGAGCCGGCATTCATGACGCCGATCATCAACAAGATCGCGCCCTTCCTCCCCAGCAAGGGGAGCTACGATGCCAAGCAGCAGTTGACGCCGGGGCAGAAGAAATAGGCGACGGGTGGCCGGCGCTACCCGTTTATGACCGGGCGGTGAAAAACTGCGTGATTGTTGCGTTGGCCGGGACATGGATAATGCTCTTTCCATGCCCAAAGCCCGCTCCGACATCGGACTCATCGGCCTCGCCGTGATGGGTCAAAACCTTGCGCTGAACATCGCCGACCACGGCTTTCAGATTTCCGTCTTCAACCGCACGACGGAGAAGACCAGCAAGTTCGTCACGGAAAATCCCGCCACTCCCGGCGGTCTCATCGGCATGCTGACGCTGCCGGAATTTGTCACTTCCCTCGCGAAACCGCGGAAGATCGTCATCCTCGTGCAGGCGGGCAAGGCCACTGATGCGGTCATCGACGGACTTGTGCCGCTGCTGGAGCCGGGTGACATCATCATTGATGGCGGCAACTCGCTCTGGACCGACACCATCCGCCGCGAAAAGGCGCTGCGCGAAAAGAATCTCCGCTTCATCGGCTCGGGTGTGTCGGGCGGCGAGGAGGGCGCGCGTTTTGGGCCGTCCTTGATGCCGGGTGGCGAGTTGGCCGCGTGGCAGGAATTGAAACCCATCTGGGAGGCCATCGCCGCCAAGGTGGACGCCCGGACGGGCAAGCCGATTCCCGGGGCGGCTCCGGGCAAACCTGTCACTGGGGGCGAGCCTTGCACCGCCTACATCGGCGCGAATGGCGCGGGCCACTACGTGAAGATGGTCCACAACGGCATTGAGTATGGCGACATGCAGATGATTTGTGAGGCCTATGCGCTGATGAAGGGCCTGCTCGGCCTCAAGCCTTCCGAGATGAGCGCCATTTTCACTGAGTGGAACACGGGCAAGCTCGACAGCTTTCTCATCGAGATCACGGCCGATATCCTCCAGCAAAAGGACCCGGTCTCCAAGAAACCCTTTGTCGACATCGTGCTCGACACGGCCGGCCAGAAGGGCACCGGCAAATGGACCTCCACCAACGCCCTCGATATGGGCGTGCCGGCGCCGACGGTCGCCGAAGCGGTCTTCGCCCGCTGCCTTTCCGCCATCAAGGAGGAACGCGTGGCAGCGTCGAAGATCCTCAAGGGCCCGGGCCGAAAATACCGCGGCGCCAGGCAAGCGCTGCTCGCCGCGCTGCAGGACGCGCTCTACTGTTCGAAAATCTGCTCTTACGCGCAGGGCTTCCAGCTGATGCGCACCGCGCAGCAGGAATTCGGCTGGACGCTGAATTTCGGAGAAATCGCCCAGATCTGGCGCGGGGGCTGCATCATCCGCGCGGCGTTTCTGCAAAAGATCACCGAGGCCTACGCCCGCCAGCCCGACCTCGCGAACCTGCTCCTCGATCCCTACTTCAACGCGACAGTGAGGAAAGCCCAGGCCAATTGGCGCAAGGTCGTCTCGCTCGCCGCCGAGTTCGGCGTGGCTGCGCCCACGTTCAGCTCCGCGCTGTCCTACTACGACGGCTACCGCGCAGCCCGGCTGCCGGCGAACCTGCTCCAGGCGCAGCGGGATTATTTCGGCGCCCACACGTATGAGCGCACTGACCAGCCACGCGGAAAATTCTTCCACCTGGACTGGCCCGACCCCAAGCGGCCGCAAAGCGCGGTCTAGCTAGGTTTTCGACCCGGTGGCGGTCTCGATCGGCCAATCCTCCCAAGCGCTGGGGCGAAGGACGGACTGGACTGGCCGGACCCCGCCCGGCCCCAGGCGGCAATCTGATTGGGGCTCAATAGTGGAACGCGTTGCCCTCAACGCGTTGGCTTGGGCCGGAAGGATTCAGCGCGTTGGGGCAACGCGCTCCACCTTCAATGCATCGCCGCCCGGGCCCGCGCTTTCTTCAGGATTTCCAACAGCGCGGCAAAATCCTCGTCGCGGGTGCGGCTCTCAATCGTGAAGTCGAACTTCGGGGCTTCGTGCAGCTCGCGCTCCGCGGTCTTCATCCGGCCCGCGATCTCCGCCTCGTCATCCTGCGCCCGGGCGCGCATCCGCGCGATGAGACGCTCGTGGTCAACCAGGATGAACACGGTGGTCATGCGCTGGCCGATCACGGGATAGGCCGCCGCCGCCCGGCGGAAGCTCTCCACCCCCTGCACGTCGATGCTGATCACGAGGCTCCGGCCGCGGGCCAGCGGGTCCAGCACACTGGCGGCGAGCGTGCCGTACCGGCGCTTGCCGTGCACCCAGGCCCATTCCAGGAAGGCGTTGGCCGCGAGCTTCGCCTCAAATTGTTCCGGCGACAGAAAGTGATAATGCACACCATCAACTTCGCCCGGGCGCGGCGCCCGGGTGGTGGTTGTGACGACACGGGCAAATCCCGGCACCTCCGCAACGAGCCGGTCACAGAGCGTGCTCTTGCCGGATCCGGCCGGACCGGCGAGCACGAGGAGAACTGGAGGCTCGGTCGTCACGGCGGCGAATTCGATCAGTAGGTGAAAGCGACCGCGGACAACAACAGCCCATAGCCAAACAGCACGCTGCCAAGCCCGCGGGCCCGGCCCGGCCGGAGAAAGAGCCAGTTGAAGAAATCCCGGAGCCGGTAGGGTTGCACCCCGAGCCAGATGGCGGCGGCGATAAGCAGATAGACCGGCGTGACCAGCAGCAGGCGCTGGGGCCGGCTGTATTCCATGTAGGCGGCGCGGAGCAAGGGCGCGGACGCGAGCAACACCAGCACGCACAGTCCGCGCACCGCCAAAAAATCCGGCACGCATTTGAAGGCGAGACCGGCCACCGCCGCGAAGCCGATCGTCAGCAGCACGTGGTAGTCCCCAAAATCGGCCGTCGACAGATGCCAGACCAGCCAGAGAAACCACAACGCGCCGCCCCCAAAGAAAAACAGCGCGGCCGTCGGCGAACGCGGCAACTCCTTCAACGACGCCACGATCGCGGGCTGATGGGCCAGCAGCGCCGCCCCCAAGGCCGCGAGGCCCAGGCCGGGAAGGAGCGTGGCGAGAAAAAGGGACATGGGACGAGTGACGAGTGGCGGGGGTTTAGTGACGAGTAAATTCTGACAGGTGATGATCAGGAGGTATCCATCTGGTCACAGGTCACTTGTCACTCCTGCCAGCACCAGCTCGCCATACAGCGTGCTCACGCTCGCGCGGGTGATCTGCAGCGGCACGAGCGTGCCGCTGAGACGCAGATTCGCATCGAAGACGCACACCCGATTGCCGCGGGTCCGCCCGGTAAACCGCCGGCCGGTCTTGTCGGGGCCTTCCACCAACACCTCCTCGACCGTGCCCACCAGCGTCGCGTTGCGCCGTTCGGAATTCTGCCGGAGCATTGCGAGCAGCGCCTGGTTGCGCGCTTCCTTGGTCTCCTCGGACACCTGCCCTTCCATCGTCGCCGCGGGTGTGCCGGTGCGGATGGAATATTTGAAGATGAAGGCCATGTCGTAATTGCAGGCCTCGAACAGCTCGCGCGTCTCCGCAAAGTCCTCGTCCGTCTCGCCGGGAAAGCCGACGATCACGTCGGTCGAGAAATACATGTCGGACCGCACGGCGCGGAGCGCCTCCACGATTTCGCGGTAGCGCTCGCGCGTGTAGGGCCGGTTCATGGCGCGGAGGATGCGGTTGCTGCCCGACTGCATCGGCAGGTGCACGTAGCCGCACAGCTTCGGGAGCCGCCCGTAGGTCTCGACCAGGTCCTGCTTGAAACCGCGCGGGTGCGGCGAGGTGAAACGGATGCGCTCAATCCCGTCAAGCGCATGCACGCGCTCGAGCAGTTGCACGAAGGGCGTCACGCCGCCCGTGTGCGCATAATCGCGGCGGCCGTAGCTCGTGACGATCTGCCCGAGCAAGGTGATTTCCTTCACGCCCCGCTCCGCCAGGGTGCGGCATTCGGCCACGATGTCCTCCATCGGCCGCGAGCGCTCGTCGCCGCGGGTCTTGGGCACGATGCAAAAGGAGCAGTCCATGTTGCAGCCCTGCTGGATCGAAACGAACGCAGTCACCTGCCGTTCGGCGAGCTCATGGTCGCGAATGGTGTTCTGCGACCCGGCCTCCTCGGCGAGGTCGATGATGGTTTCGCCGAGCGGCACGCCGGCGTCGCGCGCCGCCCGCAGGTTGTCCAGGTAGCCCGGGACCTGGTGAAATTTCTGCGTGCCGACAATGAGGTCCACGTCGGGCAGCTGGTCGAGGAGCGCGGCCCCGCGGTTTTGCGCCATGCAGCCCAGGATCCCGAGGACAAAGTCCGGATTTTTCCGTTTGCGCTTCTGGATGCTGCCAGCCTTGCCGATGGCCTTTTGCTCCGCGGCGTCGCGCACCGAGCAGGTGTTGAGCAGCAGGATGTCGCAGTCGTCCTCCTGCGTGACGATGCGATAACCCCGGGCGCGCAACATCGCCGCGACCGCCTCGCTGTCGCGTTCATTCATCTGGCACCCGTAGGTCTTGATGTAGACGCGGTTCATGTCCTGTTCCAGTCGCGCCGAAGCGGCGCGGCGAAAGCCGCGAGGCGCAGGCGGAAGGTTTTGATATAGACCCGGTTCACGAAGGGAGCGGCTCTAATTAAAGAGGTCCGCGGAAGGGTCAAACGGTAAACGCCCGGGCTGGCCTACAGCCATGCAACCTGCTGGACTGGCGGCGGTCTCGGTAGGTTATGCGTGCTCCCTTCCTTTTCGTTTTTCTGGCGATCGCCACCGGGCTGACCGCGGCAGAACCACCGGCGGAGAAGAAACCGCCTGCCGCGCCGTCCCAAGACGAGCTCTACGACTTGGGCAAGTCATTGTTTGACCAATACGCCACGCCCGAGGTCAAGGCGCAGTATGAGTTTCCCTCGCGCGAACAGTGGGACGCGTTCGCCGGACGCCTGCAGCAGGCGCTGGACAACGACGATCTGGAAAAACTGGCGGCGTATGAACCCGAGGCGCGCGCCGCGCTCACCGCCTTGCGCGCCCTGCCCGGTTATGAGGACTACGCCGACTGGCTCTCCGCACGCATCGACTACATCGAGGCCGCCAAGCAGGTGGCGCGGCTGCCCGCCCCGCCGTCACCAAGCGGCGCCACAGCACCCGGCCAGCCGGCGCAGGTCATTCCTTATTATGATCTCTGGCTGCAACGCATGCGCGCGCGACCGGTGCCGGCCGGGGCGGAGGAACTGATGCCGGGTTTGCGCACGGCCTTTGTCGCGGAGGGTGTGCCCCCGGAGTTGGCCTGGCTGGCCGAGGTCGAATCGACCCTCGATCCCTCGGCGCGCAGCCCGGCCGGGGCCAGGGGCCTCTTTCAACTCATGCCCGCCACCGCCCGCGCGCTGGGCCTGAGCACCTTCATGCCGGACGAACGCTCCAACGCGGACAAGTCCGCGCACGCCGCCGCCCGCTACCTCAGCACCCTGCACAGAAAATTCGGCAACTGGCCACTCGCCTTCGCCGCCTACAATGCCGGCGAGGGCCGGGTGCAACGGCTGCTGGCCTCCCGCCAGGCCCATGATTTCGCCGGCATCTCCAGGGCCTTGCCCTCCGAGACGCGCATGTATGTGCCCAAGGTCTGCGCCACCATCACGGTACGCACGGGGGTGGTCCCGGATAAAATTCCGACCCCGCACCGCGGCGCCGTCAGCCGCGCGGGCGCCGGGGATGCAGCGGCCGGGGAAGATCTGGCCGCCAACGATTAAAAAAACTGTATCTTATCCGGTGGCGGGTGCGCGCGCCCACGATTTTGCGTCGCCAGCGGTCGGCTTGGCGCTTTGCTCGGCCCCATGGGATTTTTCGACCGGTCACCGGGCAAGAAGCCGACGTCGTCCGCTCCCACGGAGCCAACGGCGGCGGGCGCGGCTGCGGTCATGCCCCAGCTCATCGCCGCGCGCGAAAAACTTGAGGCGAAGGACCTGCCGGGCGCGCTTGCGCTTTATGAAGAGACCCTGGCGCTGGCGGGGGATCGCGCTGATGTCCTTGTGACCATTTCGGGCGACCTCGGGGTCAACGGCCACGTGCGCGAGATCATCGAGCTGGTGGCGCCGCGCTATGACGCCGAGCGGCACGGGCCCGCCACGGGGCTGAATGTCCTCCAGGCCTACCTGGCCGTGCGCAACGCCGAGGCCGCGCAACACGTGCTGGATATTCTCTTCGCCCTGCAACGGCCCGAGCTTGAAGAACGGCTGCATGGCTTTTCCAATGCCATCGCCGAGCTCATTCACGAGGATCTGCCGCCGCTCGACCCGACCGGCGCGCCCCCCGCGGCGGAGGCGGCGAGGATCAACCTGGTCAGCATCAGCAAACCGATTTGGTTTTACGGACTCGAGGCGCTGACGGCGCAGATTCTGCCGCCGAAGGAGGGAAAATTCCGGCGCGTGGCGTTTACCCAGCTCGCCTTGCCGGGCGTGACCGATCTGGCGGAGCGGGCGCAGCGGCCCGAGGACGAGCTGGGCCGGCTGAGCCGCGCAGTGCCCCTGTGGCTGGCGGAGACGTTTTATTTTTCGCCCCACTACCAGCCGATCGCCGCGGTGGGCGTGATGAATCAGCGGCACTATGCGCTGTTTGGCCCCGAGTGGACGGCCGACAACCTGCGGCAGCTGGTTGATACCACCGACGGCGGACTCGACTACATCTTTACGGGCGCATTGCGCGAGGCCGCCGGTGACTACGAGCTGTTGCTGCGCGTCTGGGAGGTGAAGAAATTCAAAGAGCGCAAGACCTTTACCGTCCGCTGGAATCCCACCACCGCGGACGCCGATCTCGGCCAGCTGCACGAACAGATCCGGGCGTTCATGGAATGGTCGTCCGAGAAAACGGGCATCAGCTACGTGCCGCCCAAGCGGCCGCGGGTCTGGCTCGACACGCTCGGGGCGTCGCTCTCGCTGTTTTTTGGCGGAAAAGCCCTGCTACCCAAGGACCAGCTCACCTTGCCCGATGTCGTGGTGGGCGCGGCGGCCGAGCAGGCGGCGACGGGTGAGGCGGCGTCGCTCGCCTGGCTCACCTTGCGGCACGCCGCCTGCCAGCTTGGCTTGGCCCGTGATCTGGCCGAAGTGCAACTGCACCTCACGGCGGTGGTCAAGGAAGCGCAGCAGCTGCTTGGCTAGCTTTCATTGTCTGCGAAGTAGGCCGCCTGCTTGCAGGCGCTCTCGGAAGCGCGGGCAAGCCCGTTCGACTCGCTCACGGCCTTGAGCCGGGCGAAAGGCTCGCAGCCTGCAAATGTGCCGCACGGAAAAGGTGGCGGCCGGCGGGACGGGCGCTAAGCTTTCTCCTCCCATGCATCCGTCCACCGCCGACCTCCGCATCCGTGCGACCAAGCCGCTGATGGCGCCCGCCCTGCTGGAGGAGGAGCTGCCGCTCGACGACGCCCGCGCCACGCTGGTCGCGCGCACCCGGCGGGAGATCGAGGCGATTCTGACGGGCGGGGACGACCGGTTGCTGGTGGTGGTCGGTCCGTGCTCGATCCACGACCCCGCGGCCGCGGCCGAGTATGCGCGCGGGCTGCGCGAGGCGGCGACGACCTACACGGGCGAGCTGCTGCTCGTCATGCGGGTGTATTTTGAGAAACCGCGCACCGTTGTCGGCTGGAAGGGCCTGATCAACGACCCGTTTCTCGACGGCAGTTTCCAGATCAACGCCGGCCTGCGGCTCGCCCGCAAACTCATGATCGACATCACCGGGCTCGGCCTGCCGGTGGCGACGGAATTCCTCGATACGACGCTCGGCCAGTATTACGCCGACCTGGTTTCCTGGGGCGCCATTGGGGCGCGCACGGTCGAGAGCCAGGTGCATCGCGAGCTGGCCTCGGGCTTGTCCATGCCCGTGGGGTTCAAGAATCGCACCGACGGCGACATCCAGGTGGCAGTCGACGCCATCCGCTCCGCGCAGCATCCACACTGGTTTCCCTCGCTCACGCGCGAAGGCGCGCCTGCCGTCATGGGCACGGCGGGCAACGCGAGCGGTCACCTCGTGCTGCGCGGCGGCAGCCTCGGGCCGAATTTCTCCGCGCCGCACATCCAGACCGCCACCGGACTGCTGCAGAAGAACGAGTTGTCGCCCTACCTCATGGTGGACTGCAGCCATGCCAACAGCGTGCGCGATCCGGAAAAGCAAACTACGGTGGCGGCCGATCTGGCGGGGCAGATTTCCGCCGGCGAAACCGCGATCGCCGCGATCATGATCGAGAGCAACCTGCTCGGCGGCGCGCAGGATTACCAGGCGTCGCCGCTCGTTTACGGCCGCAGCATCACCGACGGCTGCCTCGCGTGGGATAAGACGCTGCCGGTCTTTGCGTTGCTGGCCGAGGCGGTGAAGACGCGGCGGAAGAAGAAATGACCACGGCAGCGGCGATCGTCGCCGGACTGCGCTCGCAGCGCGACCCGGCCAATGTTGAGGGTCAGCGGCGATTTGGCATCACGCCGAAGACGGAACAGTTTGGCTTGGGCCTGCCGATCCTGCGCGCCATCGCCCGGGCCAACCGTCGCAATCATGCGCTCGCGCCCGAGCTGTGGGCCACCGCGGTGTACGACGCCCGGCTGATCGCGGCCTTTGCGGACGATCCGAAGCAGGTCACGCGCGGCCAGATGGAGGCCTGGGCGCGCGACTTCGATTCTTGGGCGGTGGTGGATGGAGTCTGCTGCACACTTTTCAACCGCACCCCGTTCGCCGAGGAGAAAGCGTATGCGTGGAGCCAGTGCCGGCCGGAATTCACCAAGCGCGCGGGCTTCGTGCTGATGGCCGGCATGGCCGTGCGTCGGAAGGAACTGCCCGACGCGACGTTCCTCGCTTTCCTGCCCATCATTCGGCGCGAGGCGACCGACGAGCGGCACTACGTGAAGAAGGCGGTCAACTGGGCCCTGCGGCAAATCGGCAAGCGCAACCCGCGTCTCCGTCGCGCCGCCATCGCCGAGGCCAAGCGGATCAGAAAAATCGACTCTCGTTCCGCCCGCTGGATCGCCGCGGACGCACTGCGGGAATTGATGAATCGCTAACCACCATCGCCTTGGGGGCGATGACGTTCGAAAAACGAACGGTCTTTTCGGTGCTTCCAACCAATGGTTAGGCGATAAATAGAGTATCCGCCGACGGCTAGAAACATAAGTCCAAGCGCGATACCTTCAATTCTCGATGAATTATCGATTTGGCCCAATATCCCCGCTAGCCCAAATCCACAAAAAACGAGAGCAAACGCGATGTAGACAAGGAAGTACTCAAACCGCCGGGCAACTAGCTCCTCCGGTCCATGTGCTTTTTTCTGTTTTCTTCGCACCAGCCACCAAATTACCAGCGCACAAACGATAAATAATGCAGGTAAAAGGGGGCCTGAGGGGAAGTTGTCTAGGCTCACGTTTTTACGGAAGGACGATGTTGCAGCCCGGCGGCGGATCACGCCGCGCCGGTGTAGTGCTGGTACGTATCCTTGATCATCTGGATCACGTCCTCCGCTGACGAGGAAGTGGTCTTCGCGATGATGAGCGTGCCCAGCGCGACGCTGCGCACCGCAAAGGGGGCTGTGTCCGCGGTGGTCCCGCCGTTTTCCTGGAACCAGGTGAACAGGTCCTGACCGGCCTGCTGGGCCTCGTCGACTGACATCAGGGAGTGGCGATATTGGATGATCGCTTCCGTGAAGGAAATACAGGCGTCCGAGACGCTGTATTCAGGTGAGGGAATGGCGTCGGGCATAAGGCATCTTCGTTCGTTAGGTGGGTGGATACAGGCGCTGCACGGACTCTTTGCTGAGCACGATAATCGTGAAGATTCCCAGGACGGTTCCGAACGGCATGAACATGCACAGGATCGCGCCCATGACGAAACTAAACATCCGCTTGCGCCGCTTGGCGATATAGCGACCGGAAACAAACGTGGCGATCGCCGCCGTCCAGCCGAGCAGCACAAAAAAACCGCCGACGATGATGAGGAAATAACCAGCCCACACCGGAGGCAGCGGGCCCTTCTGCCCTGCCGTCATAAACTCCGGACGCGTCACCATCATGATGCCCAGGCTCACGTGAATCAGCGGGAAGCAGGCAAACAACGCGCCGATGGCCGCGACCACATAATGGAAGACGGCGAGCAGCTTGAGATGCTCCTCATCGGGATTGGGCAGCACGGGTGGCGTCGGATTTTCCATGGAGAATCGCTCCTGACTGCGGGCAACACCGCGACGCTGTCGTGCGCCGGATTTGGAAGCGAGATTATCGTGGGCCCAATCTGGACGGTAAGAATTACTTTTCCATCACCGCGAGCTGGCCGCAGCCGGCGGCGATGTCGATGCCGCGGCGCTGGCGCACGGTGCTCGGGAGTTTAAATTCATCGGCGAGGATGCGCTGAAAATGTTTGGCGGCGTCCGTGCGGGTGGGCGCGCCCGCGTAGCCCGCCGTGGGGTTGAGCGGGATGAGGTTTACCTGCGCGGGCAGCCCGTGCAGCAACCGGCCGACGGCGCGCGCGTGCTCGGCGGAATCATTGTTACCCTCGATCAGGGTCCACTCGTAGAAAATCCGGCGGCCGGTGGTCTCGCTGTAGGTCCGGCAGGCGGCCATGAGCTCGTCGAGCGGCCATTTCTTCGCCGCAGGCACGAGCGCGGCGCGCTCGGCTTGCGTGGCGGCGTGGAGCGAGACGGCCAGGTGGAGCGGGCGTTTTTCCCGCGCCAGCCGCAGGATGCCGGGCACGACGCCGACGGTGCTGAGGGTGATGCGTTCCGCGCCGAGCGCGAGGCCGGTCTCGTCGCGCAGGATGTCGGTGGCGTGCATCACGGCGTCGTAGTTGTGCAGCGGCTCACCCATGCCCATGAGCACGACGTTGCGCAGCCGCGACTGCGCACCGCCGGGTGTGACCTGTGACGTGTTACGAGTGACAAGCCTGAGGGCGCGGGCGACGTGGACGGCCTGCGCGACGATTTCGCCGGCGGTGAGGTGGCGCGTGTAGCCCATCTGGCCGGTCGCGCAGAACACGCAGCCCATCGCGCAGCCGACCTGGCTCGAGATGCAGGCGGTCACCCGGCCGGTAAAACGCATCAGCACCGTCTCGATCTTTTCGCCATCGGCGAGCTCGAGCAGGTATTTGCGCGTGAAGCCGTCGCTCGAGTCCGTCTCAAACGCCGTCGGCAGCACGCCGAAGTGCGTGTGGGCCGTGAGGCGGGCGCGCAGCTTGGGCGGCAGTTCCGGCATGGCCGCGACCGAGTCGGCCAGCTCGAGGTAGAGGTAGTTCCACAGGCGGGCCGCATGCACGGGCTTGAGGTCCCAGCTGACGAGCAGTTGGCGCAGCTGGTCGCGCGTGAGGTCGTAGAGATTGATGGATGCGGCGCGCACCCCGCGGACATAGGCGTTGCGGCCCGAAATGACAGTTTTTTCCGGAGAAAAACCGCCCGCAAATTACGCGAATAAACGCGAATTTCGGAAGGCCGAGGATCGGTTATTCGCGGTCATTTGCGTAATTCGCGGGAAAGGATTGGAATTGCGGCGTTGCCGAATCCTGCAGCCGGCATTTCCTTTGGCGCATGAACTACCGCGCCCTGGGGTCGAGCGATGTGAAGGTTTCGGAGATCAGCCTGGGCTGCTGGACAATGGGCGGGCTCAACTGGGTCAACGGCACTGCCAACGGCTGGGCCAAGGTGAACGAGGACGAGATCACCGCCGCCATCAAGCGCGCGGTCGACGCCGGGGTGAACCATTTCGACAACGCGGACGTTTACGGCAACGGCCGGGCCGAGCTCATGCTGGCGCGCGTGTTGCGGCGGCTCGGGCTCAAGTCCACCGACTTCATCATCGCGACGAAGGTCGGGCATTTTCCCGGCACGGCGGCCCACGCCTACGAACCGCTGCATATCCGCCACCAGTGCGAGCAGTCGCTCCAGAACCTGGGGCGCGAGTACATCGATCTCTATTATCTGCATCACGGCGACTTCGGGCCCAAGGGCGAGTGGCTGCAGGGCGCGGCCGACACGCTCAACGCCCTCGTGCGCGAGGGGAAAATCCGGCTGAAGGGCCAGAGCGCCTACAGCGAGGAGCATTTCCTGCGCGCCGTGCCCGTCGTGAAACCCGCGGTGCTGCAATCGTGGGCCAATGCGCTGTCGCGGGATTTCATCAAGCCGGGCGGCGTCGTGCCAAAACTGCTGGCCGAGCACCACATGTCTTACATTGCCTTCAGTCCGCTCGCGCAGGGGCTGTTGCTGGACAAGTTCGATCCGGCGAAGCCGCCGCAATTCGAGGAAGGCGACCATCGGAGAAACAGCGGCCGGTTCACGACGGAAAAACTGACGGCGTTGAAACCCAAGCTGGCGCAACTCAAGGCGCGCTTCGGCGCGACCACGGAGGATCTGGCCGCGGTGGCGCAGCGCTATCTCCTCAACCAGCCCAATCTGGCGTGCGTGATTCCTGGTTTCCGCAACGAGCGCCAGGTGGCGTGCAACCTCGCCGCGGTCGGCCGCGAGTTGAATGCCGCGGACATGGCCTTCATCGAGCAGGTACTGGCGTAAAGAACATAGAACGAGGGGACAAATCAATGTAGGTCGGGCTTTACGCCCGACGATGCCAGATGTCGGGGATAAACCCCGCCCTACAAAGCACCATGAAAAAGGCATTTGAAGCACGACGGCAGGATCCGATGGCCAATCTGGTCGCCACCGATCGGTCCGGGCGGGTGGTGATTGCCGGTGGCGCGGGCTTTCTCGGCCGCGCGCTGGCGCGCGCTCTCACGCAGGAGGGCCGGGAGGTTGTCATCCTTTCCCGCCGCGCGGCGCCGGAGGATGGCCTGATTCGGACGGTGGTCTGGGATGGGCGCACAGTCGGGGACTGGGCGGACGAGCTGAGAGGCGCCGCCGCGGTGGTAAATCTGAGCGGCCGCAGCGTGGCCTGCCTCTACACGCCGGAAAACCGCCGGGAGATCATTTCCTCGCGGGTCGATTCCGTGCGGGCCATCGCCCAGGCCTGCGAGCAGGGTGACGAATCTCCGCCCGCGCTCGTGCAGGCGTCATCGCTGGCCATTTACGGCGATCCGGGCGACCGGATCTGCGACGAGGATGCGCCGCATGGCACGGGGTTCTCCGTGAAGGTTTGCAAAGCGTGGGAAGGTGAGTTTTTCGCGAACGAAGTGCCCGGCGGAGCCCGGCGCGTCGCGTTGCGCATTGGTTTCGTATTGGGCCGCGACGGCGGCGCACTCGGGCCGCTGGCCAAGGTCGCCCGCTGGTATGTGGGCGGCGCCGCCGGCAGCGGCCGACAATATATCAGCTGGCTGCACATTGACGATTTTTGCGCGATGGTCCGCTGGGCCATCGAAAATCCCGGGGCCGAGGGCGCCTACAACGCCACGGGTTCAACGCCGGTGACGAACGCCGAATTCATGCGCGCGCTGCGCGCCGCGCTCGGCCGGCCGTGGAGCCCGCCGACGCCCGCGTGGGCGGTGAAACTCGGCGCGCGTTTCATCATGCGGGCCGACGCGAGCCTCGCCCTCACCGGCCGGCGCTGCGTGCCGCGACGGTTGCTGGACGAGGGATTTGTCCTGCAGCACAACGACCTCAACGCGACGTTGCGCGAGCTGCTGACCTAAAACCAACAGGATTGTGATAGGGCGGGACCGCTGGGCCCGCCGTCCGAAGTGGAGCGCATTGCCCCAATGCGCTTTCTGCGCCATCAAACCAACGCGTTGAGGGCAACGCGTTCCACCTTCAATCAAGCTCGGCGCGCCCAGTTCTGCTGTCCAGCAGAACGCCCTGCCCCTCAGAAGAACGTGTAGTATTTTCCCGCGGCCATCCGGGAAATCAGCAGCGCGAGCTCCATCGCGTGGTAGTCGCCCCACATGGACGACTCGCCGCAGGGAACCTTGCGGCCCTTCGGAATGTAGTCCCAGCCATTCGGCCGGTGATAAACGCTGTGCAGCAGCAGGCCCTGGTGTTTCGGGTCGGTCGAAAGATAAGGCTCGGCGAAGAGCGTGTTCGCGACAGTGAGCCCCGCCTGCAGGTAGCGCTTGCCCGCGGCTTTCTCGCCATGGGCAGCCAGCCAGTTGCCCAAACGGATGAATCCCTGGGCGGCGATGGCGGCGGCGGAGCTGTCCACGGGCTCGTAGTCGTTAAACGGATCGGCGGGGCGCGCCTGATAGTTGCCGAGCGCGTGCGTGTGCATCGCGCCGGTGTCCCAATACGGAATGCCGTCCTTTGCCGCGTAGTCATCAATGTAGTAATCGCTCGTAGCGCAGGCGGTTTTCACGAAAAGATCGGTCACGGCGCGGCGGCCGCCCGCGGCATCAAGGCTGGCGCCCGGGACGGTATCGAGAAACTCCAGCTGCTCGGCGTAGCCGCAGATGATCCAGGCGGCGCCGCGCGTCCACGTGGTAAAGGGTGAGAAACCCTGCTGGCTCGACGGGCAGCGGTAATTGCCGTCGTTGCGGTTGAAGATGGACTCATGGGCGACGCGACCGCTCACGTCGTAGATGTCGCGGCTTTCGCCGAAGTAGACATTGAAGCGAGCGGTGGTTTTCGCGTGATCGAGCGCGCGGTGGAGCAGGTTTGTGGGCTTGTCCCCCTCGCCCATCAGCACATGGCCCAGCTGGTGGGCGACGACGAGCGAGCGCATCGAGCGGATCGTGTCGGCGAAGAGCGAGTGCGGGCCGTTGAAGGAATAGACATAGCCCGGGCCATAGGCGGTGGTGGAGTAGCGCGCCGCCTGCACGGCGCCGGAGACCTTGAGCGCGAGCTCGGTGAAATTCAGCTCGTCCTGGTTGAACGGGATTTTCCCCTCGAGCATCAGGCGGCGGAGGTTGCCGTAGGTGGAGACGTTGTTGAAGCCATGGTCGTGCACGCCGGTGTGCGACACGTGCGAGGCCATGAGCTTGACCGTCTTGGCGCGGCCGAGGGTAAGGGAAGAGGTGTCGCCGGTGGCGTCGAAGTGCAGAAACGCCAGGCCGAACTGGAAGCCCTGCGTCCACTCGGTCCAGCCGCGCGAGGTATACCGGCCCTTGACGGTGAAGACCGGCGTGCCCTTCGCGGGATCCCACGCGGCGTTGAGCGCGTGGATTTTCTGCCCCGCGAGTTCGAAGACGCGGGAAACCTTTTTCTGGAGTCGGGCCGGCGTGAGGGTGGCGTCGATTTTCATGGGATAACCGGCGCGACGTTGCCGCCTTCACCGTGGCAAAACAAGGGCGAAGTCCGGGCGGGGATTTCACGAGCAAATGTAGGGCGGGGGTCGCCGAACCCCGCTTTGCCGGGGTAGGTTGCGCGCTCGCCGCGCAAC
>OCZT010000886.1_pt1 | contig 30413 bp, 35 predicted proteins | sample 1539031 | NCBI WGS metagenome assembly OCZT01 (sample SAMEA3539308, study PRJEB22396) | soil metagenome | biome: tundra; feature: field; material: soil | place: USA | collected 2010-05 | depth 0.15 m | reverse complement strand
ACTTGCTCTTGTCGCGCCCGAGTTCCTGCCGGCTCTCCGCCGGTTTCTGCTGCCGTCGAGCTCTGTCGAAAGCCGCTCGGAAAGCTTCGCGCCAGTTTCCTTTGCCGGTCTCCTCCGGCGCGGACTCTTCGTTGGCTATTTCCGCCTCCGGATTTACTGGAGCTGTGTTCAGTTTCTTGTTTGTTTCCTCAGTGAGCATGGTTGGCTGCCTCCCGCAGTGTGCTGACTCCAAAACCGATGGGCGCCAAGGCCGGTTTGTCTACCGCGCCGGACTCCGCCATTTGCAAGAACAACGTTTCCATTGACCGCTTGTAAGGAGGGCGCTCAAACAGCACCACGCCATCGGCGCGTTCCCCCGGTCCGATTCGCCGCCGGCTCAGACGGAAATCCATCACCGCCAATTGCTCCGCCGTGGACCAGTGCTCGTGCTTGATAAGTTTTCCTGACTTGTCTTTGCCGCCTAACTGAATCTGCGGAGGCATCAACAAGATGGCGTGCTTGCTGGTGTTTACCACCGAGAACAAAACAATCACCTGTTGGCCTCCATCGAGAACTTCGCTGATGCCCGCCCGCAGGCGCTCACCCTTCACCTCGTCGCCTTCCATCCGCTCGCCATAAAGCACAGGCATGGGAGCCTGTTTCTGCCGCTCCAGCAAACTGTCGAGAGAGTCCGGTTTGGGTTCGGACGACGCTCTTTCCACCGGAGAGTTGGCCGTGGTTAGTGAAGCGGGCAACAAGGCAGCACCCGTTCCCGCGGGACTCGCGGCTGATGAAGTGATTGCAGCCTGCGCCTTCGATACGCTCGCGGTCTGTGTACTAGTGCGAAAGGAACGGCGTCGGGCTCGACCAGAAAGCCCCCGGATGGCTGGTATCGCAGCAGGAAATCAACCTTCGTTGAGTTCGGGCCCTCGCCACGGCTAACCAGGAGAAAGCTGATCTGGCGGCCTCTCGCAGTGGAAATCAGCAAGTTACTCTCGGCATGTTCGTTGGTTAGGGCCTTGACGAACACCAGCTCTGGCTCATGCTCGGAATGTTCCACCTGAAACAGCGCCGGGTCTCCCACCACGACTGAGTTCACCGGCTCCGGCACCCGGATCGTGGTTACAAAATGTGCCGCAAGTTCGATCGCCGTAATCTTGCTGTCCGCCGTAGGTTTGGTGCGAACCTGCGGATCGATGGTTGCTTGTTGTGCCGTCGCCGTCGCGGTTAGTACCGACAGCGAGAGCCAGCCGAAAACTAGAGCGTTTTTCATCCCGTTACCTCAACTTTTGCTTCTGCCGCACCAACTCGCTCTGTGCCCTGAGCACTCGTCTCACGCGATACCGATGCGCGACACGTTTCACATAGCTCTGGACATCACGCGAGGAATACTCCAGCCCCCTCAAAGAGATCGGGTACTCGCCGACGCAGTACGCTGCGGTGATCAATCGCAGATCCCCGTTGAACTTCTGTTTGAGCCAGGCAAGATACGCGACTCCACCACGAATGTTCTCCTGCACCAGAAACCGATTGCGAACCCCGAACCGCACAGCCGTTGCTGGCATCAACTGCATGATCCCCGCCGCCCCCTTGTTCGATACCGCGTACGGATTCCATCCCGACTCTTCGTCGATGATCGCTGCCACCAACTCAACCGGCACCTGGTAGACAGCGGCGTAATACTCAGCCCACCTTGCTGACACGTCTCGTGGTGGGCGTGCGTCAGGCGCTTGCCCTCTCGCCGTTCCCAACAGCAGCAAGAGGAAACACGCCTTCGCCCACTTCACGCTACAGCCTCCATATGCGCGGCCGACACGTCCGCCTTTTCCTCTGCCGCCATCAACTCGTCGCGATAGCACTTCGAGTCGGCGACCAAGCCTTCAAACCCGGCACGCAATAGCAAGCGTTTACGATCAGCTTCGGTTTTGGCCAAGAGCGGCAACAGCAAGTCCCGTTGCTCGTGCGAGATCTCCTCGACCCCCAGAATTTCCAGCGCCTGCGCCAAGTCCAGCATCTCGGCGATCGAGGGCGGCTTTTCCATGTTCCAACCGCGCAGGGCGTGTGCCAGCCCAGCCAATTGCCCCCGCAGGCGCAAGCTTTCACTGCTGCTCCGGATCGCCAGGATTTCTCTCTCACGTGCGACCGATGGGTATTCAAACCGCAGATAAAAGCAGCGTCGCCGTAAAGGGTCGCCCAGACGTCGTTCTTCGTTAGAACTTAGGACAACAAAGGGAATCGTCGATGCTCCAATCGTTCCCAGCTTGGGGACCGTGATCTGCCAGGCGCTCAGAATCTCTAGGAGTAAAGCTTCGATGTTGTGGTCGACTTTGTCGAGTTCGTCGACCAGAAGCACGCACGGCCGGGTTTCATAGCGCAGTGCACGCAATAGCGGCCCTTCCGCAAAGAAGTCTAGCGAGTGCAGCCGGCCCCGGATCTGGTTCCAGTCCTGGTCGAGGTTGGTGGCTTGAGTGTCCAGGAAAAGCTTCTGCAGCGCTTCATCAAATTTCCCGATGACCTTCTCTTCCGTGATTCCCACATAGCACTGAAGGCGCTCAACCACCGTATTGGCCGCCGCAGCTACGGCGTATGCGAGCTCGGTCTTGCCACATCCCGGTGGACCTTCCACCAGCAGTGGCTTGCGCATACGGGCCGCCAGATACACCACCTCCAGCGTGACTGGATCGATGATGTAGCGTGCCGCACGCAGCTTCGTGGCGAGTTCGCTTGCAGACGAGAACACGTCGGCTTCCTTCCGGCGTGAAAACTACACCCGAAGCATTTCTTTTGCATTTTGCATGTGTGCGTTTTGCGGCTAATCGAGCAGCCCGATGCGTTAGTTCACTCCAACGCAGAGGGAAACGGTTAGAAGCGGTGAATACTCTTTCCTCAGGTTAAGACGATGATTCTGTTTACCAGCCGTCCCATGCCAGGAGAGCATGCAGGCCGCGAAACTCAGAAATGGGAGTTTTATTTCACCGATCACAGTTTGACTGGCAGAGCACGTCCTTTCTCCACTGCTGGCTTACTTCATACAAACCACACCGAACTTTTTCCACCGATCGCACTTTGACTGACGCTCTTCGATTGAGGGAGTCAGACGCCGACAGGCGACCCGTAGACCGCGGGTCGGACTTTCGGGGCAGGGCGTCGTTCGCAAGATGCTCGCCATCTTTATTTCACTGATCACACTTTGACTGGGAACAAGAGTCTGTTCGCTTTTGACACCGGGAGTCACTATCGTTGCGAATTGTCCCTTGCAGCTCCATCGCCAAATCTTTTTCACCGATTGCATTTTGACTGGTGGCTCGGCACCTTGCCGTCTGCCTCGTATCCTTCACCTGGGCGGGCCAGCGTCCTCCGCACGGAGCGCACCAACCTTTTCTTACCAATTGCACTTTGACTGGCACCCGCACTTCCTTCCTCCGACGCGCGATCGGGCAGCGCCCCGTCGGAACCCCGGCCAGAGGACCGATCACCGCCTTTCTCGCATCCATCGGAAACCGACGATTATTTGGTGTGATGCGCCCCTCGCGACTCTGCACCAACTTTTTCTCACCGATCACACTTTGACTGGTAGCAGAATTCTCCGCCTCTTGAACGGCACTATGGTTGGACTTATAGCTGACATGTTTCTGTTTTTGCAGTGGGTTTTGACAGTAAGGAGATTTCGCACTACAAGTGCCCACTGTGACGACCGACGCCATTGCGCTCAGCAACGTGCTAGCCGAACTTGCCCTACGGCAGCTCCCGTGTGGAGGCTGGGCTGCTCTTGCATCTTCTTCACAGCCAGCAATTGAGCCGACGTGCTACGCCGCGCTGGCACTCGGCTCGGCGCCTATAGGCGACATCGAGCGTGCTCAGGACTTTCTGCTTCGCACGCAGAATCCTAATGGCAGTTGGCCAGTCGTCCCCGGAGATGATCAAGAGGGTGGCTGGGTCACTTCGCTGGCTGTCATTGCCCTTCGTGATCTGGTACCGGCAATACCGGCCAGGTTGCAAGGCTTCCACTGGCTGCTGAATTGCGCTGGCAAGGAATCGAACTGGTTTTGGAAATGGAAGTTTCGCACTGCCGACCGCCACGTCCGTTTCGACCCCGATAAGTATGGCTGGCCATGGTTTCCAGATACGGTCAGCTGGGTGGTTCCCACCGCATTCGCGATTCTTGCCCTAAACCAGCTCCCTTGCTCTTGCGGTGGTCTTGAGCGCATCCCTTTACGGGGCGATTGCGGCATCCAGATGCTTTTCGATCGTGCGTGTCCCGGCGGCGGATGGAATGCGGGCAACGGCGTTGTCTATGGATGCCCCATGGCGCCCCACGTCGACGATACGGCGATTGCTCTCCTGGCATTGAGTGATCGAGGACAGGACCCGGTTGTACAAAGTGGAGTGCAGTACTTGGAACGTGTTGCTACAACCCTTAGGGCGCCTTGGAGCCTCGCTTGGTCGATCCTCGCGCTCGCTGCTCACCGTCGGCCGATTGCTCCGCTTCACGGTTCTCTGTTGGCACTTTCTGATCTCTCAAGTACAGAAGACACCGGCACGCTGGCGTTGGCCTGCCTCGCTCTTGACTACAGCCGCGCCTTGGCAGCTTTCGGGGTGACCGTTTGAGTGTTACTCGTCGGGATTTTCTTGTTGGGAGCGCCGCTTTGGCGGCTGGCACAGCGGTCACCGCTCCCTTTCTTCTACCCAAATATCATTCCGATCAACGACCGAAGCGATCTCGAGTCGCGGTTCTCCATGTACAGCAATACTCCCAAGAGCTCGACCAGCTCCTTGCCGCTGGTCTTCGCCTCTTCCCGATCAACGTGACAGGCAAGACCGTGGTCCTCAAGCCCAATTTAGTGGATTACATTCCTGGCAACGCAATCAACACCCACCCACTGCTGGTCCTCGCTGCAGCCGAATCGTTCCGTCGACTCGGCGCCAAATCCGTGTTGGTAGCAGAAGGACCAGGACATCAACGCGACACACACCTGGTGCTTTCACAGAGTGGTTATCAACAATCTCTGCGGGATGAAAATATCCGATTCGTCGATCTCAATCGCGACGAACTGATTCGTACACCACTTCGGGCAGGCTACACCGGGATGAAAGACCTCTGGCTCCCCCGCACTGTGCTAGAGGCCGATTTCCTGGTCTCCATGCCCAAGATCAAGGCTCATCACTGGTCTGGCGTCACGCTCAGTATGAAGAACATGTTCGGCGTCGTGCCGGGTGCGAGATACGGATGGCCGAAGAATATGCTCCATTGGAATGGTATTCAGGAGAGCATCCTTGATCTTTGCGCTACGGTGCCAATCCGCTTCGTGATCGCTGACGGGATTGTGGCGATGGAAGGCAACGGGCCTCTCAACGGCACCCCTCGCACTCTGGGAAAGATCGTGCTTGCGGATGATCCAGTGGCCGCCGATGCAACCTGCGCGCGATTGATGGGATTTCATCCCGATCGAGTCATTCACATTCGCGAGGGATCGAGATTCCTCGGCAATGCTTCTACAGCACTCATCGACCAGGTTGGAGAAATCGTCGATCCTCCGACGAAGCCCTTCCAGGTAGTCCCGGAGTTCCGACATCTTTATGCACTGTGACGCGAACCTGTTTGCTCTTACGTGATGAAAAGGGGAGGAGTCGTTGCGCGCGCATTGGTCCGTAACCAGGAATCATTTGGAGCACGCGAAGCCCTACTGGAGCTACGAAGACATTGGCGTCTTTTTCCTAATCCTCGTTCTCCTTGGTTTGGTCCTGCGCCTTTTCGTGCGATTTCATCTTCTCCCGCGATCCGAGGTCACCAATCCAAGCGGCCTGCTGCAGTTCGCGGTGGTCGCGTCGTTGAACCTGGCATTATATTTGGTCCTCAAATTCCGCCACCACCAACCAGTGTTGAGGCCGTTGGGTTGGATCTGGCCGTGCACGCCTTATATCGTCATTGCTCTGCTCGGGGGGATCTTGCTCGCATCAGGCGTTATACTCTACCTCCGCTTTCGCAATCAGAGCATGCCTCCGATGGCGGTTATGGAGATGCTACTCCTGGGTCTGTTACTGGGCCCAATTCTTGAGGAATCTCTTTTCCGGGGATGTTTACTGCCCCTTCTGGCTCAGACCACCGGCCGTGGAACAGCTGTGATCCTCACTGCGATTCTGTTTGCGCTTTTTCACCAGCCGGCCAACCTGGCGCATTGGGTGTCCTTTACAGCGACCGGCGTAGCTTATGGCTGGATCCGCGTGGCATCCCGCTCAACCGCTGCCGCGGCGGTTATGCATACAATGTACAACTTGGTTGTTTTTCTTTCCGCCATGTGTTGACCTCTGGCCCTGTTCAGCAACAGGACATAAATATTCGCCGTCAGCGAGCCCATCGCCTGACACCAAGCCGCGCTACGGACTTAAATGCATCTTTCGCGTTAGAATGGCGTGAGTGGGGTCTATGCGGGTGAAGCACGTACTAGCTGTCGGTGTGTCAGTACTGCTGCTATGCGTGTCATCTTGGGCGTCTGTGTGTGAGCTGTCTTGCTCGTTGTCCCACGCACATCCTGTGCCCAAGCCCACGAGAGGTTCCTCTGCGAAACCGGCACATGAAGTCGGTACATCCGAAATGAACGCGCTTCACTCGCATTGCGGTCATGCAAACATGGCCAGACCGAGCAGCGCGGCCAACCACAGTTTTGAAAGCACGTCCCATTGCACGAACGCGCCTTGTGTGCAAGTACAGACTTTATCGTCACCGGTGAACGGGCGAGATGGTGCCCAGCCTGGAAGTGTGCTCGCGGTTCTGGCGTCTGTTCCGGCCGTCGCATCCAATATCCTATTTCGTAGTGCCAAACACGAACGCGCCCTCGCCAAGCTCCTACCGCTCGATCCCTTGTCCATAAGTCTTCGAATCTAGCCACATACGGCCGAGAGTCGATCGGCCGCTCCGCTTTGACAGTTCCCATCCCCTGATGAGCCTCGCTCAACTGTGGGAAGACCAGCACATATCGCTACCCTTTGGGGAGTTTTCTATGAACAGCAGGCGGTCATTTATGCACCGTGCGCTGGCCTTTGGCGCCGGCGCTCTCGCCCTTCCTACTCTTGCGCGCGCCGAGTCTTCCCAGGATCTTTCCGGCTCGCGCTCGACCCCTCATTTGGACAAGAACCGCAGACATTCCTCCGAGCTACCGGTCTCAGTCGTGACTCCGGACATACCCAGTCTCGCGTACACGTTGGATCGCAGCGTGAAGGTATTTCGCCTCGTCGCCGAACCGGTGAAGCAGCAGATTCTTCCCGGCAAGGTGCTGGACTTGTGGGGCTTCAATGGCAGCGCACCGGGTCCGACGATCCAAGTCAACCAAGGTGATCGTGTCCGGATCGTCGTCGACAACCATCTTCCTGAGCCAACCTCAATGCACTGGCATGGATTCGAGATCCCGAACAACATGGACGGGGGCCGGGTGTGAGCCAGGAACCTATTCGTCCAGGCGGGCGCTTCGTGTACGAGTTCACACTTCATCAGGAAGGCACCTACTTCTACCACTCGCACATGGCGATGCAAGAAATGATGGGCATGCTTGGCGCCTTCATCATGCACCCGAAGCAGTCCTATCGCCGCTGGTTGACAAGGACTTTCTCATTGCGTTGCAGGAGTATGCCGTGCTGCCGAACAATGTCGTGCCGAATTCGATGAACATGGAATTCAACTGGCTGGTGATCAATGGCAAGGTGGGTCCTGCGATCACCCCGTTGATCGTGCGACTCGGCGATCATGTCCGCATTCGGATGATCAACCTCGGCATGGATCATCACCCGATCCATCTGCACGGACACACCTTTCAGGTGACCGGCACGGAAGGCGGGCGAATCCCCGAGTCCGCCCGATTTCCAGGCAACACGGTCCTGGTGGGGGTTGCCCAATCGCGCGACGTTGAGTTCGTCGCCAACAATCCCGGTTCGTGGATGCTGCATTGTCATTTGCCGCACCACATGATGAACCAAATGTCATCCAACGTCGGACTCCTCACCCGCACTGGAAAAGGCACACCGGCCGGCGTGTCCATGGAAAACGGCATGGGCATGCTGACGGGAGAGCCCGGAGTACCCACAGGAGACGATTACGGTCCGAGCCTGGGGAGAGGCATGGGCGTGGGCTCGACGAGCGATCAGCCCGTGAGCAACGGCCCACTCTCGCAGACGAGTAAGTCACAGGACATGCAAGACATGCCTGGCATGGACATGGGCGCGCAAAGTAACGACATCGCGCCAAATGCAAACAGCGTTCCTGGGTTTCCGCAAGACGCGTTCATGGAAGGACCAATGATGGCCATGGACAAGATGGTTGCGAAGCCAGAGAACTATGGTCTCCCTGCGGGATGGAGCGGGTTTATGCAAGGAATGATGACCTTCGTGCGCGTTCTACCGCCGAACGAATATGACGAGGTTATGCGGCGGGTGCAGCGTGGAGAGAAACCTCAATCCCCAGACGTGCCGGGCATGAAGATGGAATCAATGCCCAACATGAAGCACCGGAAGTAAGGAGGAGAGAATGAAAGAAACATTCTTCTTGGCAAGTCTCGCGCTGCTCTTGACATCCGGAATGATGGTTTGTGAGGGACAGCAAGACAAGATGACCGGGATGCAAATGTCGCAATCGTCGACGGGAAAGCCGAGCCAGGCCACACCATCGCCCGGGATGCCAACGTCCGAAGGGGCGCAGCCCGCGATTGAGAAGCAGAAGCAAACCATGCCAGAGCAGCAGCACGGAATGGAGCATAGGCAGACGCGGCCGCCCGGAAAGACTGCTTCATACGTTGAGGGTTTGCAAGAGCCGGAAAATCCGGACCACCAGGTCGGCTCGAACCTGCCCGTTCCCGATCTGCTCATTCAAGCCAAGACATCTCCGGCAATGAAGCTTGAAGATTTGGAAACCATGGCGTTGAAGAGCAATCCCACGTTGAGACAGGCGCAAGCAGTTGTGCGCACGTCAGCGGGGCTGGCACGCCAGGCAGCGCTATGGCCCAATCCTGCGGTTGGGTATCAGGGCGAAGAGATTCGGGGTGGCTCTTTCCACAGCGGCGAACAAGGAGGTTTCGTCCAGCAAAACATCGTACTTGGAGGCAAGCTTCACCTGCGCCAGCAAGTGTACGAACAGCAACGCAAAGTTGATGAAATTGGCGTTGAAGAGCAGAAGTTGAACATTGAGGGAGCTGTTCGCGTGCAGTTCTACGCTGCACTGGCACGACTGCGGACGGTTGAGATTCGCCGCCAATTGATGCAGGTAGTCATGGATGCTGCGATGACAGCTCACCAGCTAGCCAACGTAGGACAGGCGGATGCGCCAGACGTTTTGCAGTCGGAAGTTGAAGCCGAACAGGCAAAGCTGAGGTTCGCTAGCTCGCAGCGGCAGTACATCCAAGCTTTTCGGCAATTAGCCGCGGTGGTTGGGAATCCGGACTTACCGTTAGCAATGCTGGACGGCGACCTGGAGATGACCCCGGTAATCGACGCCGACCATCTTGTCCAAACGCTAATTGAACAAAGCCCTAGTGTGAAGCGGGTGCAGCAGGAGGTCAGCCGGGCGGAGGCTGTCCTGAAGCGGAACAAACGCGAAGGGGTTCCCGATCTAACTCTACGGGCGGGCGAGCAACAGAATTTCGAGGAACTTTCCGGAACTTCGAAATCAGTTGGCGCGCAGAGTTTTGCCACCGCGACAATTCAGGTTCCGCTGTTCAACCGCAACCAAGGAAATGTGGACGCCGCGAAAGCGGAACTAGCGCGGGATCAGCAGGAAGTGGATCGAACCAAACTAACCCTCGTGCAATCTGCACAACCTCTTCTGCAGCAATACCTGACGAGCAAGCTGGAGGCCGAGCGCTATCGCAGACAGATGATCCCACGAGCACAGCGCGCCTACCAACTCTATCTGCGGAAGTACAACAACATGGCCGCCGCTTATCCGGAGGTCATCATCTCGCAGCGAACGTTGTTTCAACTGCAAGAGAGTTATGTGCAGGCGCTGGGTGAACTTTGGACAACCGCTGTACAGCTGCAAAACTACTTACTTGTGGATGGCATGTCTGCACCTGCTGCTGGTGGAAGCCGGAGCATGGAGATCAATCTGCCCACCGGCGGATCGGGGAGTCCGGAATGACGCCCAAACGACTCACGATTGGGTTTTTGGTTGCACTGTCTCTCATGGTGATTGTGGCCTTGTTATGGCTAAAACTCGTGGCAGGTGGATTCAGCGCGCGAGCGAAGCCGTCTCCGATTGAGCAATTCGCAGCGGCGACAGCCCGCAAACTGGCCATGCCCGAACATGCAAAACACTTAAGAAACCCCGTTCCCTACTCTAATGAAGCGCTGGAGCAGGCCCGAGCACATTGGGCGGATCATTGTGCCTTTTGCCATGCTAACGACGGCAGTGGAAATACGGAGGTGGGCCGCAACCTTTATCCCAAACCTCCCGATATGCGTGCCTCACCGACCCAGTCCCTAAACGACAGCGAGCTGTATTTCACCATCAACCATGGCATACGTCTAACTGGAATGCCCGCCTGGGGCGAGCCCGGTGATGACGACGAAGATAGCTGGAAGCTGGTGTACTTCATACGCCACTTGCCCAAAATGCCGGCACAGGAAGCAGAGGCTATGAGGAAGCTCGATCCTGAATCATGCATGGAGAGAGAGGAAGAGCGGCAGGAAGAAGAATTTCTGGAGGGGAATCCCGGCAAGAAACTGCCTGTCCAGAAGAAACAATGACCTACATTTACAAGGAGAAGCAGAAATGAAACGATTGCTTGGTTTGATTGCATCGATTCTACTTGTCGCAAGCCTGGCGTTTGCGCATGGGGACGAGCAACACATAATGGGAACGGTCTCAAAAGTGACCGACTCAGCCATCACAGTTACGACAACTAACGGTAAGAGCATAGAGGTGGCAGTCACGTCGCAGACGACGTTCAGCAGGGACGGCAAAACGATCACGGCGAAGGAAATCAAACAGGGAGATCGCGTCATCATTCATGCCAAAAAGAACGGTGACAAGCTAGAGGCGGCGAGTGTGCGAATCGGGGGCGCCAAATCCATGGACCAGACGAATATGCATGACATGAAAGGCATGGACATGGGGGCTGACAAGAGCCAGCAGCCAAAGTGAGTTGTGTATCTTTGCTTGAACGGGTCGGGCAAAACCTGAATGCTGGCAACTGGTTTAGGTTGTGGGCCTTGCCCTGGACAAGATCAAGTTACCCGCCAGGATGTAAGGAGTTCGCAGTGTCGGCAGGTTGAAACTTTCGAGACGAGGGCACCAATGATGGCCGCCACCGATCTAGATATCTTGCGTGAAAAGGCGTGCGCCGCTTACCCGGCTGCTGCCGAAGGGCCTCAGGAGAAACATGCGTTCCCGGTTGGCCGAGCGTTTGCCGAGAGCGTCGGTTATTCCGCGGAACTGCTGAACCGCTTACCCGCAATTGCATCCGATGCTTTTGGTGGAGTTTCGAATGTCTCTCTGTTTGCCGACATTGCACCGGGCGCGACAGTTCTCGACTTCGGCTGCGGAGCTGGGATGGCGAAAGCAGCATCGCAAGATAGCTGCCATGATCAACCCCCAATGACGCACCAGCTTGAATCCGGGCGCCAGGAGGGATCCGTGATAAACAATTTGTCCCATATGTGATCAGCGTATCGCGACGATCATTGAGCCGTAACATAGGATGTTGTCCTTCGAATCTTTACGGTTTGATTAGTCCTGAAAGAACTCCTGAAATCAGTCCGCCCGATTCGATTCTGAAGCCATATTCCCCCAGAGAGAACACCTAACATGAACGTCTTTGTACTCAACTCAGGAAGTTCCAGTCTGAAGTTTCAGCTAATTGCAACCGATCTGGATCGTATCAAGCAGCATCGGGATGAACGCGTCTGCCGCGGTGAGGTGGAACGCATTGGTGGGGGGCGATCGTCACCTTCCAAAAGGGCGCCGAATCAAGGCAGAAGTTCACGGCTCCGCTGCGTGACATTTCAGCGACGCTGGACTATCTGGTCCGATACATTGCCTCCGAGAAATCGGGAGTCTCTGAGATCAGGAGTTTAGCTGACATTCACGCGGTTGGACATCGCGTTGTGCACGGCGGCGAGCTGTTCTCGGAGTCGGCCCTCATTGACAGCAAGGTCTTGCAGGGAATCGAAGACTGCATTGATCTTGCGCCGCTCCACAATCCGAATAACATCAAGGGCATTTTGGCCGCGCAAGAACTCTTCGGCAAGGACGTTCCCCAAGTGGCTGTTTTTGATACTTCGTTTCATCATTCGATTCCGGAGCAGGCTTACCTGTACGCTATCCCGTATCACCTTTACCGGCGGCACCGCATCCGCCGATATGGCTTCCATGGAACCTCTCATCGTTACGTTGCGTTTCGGTACCGCGCGTTGCGGGAGCTGACGCAGGAGCAGACCAACATCATCACTCTTCACCTCGGAAACGGCTGCTCAACCGCTGCAATCCGAGGAGGAACCTCGGTGGATACCTCCATGGGCATGACGCCACTGGAGGGTCTGGTGATGGGCACGCGCTCCGGAGACCTCGATCCTGCAATCGTGAATCTCATCGCGACGAAGGAAAGGATGTCCCCGTCCGAGGTCGACACACTTCTGAATACCCAGTCGGGCTTGCTGGGTATTTCCGGGCTGACCAATGACATGCGGGTGTTACAAGCCGAGCTGAAAGAAAACGACGATCAGCGGGTGCAGCTCGCGATTGCAGTCTTCTGTTACCGGGCGCGGAAGTACGTCGGCGCCTTCCTCGCCAGCATGGGCGGTGCGGATGCGATCATCTTCACCGGCGGTATCGGAGAGAACTCGCCGGAGATCCGTGCGCGTATTTGCGAAGGCATGGAGTGGGCCGGTCTTAAGATCGACGCTGCGAAAAACCAGCAGACGGTGGCTCGGGAGGGCCTTATCAGCACCGATGATTCCAGGCTACTCGCCTATGCCATCCCCACAGACGAGGAGTTGCTCATCGCCCGCGACACGGTGCGGGTCATACTTGGCCAGCCACATCCCTCCTGATGCGCTTCGACTTTAATAGGGCCACACCCAACCGGCCGCATCCGGTTTGTCGATGCCGTACTCGTGCGCGTAGTTGCGGCATTCGATTTGCTGGTTCAGGAACCGCTCCTTCGCATGCCCGCCGATCCTTTGCAGCCTTGGTATACGGTCGATGACATCCATTGCCAGACTGAAGCGGTCGATATTGTTGTTGATCGCCAACTCCAAAGGCGTATTGATGTTGCCTTTCTCCTTGTAGCCGCGCACGTGCATGTTGTCATGGTTATGGCGGCGGTATGCCAGGCGATGAATCAACCAGGGATATCCGTGGAAGTTGAAGATGATGGGCTTGTCCAACGTGAACAAGGAGTCAAACTCCCGGTCAGAAAGCCCATGGGGGGTGCTCGGTGCTGGGTTGCAGCTTGAACAAGTCGATCACGTTGATAAATCTGATCTTGATGTCCGGGAACTCTTGCCGCAACAGAACCGTAGCCGCCAGGGCTTCCTGTGTCGGAATATCGCCCGCCGAAGCCATCACCACATCGGGTTCTCCGCCTTCATCGTTGCTCGCCCAGTCCCAAATTCCAATTCCCTTGGTGCAGTGTGTGATCGCAGACTCCATATCCATGTACTGCAGGTGCATCTGCTTGTCGCAGACAATCACATTGACGTAATTCTGGCTCCGGAGACAGTGATCCGCCACGGACAACAGCGAATTGACATCGGGCGGAAGGTAAATGCGGGTTACGTTGGCGCTCTTATTCACCACTACGTCGAGAAAGCCCGGATCTTGGTGCGTGAATCCGTTGTGGTCCTGGCGCCACACCGTGGAAGTGATCAGCAGGTTCAGCGACGCGATCGATTCGCGCCACGACAAGTGTCGGCAAATTTCAAGCCACTTGGCGTGCTGGTTGAACATCGAGTCGATCACGTGAACGAAGGACTCGTAGGTCGAGAAGAAACCGTGGCGCCCGGTGAGGAGATAGCCTTCCAACATGCCCTCCATGGTGTGTTCGCTCAGCATCTCCATCACCCGGCTATCATTCGACAACTCGCCACCATCCGAGTCTTCCGGGAAGTACTCTTCGATCCAGAATTTCTTGGCCACCTGGTAGATTGCGTCTAATTTGTTCGAGGTATTTTCGTCAGGACCGAAGACGCGGAAGTTGCCCATGTTCATCTTCATCACGTCCCGCAGAAAAATACCCAGCGGCCGCGTATTTTCGGCCTGCATTTGACCTGGCTTTTCGAGCTTGATCCCATACTGGCGGAAATCGGGCAGACGCAGCGCTTTCTTTAGCCGGCCGCCGTTGGCGTGAGGATTCGCGCTCATGCGCCGCGTACCTGTGGGTGCCAGTTCGCGGAACTCGGAGGCGAACTTTCCGTTGCCATCGAACAGTTCTTCGGGTCGTTGCGATCGCATCCAGTCTTCAAGAAGTCGCAGCTGTACGGGATCCTTCTTCACGTTCGGCAGTGGTACCTGGTGAGCCCGCCAAAACCCTTCCAGCCTGTGGCCCTCGACTTCGGCCGGGGCGGTCCATCCCTTAGGGGAGCGCAACACGATCATGGGCCACCGGGGACGGCTTATCACGTTATTCTCACGCGCCTCCTGTTGGTGGGTCCTAATTTCGCGAACACAGTGCTCCACCGTGGCAGCCATCGCCTGATGCATACTGTCGGGATCGGAGCCTTCGACGAAGTAGGGTATCCAGCCGTAGCCGCGCAGCAGGCTTTCCAGTTCCTCATGCGGGATTCGCGCCAGCAATGTCGGGTTGTTAATCTTGTAGCCGTTCAGATGTAAGATTGGGAGTACCGCTCCATCGCGTCCAGGGTTTAAGAACTTGTTGATGTGCCAGGACGTCGCCAGGGGTCCAGTCTCCGATTCGCCATCTCCCACCACGGCAGCGACGATTAGTTGAGGATTATCGAAGGCAGCGCCACAGGCGTGTGAGAGTACGTAACCAAGCTCCCCGCCTTCATGGATGGACCCTGGCGTTTCGGGAGTACAGTGGCTCCCGATGCCTCCGGGAAACGAAAACTGCTTAAAGAACTCGCGCAGGCCTTCGAAGTCTTCGCTCTTATCGGGATACACCTCTGAGTACGTCCCTTCCAGATAGGCAGGCCCCAGAACGCCGGGCGCACCGTGGCCGGGTCCAGCGAGAAATATCATGTCGAGGCCGTATTTCTTGATCAGCCGGTTAAGGTGTACATAGATGAACGACAACCCCGGGCTCGATCCCCAATGCCCGAGCAGCCGGTTCTTGATGTGCTCTGGTCGTAGCGGCTCCGTGAGCAACGGATTATCGATCAGGTAAATCATCCCCAGGCTGAGAAAGCTGCAAGCCCGCCAAAAAGCGTCCGTCTTTCGCAGTTCATCGGCGCTGAGTGGGGTCTCGGTGACCGTCGACCGGGCTTTGCCATATGCACTGAGTGTCGCGAGGTTGTTGGGGGGAGCAACAGTACTCATGAAAAGCAACTCCTTACCGAGACTACGTTGCGACTCCAGAATGACGGCTGGCAACTCCGATGTCTAACGATTCACCAAGCACGGGCAGGTCGTCAATGAGTGCAGGATTTTGTTATGCATATTTTAATCACCGGTATGACCTTTGTTCCGCTTGTATAGCCCGGCCGTCCCACCTGCTCGCTGCACCGCCTGAGCGGCTATAGTAGCCGGCATTCTTTTTCGACTTCATAGGGAGATCGTCAAGCGCGAACATCGCCAAGACCGGGCACACCGGTACACATGCGCCAATCGATACACTCAACGGGGTCGATATAGAGCGGAGGATCCTCAGCAAAGCGGCTTTCATCTTTCCTCGGGTGTATGCAGTCCACAGGGCAGGCGTCAACACAAGCGGTGTCTTTCACCCCGATACATGGTTCAGCAATCACGCATGCCATGGCTCGATTTTTCTTTCGTTTCCTCTCTGGCAGGTACCCCCATGTGTGCGCGAGTCGGAACCTGTACACTCACGTTCTGAATCTCTGAAATTTCTTCCACCAGCATTCGAACAATCTCCAAAGTCATCTCCGGGTCTGGCGCCGCAAGAAAGCGTTTCCGTGGCCTCAATCGGAATCTTAAGTTTCCGCGCTTGGTACGGCAGATGCGGTGTCACTGCTTGGCGGTGCGAGGCCGAATTTTTCCATGCGATAAATCAGAGTCTTGCGACTGATATTCAGAAACCCGGCTGCGCGCGTCTGATTCCAGTGATGGCGCTCCAAGGCTTGCACGAGGATCTCCTTTTCGACCTGCTCAAGGTCAATACCCTCGTCGGGAAGTTTGAGGCTAATGCTGGAAATTCGTCAACTAGTTTGCCGCACTTGCACAGGAAGATCTTCGGCGCTGATTTGATTCGAGCGCGACAACACAATCACATTCTCGATAACGTTCTCCAATTCCCGTACATTTCCAGGCCAATTGTACTGCGTAAGAAGATCCACTGCTTCATCGGACAGATTCGGCATTGGCATTTGATAGCGGTCGCAGTGCTTCTTCAAGAAATGTTGAATTAGCAAGGGAATGTCGTCCCGTCGTTCGCGAAGAGGAGGAAGATCAATTGTCACAACGCTAAGCCGGTAAAACAGATCTTCCCGAAACTGGCCGTCTTCAATGAGATTTTGGAGCTTCCGATTCGTGGCGGCAATGATTCGGACGTTGATCTTGATCGGGTGCGGCTGTCCAATCTTGTCAATCTCCCGTTCCTGAATGACGCGAAGCAAGCGAACTTGAAGCGCAGGCGGAAGTTCGCCGATCTCGTCGAGGAATACAGTTCCCTCATTAGCAGCTTCAAATTTTCCAATACGATCGACAAGAGCTCCGGTGAACGCGCCCTTGCGATAACCGAAGAGTTCCGATTCGATTAAATTTTCGGGGATTGCTCCACAGTTCACCGTCACAAACGGTTTCGAGGCTCGCATGCTGTTTTGGTGAATCGCCTTAGCCAAAAGCTCCTTTCCAGTGCCCGACTCACCTGTCAGAATTACCGTCGAATCACGCCCTGCAACCTGTAACGCAATATCGACCTGGAATAGCTGAGACCCCGATTGCAATTCGCCACGTTTTTTCAGCTCGTCTGCAACGCCTGCCGCGTCTGAATTCGCTATGAGCGACTGAAGCGCCCGTGCACGGTCCTCCAGTTGTTCATCAACCGTGCTGTAGATGCTCTGGCGCATTACAGCCAGAGCGAAGAAGGCAAACCCGATCAGAGCGGTCGCCACGATCAGGAAATACCAGGCGGTGAGTTGCTTGCGGATGGGTATCGCTTTCACCGTGTTACGTGCTCCCGCACGCAGTACCCCACCCCGCGGATGGTGTGAATGAGTTTTTGGCTGAAGCCGCGGTCAATCTTGTTACGCAATGACGAGACGAACGCCTCCAGGGTGTTTTCTTCGATTTCTTCGTTGAATCCCCACACCGCCTCGACGATAGCTCCTCTTGGCACAACCTGCCCCCTGCGCCTCATCATGAATTCCAGCAGACGGTACTCGGTCGCCGTCAGACGAATCTCCTGCTCACGACGCTTAACGCGACGGCTTCCAGGATCGAGGATCAAATCTCCAACGCTTAACTGTGGCGGCAGCATCGCCGGCGGGCGACGCCCAAGAGCACGAATACGGGCCAGTAGTTCTGCGAACGCGAAGGGCTTCGTCAGGTAATCGTCAGCGCCAGCATCCAGTCCACGCGCAATGTCAGGTACGGCATCACGCGCCGTCAGCATGAGGATGGGAACCTGCTTGTGATTCTTGCGCAAACGGCGCGCCACCTCGAATCCATCCAGACCCGGCAGCATAACGTCGAGCACGACAACGTCAAACTCGTGCGAGCTCGCAACTTCCAGGGCCTCCAGGCCGTCATGGACGACTGTCACAGAGTGATCGTGTTCCTCAAGCCCCTGCTTGAGGAGACCGGCCATTTTCAACTCGTCTTCGACGACCAATACACGCATAAAGAAGACCGGTGGCTTACCCCGTATGTTCAACGGTGTCACTGAAGATTACCTGAAGCTTTCCAGTCTCAGAATGCTCCAGGGCCAGCCTTGAAAGTGATCGCTGATCGCGGCTCAGGCCACAAGTCGCTCGACCTGCCATGTCGGCGTCGCTCTATTTCGAGACGGAAACGGGTTCCATAATCCTGAGTAGCGGATGCCCGTCGACATTCTCCAGCGGGAAATAAACCAAGTGAGTTTTCGGGTCGACGCATACAGTATGGGCATGCGGCATGGAGAAGTGGCCGACTGCCGTGAGGCTCTTTCCATTTTCCCGATAGACCCAGACTTCACCTGATTCAGCCGAAACATAGAGCTGTTTCAAACCCGGATCGAAGGCCAGAACGTCAGGGTCGTCCCCAACCGGATACGTCCCCAAAACCTTCATGTTAGCCAGATCAACCAGAGCCAGCGTACGATTGCCCGCTCCGGCAACGAAAGCAAGTCGATTGGTAACGTCCAGGGAAATGCCGTGGGGCTCTTTCACTCCGGGCAACGGATAACGCCCGACGATCTCCAGCTTGACCGGATCGATAGCGACAAGCTCATTCTTCTCATGGACAGCGACCAGGATGTGGCCGGTCCCCGAATCAAACACGGTGTTGCCGGCGCCGCCGCCGAGTTCGATTTTCTTAATGAGCGAGTAGTTTTGTGCGTCGATGACAGCATCGGCATTTCCATGCTCATCCGACACAAAGACCCGTTTAGGGCCGGGCGCGTAGGCGATGCCGTCCGGATAATTGATCGGCCCCGTCTTCGCCACAGTCCGTAAAGTGGACATGTCAACCGCCGCGACCTCATGATCGCCGGTCACCGACGCAAAGAGGCGGTCGATCTCCGGAACGGCCCAGACTCCGTGAACACGGGCAAAGCCGCTCAGGTTTGCGAGCACCTTTCGCGACGCAGTGTCGAACACAACCAACTGGTCGGCATTCATGTGCGCAATGTAGAGGCGCCCTGATGAGGAATCCAGGCTCTGGTAGTCGAATCTGACTGCCGCGCCGGGCAAGGGAACGTCGGCCACAGTCCCTAAGGGACTCTTGTCAGAGTTTGCCGTACTTTGTGCGGGCGAACATGACAACAATGCCAGCACGGTCAAGCTCTGTACTGCGATCAACCGACATGAGCGTAGCCACATATATCTTCTCCTCAAGTGCAGACGTGAGTCCGTGTTCGACATTAAATGCAGTCGCTTCAATCATGTTTCTAAAATGCTGGGTGAGCTCGCCGAAGCTCTGGCCAATTCTTCGGGCGGCTTCAAATGGCGAAAGTTGCGATAGAGCAGCAGGTCATACACGATTTTCAGCGCACCGCCAATCACCAATGGAGCTGAAAATGCGAGCCGCTGCATCACCAGGCCGGATAGTGATGATGCTGCCGCCCACGCTCCGGTCCTGGTAATGTTTGTGAACCCGCTGGCATACGGACGTTCATGTGGTTTTACCAACGCGGCGACGTAAGACTGGCGCGTTGGCACATCCATCTCAACGAAAGTCTCTCTGAGCAAAAATAAAGCGACAGCCCATTTCGAGCTAGATGCGAGTGGCACGAGGAGAAGAAAAACACTCGACGGGAGATGCGTAAACACCATCGTGTTTACGAGTCCGATTCGCTGCGCTATCCAAGCTGCTCCGAGATGCGAGGCAGCGTTTAGGATGTGAACCGCGAAGAATAGGACACCAAGCGACTGCTCGGCCATGCCGAAACGGTGAAAGAACCAGTAGGAAACCAGAGCGTCCGATAGAAGTCCCCCACCAAATGCGTCAATCGCAAACAATTGTGCAATCCCATGGACGGTTCGCCGAGTCTGCGGCGAAGGAACACGCCCCCGCATGGCGGGCTCTGGGGAGTTCAGTAATTGGCTGTCGGCGGGAAGCATGAGATACAGCAGGCCAGTCATCGCATGGACCGAGGCGTATCCCAGGAAAACATAGCGGTACGCTCCAAGCAGATCGATGTGCGCCCAAGCGCTGACAGCCAATGGGAGAACAGCGCCAAGGGCACCAATCGCTCCGCCACCGTCAAGCAAGACGTTGTACCAGGACAAGCCCCACGTCCTGTTTCGATCAGGAATGAGGCCAGGAATAATTGCCTGCTCCAGTGCGAATGCCGCGCTGCGATCGGTCCCCATTCCATTGACCATTCCGACGAAGACCAGGATGAGCAGAATTGGATAAGCAGGAAGAATGGCGAGCGCAAGTCCACCAGTCGCGGCAAGGAAAGACAGAGTGACCAGTGTGGCGCGGCAACCAACTCGGACGCCCGCCCAGGTCACCCAAGCTGTTGCCGCGCATGCTCCCAGCAGCCCGACCCCGATCACGACTCCAATACTTGTCGTTCCCACGCCGGCACGCGAGAGATACACGGCTAGAATGACGCCGAGTAATCCGACTCCCAGTGAACGCAGAAATCCCGCACAATAGATCAATACCAGGGCGCGGGATAGCCGCATGCTTAAGCCTCCGATCGTCGGGCGTATTCGTAAAGCGCGTCATATACCGGGAATCCTCGCGCTAGCCGTTCTTCGTCGGTCAATTGCATCGCGGCAAATCCCTCAGCGATGGCTCTCAATCCCAGACCCTCCGCCGCCACTTCTTCCTGCCCCTTCACATCGGCCGCACGTACGATGAGCGCAAGTCGAGCCAATCCCGGGACGTTCAGATGGTAGTCGTCAACGATGGCCTCAAAGCTGCACCGGTTTCCACGATGATTCAGTTTGACCTCTGGAATCTTGGGCGCGTCGAACGGGATTGCCTCTTCGGCAACAGCCGTTCCCAGGAGCTGATCTTCCTCTACAAAGAGAAACTTTGCGTCCGGATCGATGAAGCGTCGAATCAGCCACGGACAGGCAACTCGATCCACTTTAATGTTCTTGCGAGTAATCCATTTCATCGGCGCCTCCGAGACAGTGCTTTTCCCGCTACCGCCAATAGACCGGGCACTTGATCTACGAATGCCAAGCAAATTCAAATTACCGGCTTCACCTGAAGATACGCTGAAGAGAACGAAAGAATCGCTACCGAATCAGCGATCAGAGGCCAAGCTTGCGAGAGCCTCCCGGAGTTCAGCAATTCTTCAGCTTGGCTTGTTAGCATGGAGGGTTCGCCAATACATATTGGGCGACGATCACAGAGAAGCGCGCGGCTCACAAGAGACCGTGGGGCTACCTTAGCGAGTCTTCAGCCGGAGACAGAGAAGGGCAATTTGGGACTGATCAGGCGATATTGGGTTTGGATTCTGGTGATCGTGGGTGCCATTGCCGCCATTGTGGCATTCCGTCTCAATCAAGATCCAGAAGAGCAGTACTTCACGGCGAAGGTTGAAAAAGGCGACATTCGGCAGGTTATCGACGCAACCGGGACAATCAATCCGGTTACGTCTGTCCAGGTCGGCTCACAGGTTTCGGGGATGATCTCGAAGCTTTACGTGGATTTCAATTCCAAGGTGACGAAGGGCCAGATTATCGCCGAGATCGATCCTAAGTTATTTGAGGGTGCGGTGCTTCAGGCGCGCGCCGACCTGGGTAACGCCCAGGCGTCGTTGGCGGCAGCCAAGTCGAACCTGGTAAAAGACCAGGCCACGCTGAATCAGAACCGGCTGGATTATGATCGCGCCGTCGGATTGGCGAAGCAGGGGGTAGTAAGCCAGCAGCAACTCGACCAAGCCAGAGCAACCTACGATGCCATCACAGCCCAGGTCGGGTCAGATCGCGCGGGCGATCCAGCAGGCTGAGGCTCAAGTAGCCCAGAAAACAGCCAGCCTGAAGGTGGCGCAAATCAATCTGGATTACACCATCATCCGAGCACCGATCAATGGAACAGTGGTGAACCGCAGCATTGACATCGGGCAGACGGTAGCAGCTTCGTTGCAGGCACCTACCCTGTTTACCATCGCGCTGGACCTAACGAAGATGCGGGTTTATGCCAAGACCGATGAAGGTGATGTGGGAGTGATCCGTCCCGGGCATAGTGCGGACTTCAAAGTGGATGCTTTTCCAAAAGAGTCATTTCACGGAGTGGTGAACCAGGTGCGGATGAACGCCACCACCGTGCAGAACGTCGTCACCTACGACACGATTGTGGACTTTGACAATCCGGATCTAAAGCTCTTTCCCGGCATGACTGCCTACGTTTCGATTCCAGTTGATTCGGCCAGTGACGTCGTCAAAGTCCCGAACGCAGCTCTTCGCTACAAGCCCGACTTGCCTGCTGCGAAAATACAGGAACTGTATTGGAAGAATGGAATTGAGGTCCCGCAGTCGGCTCCCGGCGTTTCCGAGCCGCGTGCTTCGCAGGCGGGCGGCGCGACACCGCCACGGCCCGCTGCAGCTGCCAGCACAAACGGTGCCGGCGATCATGCCATCGTCTGGAAGTTTCTGCCTGACAAATCGCTGCAACCCGTGCAGATTTCGATTGGGCTGACCGATCACACCTATACCGCGATGACGGGCGGTGACCTGAAGCCCGGAGAAAAACTGGTGACGGGCGTGACCACGTCCAAGAGCGGGACCGCTGGGCCAGGGCTGGCCGGTCCACGGCGTTAAGTTATGGCCATCTCGAATCCAACCACCGCAGGGACATCAACGAGATCGGCCGACACCGCGCCATTGATCGAAGTTCGCGGCCTACGGAAGACCTATCAGCTCGGCGAAACCGAGGTGCATGCGCTACGCGGAGTGAGCGTGAGCATTGCGGCCGGCGATTTCGTGGCAATCATGGGCGCGAGCGGAAGTGGCAAGTCCACTTTCATGAACATTCTCGGCTGCCTCGACAAGCCGACGGCCGGCCAGTACTTGCTGGAAGGCATTGATGTATCGGGCCTCACGAAGAGAGCACTTGCACACATCAGAAATCAGAACATCGGCTTCGTATTCCAGAACTTCAACCTGCTTGGCCGCACTTCGGCGTTGGAGAATACCGAACTCCCGATGCTGTACTCGCGGATCAGCAAGAAAGGACGCGAGAGCCGCGCGCGTGAGGCACTCGCCCTGGTGGGTCTGGCCGACCGTGAGGGCCACTTTCCATCGCAGCTCTCGGGCGGTCAGCAGCAGAGGGTCGCGATTGCGAGGGCGCTGGCCAACCAGCCGTCGCTGTTGTTGGCTGATGAACCGACTGGCAACCTCGACAGTCGCACGGCGGTCGAGATTATCGAAATATTCAAGCGACTGAACGCGGAGGGACTGACCATCGTGTTGGTGACGCATGAGCCGGATATCGCTCAGTTCGCCAAGCGAGAGATCGTCTTCCGCGACGGCCATATCAAGAGGGACGACGTTGTTCCTTCCCCGCAGGTCGCGAGCGAGGTATTAAAGTCTCTCCCCACGATCGAGGACTGACGTAGTCTTTATGGACTTCACCTCTGCATTCCTGCTTGCGATTCGCGCGTTGGCACGCAACAAATTGCGTTCCACCCTGACCATGCTTGGGATCATCATCGGCGTAGGAGCGGTCATCGCCGTGGTTGGCATCGGCCAGGGAGCGGCTGCCAAGGCACAGGAACAGTTGGCGGCACTGGGTTCCAACATGTTGTTTGTCGGCTCCGGTTCTGTGAACCGTTACGGTCTGAACGTTGGAAGCGGCCAGACCAAAAGCCTTGTCTTAGGGGACGCCAAGGCCATCGCTCGCGAGTGCCCGTCCGTATCCAAGGCGGCGCCAGGCACGGGAACCGGTCAGCAAGTCGTGTACGGCAATCAGAACTGGGCAACCCAGATCAACGGGACCGAGCCGCAGTATTTTGAGGTTCGCCATTGGCCGTTTGCCAGCGGTACTTCCTTCGGCGAAGACGATGTGACCCAATCTGCCACGGTGGCGGTGCTCGGCGATACCGTTCGCAAGTACCTGTTTGGATCAACGAACCCAATTGGAGAGACAATCCGGATCGGCACTCTCCCGTTCAAGGTCGTCGGAGTGCTTGCTCCGAAGGGCATCAGTGCTGAAGGCGGCCAGGACCAGGACGATGCGATCTTCGTTCCACTCACCACTGTGCAGAAGAAACTGCTGGGCCAGCAATGGCTTCGTTGGATCATGGTCTCGGCTGTCTCCCGCGACGCCAGCTACGTCGCGCAGCGTCAAATCGTGAGCTTATTGCGCGACCGGCACAAGATCCGTCCTGGCGATCCGAACGACTTTGTTGTGCGCAACCTTGCTGATGTCGCGGTGCAGCCGCCGAGCAGGGTTCCGTCATGACGGTTCTGCTTTCTATCGTCGCGAGCATAGCCCTTCTGGTCGGTGGTATCGGAATCATGAACATCATGCTGGTTTCGGTCACCGAACGGACGCGCGAGATTGGACTTCGACTGGCAGTGGGAGCCACTGAGGAAGACGTGCGCAAGCAGTTCCTCATCGAAGCCATGTTTCTTGGCCTGATAGGAGGAGCTGTTGGAATCGGTTTCGGGATCGCCAGCTCACTGGTGGTTTCACGCGCACTGGAATGGCCGATTCTGATCCCGCCCTACATCGTAGTGTTGGCGCCAGTTTTCGCTATCGCGATCGGTACAATCTTTGGCTTCTATCCGGCAAAGAAGGCATCGGAGCTTAACCCAATTGAGGCGCTGCGCTATGAATAACACTGAAGACTGCTCGCCCTTTGGGATCGGCGATGAATAAGCACCGTCAGGAAACCGTCATGTTGATGTATGCCCATTCGATCTGGAGCGAGGCAATGAAGTCATTGCGGCGCAACCGAATCAGGACGATCCTTACCATTCTTAGTTTGGTGGTAGGCATCGCCGCTTTCATCTGTGTGGTGGGAGTGGGCAAGGCGGGTCTGCGAAGGTCGCGCAGCAGCTTCAGAAGCTCGGGGACAACATGATCTGGATCGAGGCCGGCAGCCGCGCCACCAACGGAGTGCGATTCGGTACGCGCGAAACAAATAGCCTTACGGTCGAAGACGCTCACGCCATCTTCGCGGAAATTCCCGGCCTGAAAAGCATGAGCCCGAACGTCGATGGGCGAGTCCAGGTTGTTTATGGCACGCAAAACTGGAATACCACCTATCGCGGCGTGGCTCCCGAGTATTTCGACATTCGCAGGTGGGAGATTCAGACCGGCACCATTTTCACCGCCGACGACGTCGACCGCGACGTGCCGGTTTGCATCTTGGGTCAAACCGTCGTGCAGAATTTGTTTCCCAACGAAGACCCGGTCGGCAAGAGCATCCGGGTTCAGGCCATGCCATGCCGCGTGATCGGTGTCTTCCAGCCCAAGGGAGCTTCTGCAAGCGGCTCGGACCAGGACGATTTCATTTCCATGCCTTACACCACCGCGATGAAGCGCATCGGTGGCACGAGCTGGCTGGACGACATCTTTTTTTCCGCCACCTCCCGCGCGGCCATTCCGATTGCGACCAAGCAGGCTGTAGGGCTGTTGCGTGAGCGCCATCACTTGCATCCCGACGAACCAGATGACTTCAATATTCGTAGTCCAGAGGACGTGATCCGGGCGCAGTTGCAGGCCAGCGAACTGTTCACCCTGTTGCTGGGAGTCACGGCATCGCTGGCGTTGCTGGTCGGCGGCATCGGGATCATGAATATCATGCTGGTATCGGTCACCGAGCGCACCCGCGAGATCGGCATTCGCCTGGCGATCGGCGCCACCGAGGCTGACATTCAGTTTCAGTTCCTCAGTGAAGCCATTGCCATCAGCCTGTTGGGCGGGTTCCTGGGCGTGCTCGCCGGTATCGGAACGTCCGCTCTCATGCAAGACCTGCTGCAGTGGGAGATCAAGCTGACGCCACAGCTTCTGCTGTTCTCGGGCTTATTTGCTGCAGGAATCGGAATCTTCTTCGGTTACTATCCTTCTCGCAAGGCCTCGGAATTAAACCCTATTGAAGCGCTGCGGTATGAGTAATTGCGCCGTGTCAATTCGGAAATATCGTCTCAGGCGTGTGCAAGCCAGTGCGTGCCAAAAACAAATCGTTCCGGTGCAGGACCGCTTGGCGATCGTCATTGATTCGGAATTCTCGCGGTACAAGGACGGTACAAGGACGGTACAAGGAGTACCTGTTCCCTAGCGTTCTTAAAAGGCTCTTACGGTACATGCAGAGCGACCGCTGCCCGATAAAATTCTTGTTTGCAATAGGTTAACGCCCTTTCACGGCGGTAACACGGGTTCAAATCCCGTCGGGGACGCCAAATCTTTTCAAGGACTTGCGGTGCCAATGTGCTAGTCCACCAGTGACCGGCTCACGTTAAAGTACAGATCAATCCCGCAGTCCACACCTCTGACTCGTTGAAGTCCTACGCAGGGATTTCCTCTTGGCGCACCATTAGCTTTAGTTCGTCACATTGCCATGCAGCAGGCGTCACTGACAAACAACTGTCGCAAGAGAGAGGATTTCAACGGAGCATGCGGATCATAGGAGCCGAGGCGCACGTGCTCCTGCGACGTGCCAGGAGCAACCTATGCTGCCCCTTGCAGTTCATGTCTCGCTGTGTCGAGCCTGCAACGTGTTGGAGAGACGGCAAGCTGCTTCGGAATCTCTGGCGGCTCGACAAAATTTCATAAATCCTGCCTTCTGGGCCGCATCGTTTTCCGGTCCTAACGGAAGATCGCGTAGGAAGCCCATGTCAGCCCCTTACCGTACTCCGCTGCTCCTGCGGGCAGTCAGTCCTTCAATCACAGTTCCGCCTGAAGTGGCGCAAGTAGCTATCGTCCCGGCACCGCTGCTGGGTCAAGTACCTCGGAAAGGATTCCTGTATGATTCGCCGAATTGTTTGCAATCCTGTGGTAAGTCTGTGTTTGGCGATCGCCGCAATTCTCGCCAACGACTGCTCCTTCGCGCAGACGCAGGAGCCATTGCAGGTCCGGGGGACACCACACCTGATTTTTTCCACTTACCTGGGAGGGACCACGCCCTGCGACGGTTGCAGCGACGCCCGTACCTTCGCCCAGAACGCCGGCAGCGACGCTCAGGGAAATACCTACGTGACTGGAGCCTCGCGGGCGTCTGACCTCCCCGTGCTGAACGCCTTTCAACCGAAGCCCGCACCCCACAGCGAGATAACGGCTTTCGTGGCGAAGTACGACGCCGCCGGCAAACCGCTCTGGTTGACCTATTTGGGCGGCAACCGGCAGACCATGGGTGTGGGAGTCGCGGTCCTGCGCGACGGAGCAGTTGCCATCGCTGGCATGACCAGTTCGGATGCATCGGGACCGTTCCCGACTAAGAACGCGTTCCAGGATCACAACAACGGGAAGTCCGACTACTTCGTGACCGTCTTGGATGCCAACGGCAACCTGCGCTACTCAACATACCTGGGCGGGAGTGATGAGGATGGAAGTAGCTTTACTGACGACAACAGTAACGGCAATAACGTCTCAGTGGAGTCGCATGGCCTGGTTTATGTTGTAGGCACCACCCGTTCCGACGGCGGCAACGGCGGGATCAAGTTTCCGGTGACCTCGAATGCCCTCCAGCCCGACCTCAAGGGTTCAACGGACGCTTTCCTGTGCATCTTAAATCCCGCAAAGAGAGGCCCGGACTCGCTGGTCTACTGCAGCTTTCTGGGAGGTGACCGTGACGAAAAGGGTCATAGCGTCACCGTGAACGCCGCTGGCGATCTCATCACCGTCGCCGGCTACACCAATTCCTCCGATTTCCCTACCACCAGCAACGCCTACCGGAGCCATCCTGCGCCCTCGGGTTACACCAGCAATGGGTTTTTGTCCCAGTTCAGATCCAGCAAGCCCGGCGACCGATTCGCGGAATATACGGCGCGTTACTCTACCTACCTCGGCGCCGACTCAAAGGAGGCCCGGGATGACACCTACGCCGTAGCTCTGGATGCAAAAGGGCTCATCGTAGCCACGGGCCGTACGGAGTCGTCCAACTTTCCCATGAACGGGCCAGAGGTGCCCAGCATTTACAACAATGCACCCTATCTTAAGCCGCATACCTCGGGAGACGAGGCCTTCCTGGTGAAGATCGATCCTTCCTTGGAAGGCGAGGCATCCCTTGTCTATTCCACCTTCCTTGGGGGTGGATCGGCCAAGAAGGGCGGGCTTACGACCTTTTGCACCGCCGTGGTGGTCGATTCGAAAAATGCGGTGTATGTCGGCGGGGAAACCTCCTCTCCCGGGGTGGGATACGTTCCCTTCCCAATTCCCCTCACGGCTCCTGCGAAGTTTCCGTATACCAACAATGCACTGCTCGCCTCTCAGCAGGGGAGTTTCGACGCCATACTTATGCAAGTCAGCCCACGCGGTAGCTGGTTGGGCTATTCGACCTTCGTCGGGGGGAAAGGAAATGACCGCGCCTACGGACTGGCGGTCGATCCCGCCGGCAACGTGGTCCTGACGGGACTTACCTCCTCTTCTGATTTTCCCGTGAAGAATCCGGCCCAGCCCTGGCCGGGCATCCCAGGTGAGCAGAACGGCTTCGTGGCCAAGTTCTCTTTTCTTGCCGTAAGCGGAGATGGGAATCGCTGAACGTTCATGAGTTGTAGCGTGGTCGTGAGACGGCGAACCGCCTCGCTTAGCGGATGGTGACCTTTATTGAAAAGACTTTCGCTGGCGGCACATCTTTCTCCCATGGCCGCCGATATTCGAGATTCAACGTGGCCGTGCCTGGCCCAATCGCCTTCATTTGCAGCACTTGGGTGCCCGGTGCCCCGACTTTTTGGCTTGACTGATTCTGCTGCTTGTAATCTGACTTGACCAGCTTGAGTGGCGAAGAGTCCCCTTTCACGCTCCAACTGTAGCCAGTTGATGGATTCGAAGGGAGCTGCACGATGAGCGTCCCACCCTGTGCCAGCTCAATTCCTTTGCCATTGTCCTGGTCGGTAACGGTTACGGCGGAAGCGGGAGTCTTCGCAGGTGCGGCAGTCGCTGAGGGCTCCGATTGTTGCGCCAGAATCGCGGACGCAAGACACAGCCACGCCAGACCGCTGACAATTACGCTACGAATCATGAAAGATCCTCCAGTCTTAACAACTAACATTGAGCGCTTGCCCATCAGAGTGCTTGTTCATCTGCAGATTGTCAATCTGGAACGAGAGCCTCAACCGATTCATCGCAAGACTTTTTGCAGTTTCGCCAACCCGCATTACAATACGAGCAATCAGAAACTGTTGGCCGCGACGTAGCGGCCCGTGAGGCAAAGATGGCTGATCCTACTGCGCAGCAGAAGATTGTCGACACCTGTGAAGCAGACTTTGACGCGCACAGCAACGATTGCAGTGGCTTCGTGAAGGCCGTGGCCAGCGGCCTGGGAATCGTGATGACTGGGATGGCGGACGACATCGTGGATGAAATTCAGACCGCGCCCTGGACGCCGCTTGCCGATGGCGTTGCCGCAAAGGCCCAGGCCGACCTGGGCTTTTTTGTTGTGGGATGCCTGAAAGATACTCCGCACGGTCACGTCGTCGTGGTGGTGCAAGGACCGCTGGCGCACGGAAAATATCCGACCGCCTACTGGGGCCGCCTCGGAGGCACGGGAAGGAAGAACACCAGCATCAACTGGGCCTGGAACGCAGCCGACCGCGATCGGGTGACCTACGCCTACCTGGCCCTTCCGCCACCATGAGGTTGCTTGCCCCGGTGTTGTACGCGCTGTACGTGTTGTTTGCGCTGGCCCCGCAGGAGCATGTCCACGGCTTCCGTCAACTTGCGTTCGACAACGCGCAGAGTACGGCCTTCGGAGCTTATAGTTTCCGTCTTGCCGAGCCCGATCGGCCCGACAAGCCCACCGCTTGGCAGGGGCCTCTGACGATTTCCTCCGCTGGCAAATCCTGCGAGGCCGATGTCTCGCTGGTGACGGCCGTATATGCCGCCCCGGACGCCCCGTTCGTTGTCGTGGTCACCTACAGTGGCTCCAACACCTACGTCCACTTCATCGCCATCGCAAGCTGTGCGGCGAAGTGGGAACGGATCAAAGCCTTTACTGAAGGAGTTCGGGTCGCCGAGGACCGCCTTTCGATCCTTCCCGCCTGTGACAGCGCCGGTGTCAAGTCACCGACGCGCTGTTCTGCCGGTCGTGTGTACAAGTTGACCAGCCAGGCTGCGCCGGAGTTGCTGAAAGACGAGTCGTTGAGTTTGACCAAGGAGACGCTGGGCGTGGGCTTCACTGGCGAGGCGAAGGTCGTGCATCCCAAGAGAGCGCGTGCCCGCATCGTGACGCCTGAGTAGTCCGGTAGCGTTTTGTCGGCGCAGGTTTCGAGCGCTTCCAGAGTGGCTGTAGCTTGGGTATTGCGGGCCTTCGGAGGGCCTATCGCAACCGGTGTCGCCGCTCTTCTCCGTGAAATTTCCCACCTCACCCGGCGCTCAACCACCCCAGACCACCCGCCACGGCGGGGCGTGGCTTGGGGACCCTAGTGCGCGCCCGGCTAACATCGTCCCGCGTGTTTGCCCACTGTTCCGTCTTACGATGGGGTGATGCTCAGAACATGTTTTGCCGATTGATTGCACGGAGAGTCGCAGTTGCTGTCGTAGTCGGGGA
>OCZT010000884.1_pt1 | contig 30425 bp, 31 predicted proteins | sample 1539031 | NCBI WGS metagenome assembly OCZT01 (sample SAMEA3539308, study PRJEB22396) | soil metagenome | biome: tundra; feature: field; material: soil | place: USA | collected 2010-05 | depth 0.15 m | reverse complement strand
TCAGGCATAAAAGATTTTGAATAACCAGCAGAGAATTCTAGATTTAAATTCAGCAATAGATTTGTTTTAACTTCTATAAGGAAAGTACCGCCGGTTTCTGAAGTGATTCCTGAATTAACTCCACCATACACTCCAAAAGTATAATGGGAAAAAGGAGCGGGATAATCCTGGTCTTGTGGAAATATGTAACTAATAGAAAAAACAAATAATATGACTAATATCTTTTTCATATTTGCACCTGATAATTGTTTTATTCTTTCATAATTATAATAATATTCTTCATCAATATAAACAAAGGGACAAGCTATTACTTGTCCCTTTTAAACGCCTTTACTTAATTAATTGCATTTTTTGTATTGATGTGAAATTATTTACTCTTATCTTGTAGAAATAAATCCCACTCGGTAAACTAGCTGCATCGAATACAGCATCATAAGAACCAATATCCCTGTATTCATTTACAAGGACTTTAATCATATTTCCTAGAATATCATATATTTCCAATCTCACAATTCCTGGTTCTTTTATGCTGTACCGGATTGTAGTGCTTGGGTTGAATGGATTAGGATAATTTTGTAGTAATAAATATTCCACCGATTCTGAATAATTTCCTTGGTGTCCTCTTTTTTCATACACAACATAAATCCTCCCCTCTAAGTGATATGTTCCTTGTTTATAAAAAACCCACCCTCCACTTTGTCCCTCATACCAATCGTTCCAATAACCATCAGGGTATTGCATCTGTGCTCCATAATTACTTGTTACGATAAAAAATGTTGAAGCAGTGTGGATATGATAACTAATTGGTGCTCTTCCATCTTGATTACAATAAACAGTTGAACCGACAGCAGGAGTTGGGGGGACATCAAGAACTCCATTTTTTTGTGATACATTTATTTTTTCTTGCCTTATAAATAATATCAAATGTTTTCTTAACAACAATAGTACAAGTACTATATCTTTAATGAATTAATTAGTACTTATACTATATTTTTAATGAATTAGTAGTACTTGTACTATGCGAAGTTTATGGGTGGTTAGATATTACATATACCCTTATGATTTTTATGAAGTTTTCAATTTCCGAACAAAAATTTCATCTAAAGTTCTCCCATAAGAAAAAGTGATTGTATTGTACTAATGGTACAGGTAGGGCTAATTGTATTTACAGGATGATGAATGTACGAATTCTCTTAATATTTGGTTTTAGAGATCGTTTTTAACACAGATGGACTTTTGACTAGGCACAACCTTTTGGGGTGGGGGAGAGATCAGGAATATATGGATGTTCATAATTTACAAACCCAAGGCATCCAATATCGGTTTCTCATATATATCATCTTCCCCCGAGTAACGAAGTCCTTTAATTTTCTTTTCTTTGGCTAAACCCCAAATTATACTTTGTCCAGCAGGTAATATCCTTGGCTCCATTTTATAAACCGGGTCATTAAAGGCAGTTTCAGCATCGATTAGTTGCCACCCCTTTTCCTGAAACATGCGAATGATATCTCCCAGGAACATCGCGTTTATGGTGTTGTGATGAAGAAGGAGAATATGTTTGACAGAACGGCCAAGCACCCTCATTTAAATACGGGAACCGGAATCGTTTGGAATAACCAGGCATATTTCGGATAATAGAATCACATCCTAATAATTCTTGTTCAAAGCTTTTAAGAGTAACTTTTTTGCTAGAAAAAAATACATGTGACACGGTGTGGCTTCCAATCATATGTCCATTTTCTACCCATTTCCTTGCCAAGGCTAATCCAGAATCATGAGTATCCTTTAAGTCAATGAAAAGAGCGGACTTTATCCCATGCTCTTTGAACTGCTGGAGCAATAAAGTATTTCGTTCAGCGGGGGTCATGCTAGCGCCATTTTCAACCTTGGGACCATCATCAAAAATAAATGCAATGCTTTGACCGAAAATGAAACTATTAATAGCTAACGCAAGAATGAATGATTGAAGGAATCTATTTAATTTCATAAGCTGGCTCGAATAAGTGATTAAATATTATTCTTTATTCTCAATAAATTTTACCATTTTTTCCCTGAAGGCCTGATCCGGAAGTTCAGTGGCTGTTATATTAAAGTTTTCTGATGCATGTACGGGATTGGATGTGGCCGGGATAACCACTGTTACCGCCGGATGGGAAATAATATATAACAGGAAAAACTGACTCCATGTTTTTATTGAATATTCATTAGCCCAGAGGGGCAATTGTTGGTTTTGTAACTTGGAGAAAGCATATCCTTGTCCTAAGGGGCGGTTGATTAAAGTTGCAACTCCACGATCAGCCGCTATTCTTAACAATCGTTTTTCTGCGTTCCTGGAAAATATTGAGTAATTGAACTGGACAAAATCAATCCCTTCCTCCGAATTCAAAATACGCTCCAGATCCTCATGCGCAGAATCAACATAATGTGTAATACCAATATATCTGATCTTTCCTTCTGACTTCCAGTCCCTAAGAGTTTGCAAGTGAGTTTTCCAATCGGTCAGGTTATGAATTTGCATAAGATCCATAGTGCTCCTTTTCATTTTCTGAAAGGAAGATTCCATTTGAAGAATACCCTCCTGCTTGCCAGTAGTCCATACTTTTGTTGCATAGAAGAAATAATTACTCCACTTTGGATCTGCCGTTAAATCTCCAATTACCTTTTCAGAATTTCCATACATTGGAGAGGAATCGATTAATTTACCTCCGGCTTCCTGCATAATTTGCAGAACATGATTTAAGGGCTCCATTGATGACTTACCTGAAACGTCAAATGTTTTCCAGGTACCAAGTCCCAGAACCGGTAGTTCTTCACCTGTAGAGGGGATTTTTCTTTTTATCATATTGTTATATTCTACTTATGGAGGATTCGTTTAATTTTAATATTTGAGTTCTAAACGATAAAAGTTTTGATATGCGGCAAAAATACTAAAGTTAAACGAATATATTGAAAAGTAATAGGTGTATACTATCTGTTGGCTTCTGAAAGCGTTTTGAAAGCGTTTTGAAACCGTATTTTTAGGAAAGAAATTGTACGATTTAGTTAAGAATTTTGATTACTTCCTTGTGAACCCCCGCCGAACCGGCAGCAATGATGCTTTTACCTGCAACAGGGTCATTCCCCTGGTAATCGGTTATCGTTCCACCAGCGCCTCTAATAACCGGAATAAGTGCCATTGAATCCCAGACCGACATAACCGGGTCTATCATTATGTCGGCAAAACCGGTTGCCACAAGATAATAGCCATAACAATCTCCCCAATTCCTATATAATTTAACTCTATGGATCAAGATATTGAATTTATCAATGTTCTGGTATTTCTGAATATTTAGGTGATCGGTTGTAAGGAGTACAGAATCCGAAAGTTCGCTTTGGTTCCTAACATTAACTTTAACCCCATTCAGTTTGGCAGTTTCATTATCACCAATAAGGCACTCATTTAAAACCGGCTGGTTTATTATTCCTAATATCGGTTTCCCGTTCTTTGTCAGCGCGATAAGAGTTCCGAATGTAATGGCACCGCAAATAAAACTTTTTGTTCCGTCAATTGGATCAAGTATCCATTGATATTCTGAATTCTCATTATAATTGCCAAACTCTTCTCCTATAATCCCATGTTCGGGGAAATTTTTCATTATCGTGCTGCGCATAAGTTCTTCTGCCTTTTTATCGGCAATTGTAACAGGGGACTGATCAGCTTTAGTATCAATTGTAATATTTGCCCTAAAATAACCTTTTATTATTTTAGCCGATATTTCAGCAAGGTTTTGAGCAAAAAGTGTATATTCTTTCAGGTCATCCATAAAAATCCTAATATTTATTATCTTTAATCTTAAGAAACAAAAGAACATAAAATAAATTTAAGAAAAAATGAGGAAATGTAATGAAGTATAATCATCTTGGAAGAACCGGTTTATTGGTAAGCAATTTCTGTTTAGGCACTATGAATTTTGGTCCATATACTACTGAAGAAGATAGCTTCAAAATTATGGATAAAGCTCTTGAACTTGGAATAAATTTCTTCGATACCGCCAATGTCTACGGCTGGGATAAGGGAAAAGGCGTAACTGAAAATATTATAGGCAGGTGGATTGCTCAAGGCGATGGCAGGAGAGATAGGATTGTCCTTGCCACAAAGGTTTATGGCGAAATGGGGGATCGGGTAAATGATTCCAAATTATCCGCCCACCATATTAGAAAAGCATGCGAAGGAAGTCTAAAAAGACTGCAGACAGATCATATCGATTTATACCAGATGCACCATATTGATAGGGCTACCCCCTGGGAGGAAATTTGGCAGGCTATGGAACAGTTAGTTAAGGAAGGAAAAGTTCTTTATATCGGGAGCAGTAATTTTGCCGCCTGGAATATTGTTGAAGCAAACTATAAAGCCAAAGAAAGACATTTTCTTGGTTTAGTTTCCGAACAGAGTATTTATAGTCTCCGGAACAGGCATATTGAACTTGAAGTTATTCCTGCATGCAAGGCGATGGGAATGGGTTTAATACCATGGAGCCCAATGGGAGGCGGAATATTATGCGGTGATCTTGATGGTCAGAAAACAGGAAGGCGCAACGGGGAACCATTACAGAAATCAATTGATAAACTTCGACCTCAACTGGAATCTTATGAAAAATTATGCAAAGAAGCAGGACATGCACCTGCGGATGTTGCCCTTGCCTGGATATTAAACAATCCTATTGTTACCGCCCCCATAATAGGTCCACGCACATTAGAGCAACTGGAGGCGAACGTTAATGCTTCAGCGATTAAATTATCAGAAGAGGTATTAAACAAGTTAAATGAAATTTGGCCGGGTCCCGGCAATCAGGCTCCTGAAGCCTATGCCTGGTGAAAGTATCCCATGAAGGGACTAAAATATTTGTTGTCATCATTAAAGGAATATTATGAAACATTTAGTATTGATTTCTCTGTTTATTTCCTTGGTCTCAATGCTTATTAATGCGCAGACAATTACTTTCGATAATTATTTTATCGATAAGACCATGAGAATTGATTACTACCATATTGGTGATTCAAAATCTGAAATCATTACCCTGGATAAAATATATCAGTATGGCACTTGGGGCAGCAGCCTTAAAAACCTGATTGATAATTTTAATAATGGCAAATATTATTTCAAGATATACGATGCTGCAACTAAAACCTTAATTTATTCAAAAGGATTCGACAGCTATTTCGGTGAATATAAAACAAGCGATGACGGAATAAATGGAATTAAAAAAACCTATCATGAATCAGCTATTATCCCTTATCCAAAACAGAAAATTATCTTTGCTGTCGAAATTAGAGGAAAAGATAATTTGCTAAGTGAAATCTATAGGAGTGAAATAAATCCCGATGATCTCTTAATAATTAAAGATATAGTTAGTGATAAAAATGTCAAGGTATATGAAAGTCTCAAAAGCGGCGATCCGCATATCAAGGTTGATGTTGTAATATTATCCGAAGGTTATACAGCGGGTGAAGAAAAAAAATTCAAGAACGATCTGGCAAGGTTTACTAAAATATTCTTTGAACAGGAACCGTATAAAAGCAATAAGGATAAATTTAATGTTTATGGTGTTTTTAAAGCCTCTGAAGAAAGCGGCGTAGATGAACCCGATCATAATTCATTTAAGAAAACAATTCTAAATGCTACATTTTATTCTCTTGGTTCTGAACGGTATTTATTAACCGAAGACAATAAAACAATGCGTGACCTTGCAGCCAGCGTTCCATACGATGCGATTTATATTATGGTTAATCATAAAAGATACGGCGGCGGCGGAATCTATAATCTCTACTGTACTTTCATCGCTGATAATCAATGGCACGAATACCTCTTCCTGCATGAATTCGGACATTCATTTGCCGGTTTAGCTGATGAGTATTATACATCTGATGTTTCTTATAATGACTTTTACCCAAAAGGTGTTGAACCTGTTGAGCCAAATATTACTGCTCTGCTTGATAAAACAAAAATTAAATGGACAACGTATTTAACTCACGGGATTGAAATTCCAACTCCCTGAGAAAAAGAAGTTTTTGATTCTACCGATCTTGCCTGGCAGAAGATAAGAAGAGAACAGAATAATAAAATAGCAGAACTAAAAAGAAACAAAGCCCCTGAGCCAGATATAATGAAACTTCAGGATGAATATGATGCTAAGGATAGGGAACATCAGAAATGGATCGACAGGTACTTCCAAAAAAGTAAATTCAATAATATAGTAGGAGCATTTGAAGGAGCCGGTTATGCTTCAAAAGGTATTTACAGACCAATGCTCGATTGCATAATGTTTAGCAAAGGCAAAAAACCATTCTGCAAGGTTTGTGAAGAAGCGATTATTAGAGTTATAAACTATTATTCTGAATAATGAATTAAACCTGGTTGGTCTAAAACGCAGGAAAAGTTACCAGCCGTAATGGATGTCGAACTTTTCTCCATTAGCCGAATGAAGTGAACATTCTGGAGGAAGTTTATTTATATTTATCGGGAAGATTCCCCTATGTATACATTTATCTACTGCCAGTTCGCCGCTGTCTAAACACAATGTCGTATCCTTAATGTCTGAAGGGCGAGAATAAGAATCCGAACTGAATCCGATAAATTCTCTGGAAATAGATGACATCATTCTCCCCCAGATTGGGGCGCATGCAGAACCCCCATACTGAAATCCACCTCCTAATTTTCTTCGGGGATCATCATAGCCAATCCATATAGCTGTCGTTAATGATTTATTGTATCCAACAAACCAGGCATCGGTGGAATTTTGAGTAGTACCTGTTTTTCCAGCAGCAAATCCTTTATAATATTTTCTGACAGAACTAGCAGTACCGTCATCTATTACTTTTTCCAATGCTTGAGTCATTAAAAATGAAGTTGCTGAATCAAGTACAACTGAGGTCTGCCCATTTCCAGAATAATATACTCTGCCATTCTTGTCCTCAATTTTAACTATAGAAAATGGCTTCACATATGTACCTTCAGTTGCAAATACCGAAAAAGAGGCTGCCATTTCAATAGGTGAAACTTCTCCCGTTCCAAGTGCGATCGAAGGAACTGGAGGTAACTGCGATTGTATTCCAAGCTTCCTGGAAAATACTATTACAGAATCGGGTATTGTAAGATGAGTTATGGCATATACTGCACAAAGATTAATAGAATGCTGAATTGCAGTTTCCATAGTGAGGTATTTACCTGAATAATTATTATCTGAGTTTGATGGACGCCACTCATTAAATTTACCCGAATCCACTATAATAGGAGCATCAAGAAGGGGGGCGGCAAGTGTTATTCCATTCTGAAGGAGACAGCCATAAAGAAAAGGTTTAAATGAAGAACCAGGTTGTCGCTTAATCTGGATAGATCTGTTCAAACCTCTGAAATCGGAATCAGGATTCCCGCCAATTATGGCTCTTATCTTTCCAGTCCCATTCTCGATGCTAATCAAGCCAATCTGCGATTCCTTCATTGAAACAGGGAAATTGTTCCATTGAGACTTTACTGCATTCTCAGCTGCTTTCTGCATATCGTAGTTCAAAGTAGTGGTTATCTTAAGTTCATCAGAATTAAGAGATTTCCCGAAGGGTTTTAAAATCTCGACTGCTTCCTTTCTTACCTGCTCAATAAAATGTTTTCCAAGGTGATCATTCATTTTCAGATTTAAAGGTGTCTTCTTCAAAGAATTAAATTCTTTTTCAGACATTTTTTCCGTTTCAACAAGATTGTGAAGTACTTCATTCCGCCTTGATAACATTTTATCAGGATGCTTTAGTGGGTCATATATCCCGGGACCTTGAAGAAGACCGACTATAGCAGCACTTTCGGTAATTGACAATTTATCCGGAGTCTTTCCATAATATTCCTGCGAAGCAGCCCAAATGCCGTAAACTCCATGTCCGAAATATACTGTGTTCAAGTACATCAATAATATTTGATCTTTAGAGAATTTGCTTTCAAGTATTTTAGCTAACTCTATTTCTTTTATTTTTCGGGTAATTGTCTTTTCTGAAGAGAGAAACAGGTTCCTGGCAAGCTGCATTGTAATTGTACTTCCTCCCTGTGTCGATCCGGTAATCGTTTTTAATATTCCTCGTACTAAACCTTTATATGAAACACCATTATGACTATAAAAATCTCTGTCCTCTGTGGCTAGTAGTGTGAAGATTACATATTTTGAAATATATCCGGTACTTTTAACATCAACCCTGTTCTTTTCACCGATATAACCGACAACTTTTCCGTCTGAAGAAATTACTTGTGAAGCAAAATCAATTTTAATAGGGGGAATATCCTGGGCAGAATAATTTTTTGTAAACAACAGAACTGCACAAAAAATTAATACAAACTGCCTCATCTTGTCAGTAACGCTTCAAATATTTCCATAAATGTAGTCATTTAAAATTATAAAAGATGTTTACAAAATTATAATTTGTTTTTCCAGTTAGACATGGGTAAAAAAGAATGATAGTTGAGGAAAAAAATTATGCTGTGTTTTTAAGAAGTCTGTTGCGCATTGCTTCGACAACAGCTATGCTTGAATAATATTTTCCCAAATTCTTTTCGTCATCTCTTTTCCCGCCGTGGAAATCTGAACCCCCGGACTCGAGAAGGAAATATTCATTAACAATTCCCTTATAGAATTTAATATGCTGCGGAGAATGAGACGGGTGATACACTTCGATACCATCGACCCCAGCTTCAATAAGTTCTTTTAAGATATCATCGGGCATATTACCGGGATGGGCAATAAAAGATAGTCCCCCGGCATCGTTAATAATCTTAAAAGCACTCTGCGGCGAAAGGTGAACTTTCTTTTCATAAGCGGGGCATCCGTTTCCTATATATTTGTTGAAAGCTTCGAAATAGGAACTAACAAATCCTTTTTCAAGCAGAGCATGGGCTATATGGGGACGTCCGATAGCATATGTCTCTGCTTTTTCCATTACCTCGTCCGAAGAAATAGGAATTCCAATCAAACGGAGTTTATTCAATATTCTTAAAGCCCGTTTCTTCCTTTCTTCCCTGAAAAAAGTAAGATAACGCTCAACTTCTTCATTTCCCGGTTCAATAAAGTAAGCAAGAATATGCACTTCTTTATCTCTGATATCGGAACTTATTTCAACTCCAGAGATAACTTCAATGCCTACATCTTTACCTACATCAACAGCTTCCTTTATAGCAGAAAGGTTATCGTGATCAGTAATACTAATTATATCTAATGATTTCTCTTTTGCTTTAAATACTATTTCTTTGGGAGAATAAAAACCGTCCGAATGATTTGTATGTATATGTAAATCTGCTTTTCCATTCATAATTTAAGTAAACAGTTCTTTAAATTTTTCATAATTAATAATTCTTAATTTAGAGCCTTTCAAATCGATAAGCCCTTTCTTTACAAGGGAATGTAATGTTCTTGAAATAGTTTCTCTTGAGGTACCTGCCATATTAGCAAAGTCATGCTGTAAAGGGAGTTTTTCTATTTCCACAGTTCCATTTTTTATTTTTCCTATATCATCTGCCAGCTGGAGTATAACAGTAGCAACCTTTCCTTCGGCATCTTTAAGTGAAAGGGATTTAATCTTCAAATCAGCTGACCTCATGCGTTTGGTAAGTTCCTTCAATAAAGCGATTGATATTTCGGGATGGGTTTGAAGCAATGCAACAAAATCATTCCTCTGTATAATATATAATTCTGAATCTTCCATAGCCGTAACATTGGCGGAACGAGACAAACCGTCAAGGATGGCCATTTCCCCAAAGAAGTCGCTGTCATTTAAAATAGTAAGAATAACTTCTCTCCCGTCATCACTTACTCTTGAGATTTTAACTTTCCCCTCCTCAATAACGAAAAGAGCTGATCCTGTTTCATGTTCAAATAGGACAACCGAATCTTTTTTGAATGTTTTCCTGATCCCAATTTTAGAAATTTGTTCAATTGTAGCATCATTTAGTTCAGAAAAAATTGGTACATACTTTAAAAAATCGTTACTTCCGGTCATTTTAGATATTCCATTCTGTTTTAAACACTTAAAGTAACATAATTTTGCTAATAGTTAAAGCCAACTAATAAGGATTTAAATAATATTATTCACAACAAGGCTAAAGAATATGTTAAATTTAGATTGCTTTTTTAGGGGTTTGTAGATATTTTTATCTTCTTAATTTATTTAATTATAAACCGGAGAGAAATAATATATGGCTATGATGGCCAAAATGCGAAGCTTAGCTCCTGCTTTTATCCTATCAGTCGGCGCTTTATTTGTCCTTTTTATGGTACTCTCAGATTCTAAATTGATGGAAATTTTCGGAGCTCATGGTAACAATGTCGGTTCTGTTAACGGTCAAGACATTACATACCAGGATTTTGTTAAAGCCATAGATCAGCAGAAGGAAAACCAGAAAAAACAAACTGGTCAGGATATTGATGAAGAAAATATGGATCAATTCCGGGATCAGGTTTGGGATGCTGTGGTTAATCAAACTCTTATAGAGGATCAAATTAAAAAATTTGGGTTATCGGTTTCTGATGATGAAGTAAGGGATATTATTCTTGGAGAAAATCCTCCCCAGATCTTAAAACAGAATTTCATTGATTCTTCCGGGAAGTTTAACCGGCAGGCTTATGATAATGCAATTATGGACCCTCGTAATAAGGCTCCATTGGTACAGGCCGAGGAATATGTGAAACAGACCCGTCTTAGTGAAAAACTTCAAAGTCTGCTACTCGCTTCAATAAATGTTGGAGAGAATGAGATAAGAAAAAAATTCATGGATCAAAATATAAACTTGAATGCTCAGTATGCTTTAGTTGATATTAATCAATTCCCTGATACCGACTTTAAGATTACTGATGATGACATGAAAAAATACTACAATAATAATCTTGAAAAGTACCATGCAGATGCCCAAAGGAAATTAAAGTATGTTAGTTTCCCATTTGTTGCTTCTTCAGAGGATTCCTCTATCATTAAAAGAAACCTGGAAACAATTCTTAGCAAGATGAAGAAGAGTGATACTTTGTCATTAAAAACTGCCGTAGAAATGTATTCTTCATATCCATACTCCAAAGATTCAATGAATATATCTTCTCTACCTTCTTCTGTTGCTGATATATTGATTAATTCACAACCCGGCATCATTGTTGGTCCTATTGCTTCAAATGAAGGTATGGCCCTTTATAAGTTAAATAATGTTGTCTCTGGAAGCCAGGAATTCGTCAAGGCTTCTCATATCCTTATCAACCAGGGGGACGATGCTGCTAAGTTAGCTGAGGCACAAAAAATTTATGAGCAGATTAAAACCGGCATCAGTTTCGAACGGCTTGCCAAAGAAAAATCCGGTGATAAATCAAATTCGGAAAAAGGAGGCGAGTTAGGTTGGTTCGGAAAAGGGTCGATGGTACCGGAATTCGAAAAAGCCTGCTTTGAAGGTAAAGTGGGGGAAGTTCTGAAACCTGTTAAAACTGCTTACGGTTATCATATTATTAAAATTACCGGAAAATCTGATAAGAGATTTGTAGTTGAAAAGATTGTAGCTCCTGTTAAACCTTCTGCAGCTACGAAGGATTCAAAGCTTAGTTTAGCCCAGGATTTCTCATATGTAGCTGATAAAAATGGTTTGGAAAAAGAAGCCGGTTTAATGAAATATAAAGTTCTTGAAACTGCCCCTTTCAACAAAGATGGTGTTTCAGTGCCGGGTATCGGACAGAGTAAAAGATTAATTGACTGGGCTTTTGATAACAGCAAAGGTAAAGTAAGTGAACCTTTCAAAATGCCTTCAGGGTATTTTATTGTGATGATTTCTGATGTTATTTCAGAAGGCACGCGTTCATTTGAGGAGGTTAAGAACCTGGTCAAGCCTGAAGTATTAAAAGCAAAGAAATATTTAAAGGCTAAAGAGATAATTGAGGGCGTTACAGGTAAACTGAATGGAAATTTAATAGTGGCGCCTTCCTTGAATAACAAAATAACTGTTGATACAACAGGTAATTTTAATTTGTCAGGGTCTGTTCCTAAAGTCGGTCGTGATTTTGCTTTCATGGACAAAGCTTTTGCTCTTGATCTCAATAAAGTCTCTGAACCTGTTAAAGGGTTGAGGGGTTATTTCCTTATAAAATTGATAAACAAATCTGCTTTTGATAATGCCGTTTACCAGGCACAAAGAAACCAGATAAGAGACAATATCTTTCAGGAGAAAAAAAGTATGTTTTTTAATCAATGGCTTGCAAAAATAAAGAAGGATGCCAAAATAGTCGATAACAGATATAAGATTTTTGGTCAGTAAAAAATAGAAGAATGATCTTTATGACACCCCCCTAATTATATTAAGGGGGTTTTGTTTTTTAAAGAATTTTTCTTCAAGTTAGTAGAAATACTGAATCTGAAATGAGAAGAATAGTATTAATATTGGTTTTGATGTCCATCCCTCTTTGTGCACAATATAAGAGTAAGGATTGGAACCTCGCTTTTAATACAGTTTATACAACTACCGCGAAAATTTATCTAAATCCAAATTCAGCAGACGCAATTTTAAGGAATAATTTCTTTTCTCTTCAAGGCATAGTAAGTTTACAGGTTGAAATTATGTATAAACTTGAGGAAAATATTTTACTCGGGCTTAGTATAGAATATATGAGATCTACTTCTTCCGGATTTAACCTGACAGCATTTTCGGGTAATAATACAGTATCGATACTATTACAAGATGGGTTTCAGCTTATTCCAATCGAATTTTCCGGTTATTATATCCTTCCATTTTCAACTGATAGATTTAAATTTTTTATGGGAGGCGGAATAGGTTATTATATTGGTGAACATATAAGAAGATTTGGTGACGTACAGGTTACAAATGTTTCAAGACCTATTGCTTATGGTATACATGTAATTCTTATAATGGAATATTTGTTTTATGATAATTTTTCTGTCCGAGGCGAAATGAAGTTCCGGGACCCAGAGTTCAATGTTACAAGCAAATATGATAAAACAAATGTGAACTATAATGGTTCGGTAATTCAACTTGGGAGGCAGACATTCGATTCGAAAATAAATGTTGATGGGATTTCTTTTATTATAGGAGTTACATTTCATTTTTAATACTCTTTAATTTCCCTTCAGATTCCATTATTTTCCCCTATAGATTATGGATAAAAAAGTTGTTTATTTAACCGGATTTATGGGCTCCGGAAAAAGCACCATAGGACCTATTCTAGCGAATACTCTGGGGTGGGAGTTCTATGATCTTGACAATGTAATTGAAAATAAAACAGACATGAAAATCAAGGAAATATTCGATGTCTACGGAGAAAATCATTTCAGAAACCTTGAAAGAAAGATTCTCCTTGAAATATCAGCTAATAATAAAATAGTTGTTTCTTTGGGGGGGGGAACAATTGCGAATTACAATAATCTTGAAACACTTAAAAAAACAGGCATCATCTTTTATCTTAAACTCTCTTCCGTATCTGCTTATAAAAGATTAAAATATAAAAGGGATCGCCCTGTTTTATTATCTGATATGGGTGAAGGCTTTACAAAAGAAGATCTGTTAAAAAGGATAAATATACTATATGAAAAAAGAAGGAACTTTTATGAGCAGTCCGATTTTATAATAGAAACAGATAATATGCCAGTGGGAAAAACTGTTGACCATATTGTCAAAATTATCCTTAATGAAATGGAATAAAAAATGAAAAAGATTAAAGTACTGAAAGGAAAAGATAGATATGAAGTTTTTTCGGGAATCGGTTCTTTTGATCTGTTTCCTGAACTTATCGCCCAAAAAGGATTAAATAAGAACATACTCTATGTAATTGATGAAAATGTTATGAAATATCATTCTGCAAAGATTAAATCAGTAATGGAAAAAACCGGTGGTAGAAATAATATTTATATTATGCCAGCAGGAGAAAAAAATAAATCGAAAGAATGTTATAATAATATCCTTACATTCATGACAGATAATAATTATGGGAGGGATTCTTTGATTGCAGCAATCGGAGGCGGGGTAACAGGGGATATTGCCGGTTTTGTTGCTTCAACATATATGAGGGGAATTCAGCTTGTTCAAATTCCCACTACCTTACTTGCCATTGTAGATTCATCTATCGGGGGAAAGACCGGAATAAATTTTTTTAATAGAAAAAATATTGTTGGTACCTTTTATCAGCCGAATTTTGTTCTTTCTGATACGGTATTTCTTGATACTCTTCCTGAAGATGAAATTACTTCCGGAACAGGGGAAATAATCAAATATGCTTTTTTGTCTGACAGGAATTTTTATAATGATGTAAATGATTCATACAACTCCATAATTTCCCTAAATCAAAAAACATTAAATAGGATCGTACCTGTTTGTATTAATATTAAAGCAGAAATCGTATCGGAAGATGAACAAGAATCCGGGTTAAGGAAGATCCTTAATCTGGGGCACACTTTCGCTCATGCTTACGAAAGTTATTTTGATTTCGGAATAAAACACGGAAATGCGGTTGCTGCAGGAATTATTTCTTCTCTCTTTTTATCCTTCAAAATGGGGATTATAAATAAATCTTCTCTGAACTATTTTCTTAAACTACCATCAAAAATAAATTATATCTACTCTGACAGCTTGAACAAAAATGAGATTATCAACCTTATGCTATCAGATAAGAAGAATAAAGAGGGGAAAATCAAATTTATTCTTATAAAGGACATAGGAGAAATTCTGATTGAAACGGAAGCGAGCAGGAAAGGAATAGCTTATGCTGTTCAGAAAACTTTTATTCTTCATGGCCCTTCTGGTCAGAATTAGTTATTTAAAGGAGGAACTGCCGAATCTTTTAATATAAAAAATCCGGCAGTTTATAAATGGAGGGTGTCTTGCTTAAAAACTATTCTATTCGAAGTTTAGTTATACAAGTAAAGTGCCAAAAACATAACCTCCTTTTTTTATTGAATTTAGAGATGAAAGACTGATTAGAATTTGTCAACAGGTAATAATTACTTGAAGAGGATTTTTATTCTCCCTTTTTACCGATTCTCCTAAGCGACTGCTTTTAACTTAGTTAGTAATATTATATCTGTTTAAAAATTAAAGAGCTGAACTCTTCTAAGTTCAGCTCTTAATAATCATAAAAAATTTCTTGCTAAACTTCCATTATTTCTTTTTCTTTATGTTTAAGAATTTCATCAACCGTTTTTATATGCTCATCTGTAAATTTCTGAATTCTGGCTTCTCCTTCTATAAGTTGGTCCTCAGAAATTTTCTTCTCTTTTTCTTCTCTTTTAAGATGATCATTCGAATCTCTTCTTATATTTCTAATAGCAATCTTTGTTTCTTCGCCGAATCTTTTTATTAGCTTAACAAAATCTCTTCTTCTTTCCTCAGTTAATGGAGGGACAGGGATTTTGAGGTTAGTATCGTCGCTCATAGGATTAAACCCTATATTAGCTTCAAGTATAGCTCGTTCAATATGAGAAACCATTGATTTGTCCCAGGGAGTAATGGCAAGAGTATGAACATCAAGAACAGAAACGTTACCAACCTGATTTAATGGTGTCATAGTACCATAATAATCAACTTTAATACCGTCGAGCAGAGCAGTAGTGGCTTTACCAGTCCTTACTTTAGCAAGTTCATGTCTTAATGCATCCAAAGACTTATTCATTCTTGTATTTGCATCTTTAATAATTTGTTCCATAATTACCTCAAACAGTTAAAAGAAAAGTAAAGACTAAAAAATTAAAATTCAAAATATGAATTTATTTAATAACCGTTCCAATATTTTCACCGCAAACAAGTTTTAATAAATTATCAGGCACATCCATATTAAAAACAACCATAGGGAGACTGTTTTCCTGGCACAAACTTACCGCGGTTAAATCCATAACACGCAGATTTTTCTTTAGCACATCAAGATAGGATATCGATTCAAATCTGAAAGCGGACGGGTTCTTTTCCGGATCAGAATCAAATACACCGTCAACTCTTGTTCCTTTTACGATAACATTAGCTTCAATCTCAACAGCTCTTAAAGATGCAGCTGTGTCAGTACTGAAGTAAGGATGCCCGGTTCCCGCACCGAAAATTACGACACGACCTTTTTCAAAGTGTCTAATTGCCCTTCTTCTAATATAAGGCTCAGCTACTTCGTGCATTTGAATTGAACTCATTAAACGGGAATCTGTGCCTTTATGTTCAACGGCATTCTGAAGAGCCAGTGAGTTAATCATGGTAGCAAGCATACCCATCTGGTCTCCGGTAACACGGTCTATCCCCATTGCTGATGCGTTAAGGCCTCTGTATATGTTTCCTCCCCCAATTACAATTCCTAACTGGACTCCAATATCATGTACTTTTTTAATTTCATTTGAAAAGAAATCTAGTACTTTGGGATCAATTCCATACCCATTTTGCCCCATCAATGATTCCCCGCTGAGTTTAAGCAGCACTCTTTTATATTTTATTTCATTCATATCAATCCTGTAATTAAAGATTATTTCATCCTTGATCAGTTACCTGGTTTAAATATAAAAAAAGGTCTTAAAACATTTAAGACCTTTTCAATTTAGGAATAGCTATTTTTTCTCATCCCCAAGATGGAACCGGCGGAACAAGACAATTTTTGCATTGCTTCCATGTTTGGAGTTAAACTCTTTCAGAAGATCATTAATCGTTTTTGTATTATCCTTAATATAGGCTTGTTCAACAAGACAGTTTTCCTGGTAGAACTTGTTAAGCTTACCCGTGACAATTTTTTCAAGTATCTGTTCTGGTTTTCCTTCCTTCCGAGCAATCTCTTTATATATATCAATTTCTTTCTCGATCATTTCTTTCGGGACCTCTTCACGGTATACACAGATTGGTTTCATAGCTGCAACCTGCATAGCTATATCTTTGCCTATTTCGGCTAATTCATCATGTCCGATAGTTGTACCTTCAAACTTTACAAGTACACCTAGTTTTGAACCTAAATGAACATATCCAACAACAACCCCGTCCGAAACCTTTTCCACTGAAAAGCGGGAGATTTCAATTTTTTCACCGACTTTTCCCATTACATCATTAACTTGATTATTCAGTGTGGGGTTATTCGCTAAAAGACCTTCTTTATTTGCAGGTTTCTGCAAAAAAACCGTCTGTAGGACAGAATTAGCAAGATTAATAAAGTCTGCGCTTTTAGCTACGAAATCAGTTTCGCAATTTATTTCAGCAATAACACCGGTTTTTTTATCATCAGATATCTTTATTAGAATTAAACCTTCGTTAGCGGTTTTTTCAGCTCTTTTGGCTGCCACAGCAGCTCCCTTTTTCCTTAGAATATCGATGGCTTTTTCATAGTCGCCATTTGCTTCGGTAAGGGCTTTCTTACAATCCATCATGCCCGCACCGGTTTTTTGTCTTAATTCATTTACTTGTGAAGCAGTAATCGGCATATATAATTCCTTTGGTTAATTTGCGGAAGCAGATTTATCAGTATTTTCTACTTCTCTTTCTTTTTTAACTCTTTCTCCCTCTGCAGCTTCCTCGGCTTTCATTTCTTTTGCTTTGGAGTTTCCTTCTATAATTGAGTCAGCCATGGTTTTAACTATCAATTCAACAGTTTTTACAGCATCATCGTTTGCGGGGATTAAGTAATCTACCTGGTCCGGATCACAGTTAGTATCAACAATGGCGAATACAGGTATATTTAATCTCTGGGCTTCCTTTATAGCTATAGTTTCTTTTTTTATATCAACGACAAACATAGCCCCGGGAATTCTCGACATTGTTTCGATACCTTCAAGGACCTTTTTTAGTTTGTCTTTTTCTCTTGTTAAAAATAGTCTTTCTTTTTTGGTAATCTTTTCAAAAGTTCCGTCTATTTCCTGTTTTTCGATATTATTCAAACGTTTAATACTTTTCCTAATTGTGGAGAAATTAGTAAGCATTCCTCCCAACCATCTTTCACTCACCCAATTAGATTCACATCTCCTTGCTTCCTGCTCAATAACATTCTTTGCTTGTTTTTTGGTACCAACAAAAAGAATTCTTTTCCCATCGGATACCATTTTAGAAAGATTATCTGCGGCTTCTACAAGGAGAGACTGAGTTTTTTTAAGATCGATAATATGAATCCCATTCTTCTCCATAAAAATATATGGTTTCATCTTGGGATTCCAACGGCGGGTCAAATGACCGAAGTGAGCGCCAGCTTCAATAAGCTGGGTTATTTCTGGTTTTTTCATTTTTGCTCCTGTTTATCTTCTATCTCCTTCAACTTTACCTACAATCCAATAGCTGGACACAGGCGGTAAATCAGGAGATATGAATTATTGATTATTAAGTTAATTAAATTATCTTTTAGAGAACTGAAATCTTTTTCTTGCTTTGGGCTGACCGTATTTCTTACGTTCGACCATTCTTGGATCTCTTGTTAAGAAACCTTCTACTTTAAGAGCAGGTCTGAAATCTGGATTTATTGAAATCAAAGCTCTTGCAATACCTAAACGGATAGCTTGTGCCTGCCCTGTAATACCACCGCCATTAACATTTGCCATTACATCATATTGGCCTAAAGTATTTGTTGCTTTGAATGGGTTAATTATGTCTTCCCTGCTAAGTAATTGGGGGAAAGCTCTTTCAAATTCTTTATTGTTAACAGTAATTTTACCGTTACCGCTTCTTAAAATTATTCTTGCGGTTGAACACTTTCTTCTTCCTATAAAGATCTGATCTGCCATTATTTCTCCAATAAACTAATTAATTCAGGTTTCTGAGCAGCATGCGGATGATTACCGCCGGCATAGACTTTTAATTTTTTCTTAAGTTTTCTACCTAATCTGGTCTTGGGAAGCATTCCATAAACTGCATTTTCTACAATAAATTCAGGCTTTGAAGCCTTGACTTCAGTAATATTTTTAGTTTTAAGACCACCCGGATATCCCGAATGATGAATGTAGTTTTTATGAATTTCTCTTTTTCCAGTAAGCCTAACCAAATCAGCATTTATTACAACAACAAAATCACCTGTGTCTGCGTTGGGAGTAAACTCAGGTTTATTTTTCCCGCGTATAATATTTGCAATCTGCGTAGCTAGTCTGCCCAAGATTTGGTCCTTAGCATCTACTAAATACCATTTTTGATCAGCTTCTTCAGTACTGACAAAATGTGTCATTTTTTCTTGTTTCACGCTATTTTCCTCCGAGCCTAATCATTTGCTAATAAAGACCTGAAACTTAAGTTTAAAGTCACGAAAAGTCAAGAAACATAAACATAAATTCTCTTTATTAACTTCCGCCCTCACGAGTATTCAAAATAAAGTAGATTCCTTTTATTTTTTAACTCTTATTTTGGACTATAATAATTTTATTAAAAGCTAAAAAATAGATTTCCCGAAATTAAAAGACTTTATCATTGCAAAGAATACGGGTTGAAATGTAATAAACGTTTCCTTCCCATTCATAATCAGTTTTATGCTGTAATCTTCATCAGTATCTGTTCTGATGTAAAATACTTGGGATACCTGTCCCTCAAGCTCCTCCGGATCATTATAATAAGCCGTTGAATTTTCCAGCTTTGTATTGAAATTATATCTTGAAGGATTGAAAAGATATTTTTCTTTAACCTCAAGAAAAATATATGGAGGAGGATAAAAAACTCCATTACTTGCCCAGAAAGTCACCCCATCGAGTCTAGTATGTCTGTCCTGGTCGACAAATGTCCATCCTAATGGATATTTAATTTTAACATTCAGAGAATTTTCTGAATAGATCTGTACTAATCCAGAAGTATCATTTCCGGTTCCGTCAAATTTATTATAAACTGATGCTGATTGAGTCTTCATATCCAGGACTTTTACAGATGCTGTTTTATTTTGAATATCAGGCTCTTTATTAGAATTTTCTTCATTAGCAGTTTTGTGATTTAAGATTTTCTTAGCCACCTGATTATTTATCGCCCCATTAATTAAATGGTCTGCATCTGATTTTAAATTTCCTCCTGGTATCAACTGAACATCTATCCCTTTTCCTAGGTAGGTATCGTCTCCCTTTTTCAATAATATAAAACAGATTAATAAAATTATTATATGTATAACAAGCGAAGCCGAAAAACTGAAAAAATAATAATCCTTGTTATTTAAATTTACGCTTTGGTCCATACCAACCTTTATTTTTCCTAATTTTCTTTGATGCCCTATTCAAAATTAGTAATTTTCAACTCTATTTTTTCAAATTATTACAGGTCAATAAAAATGAAATACTTAATAACAGGTGGAGCCGGGTTCCTGGGGATAAATATAGTCCGGTATTTACACTCACGCGAGCATGAAATTGTTTCTCTTGATTTGGCGGAATTTGATTATCCTGATATGAAAGATAAGATAAAAATAATAAAAGGAGACATAAGAGACCAAAATAAAGTGGATGAAGCGGTGAAAGGGACAGATATTGTAGTACACACCGCAGCTGCTCTTCCTTTATATAAGGCTGCGGATATTTTCTCCACAGATATAATTGGTACAAGGTTATTACTTGAGTCTGCTGAAAGAAATAAAGTTAAACGATTTATCCACATATCATCGACTGCTGTTTATGGAATTCCTGATCATCATCCTTTGCTTGAAAATGATAAATTGGATGGTGTGGGACCTTATGGTAAAGCAAAAATAGAAGCAGAAGAGGAATGTTTAAAATTCAGATCCAAGGGGATGTGCGTCCCAATTCTTCGCCCAAAGTCATTTATTGGACCTGAGCGTCTGGGAGTATTTGCTTTATTTTATGACTGGGCAAAAGACGGTCATGGATTCCCTATGATAGGTAATGGCAAGAACAGGTATCAGCTTTTGGATGTTGAAGATCTTTGTGATTCAATATATCTTTGCTCAATACTTGATGAAAAGTCAGTTAATGATACTTTTAATATCGGTGCAAAAGAGTATACGACGATGAGGGAAGATTACCAAGCAGTTCTTGATTATGCAAAACACGGGAAAAAGATCAAAGGACTTCCTGAAAAACCAATCATTTTAACACTTAAAATACTTGAGGCATTAAAGCTTTCTCCATTGTATAAATGGGTATATGAAACAGCTTCAAAAGATTCTTTTGTTTCGATTGAAAAAGCGGAGAAAATACTTGGATTTAAACCGAAATATTCGAATAAAGATGCTTTGGTGCGTAATTACAAATGGTACCTGGAACACCTTAATGAATTTGAAAATAAAAGCGGTGTCTCCCACCGAGTACCCTGGAAGCAGGGAATACTTAAATTGGCGAAAATATTTTTCTAAAATACTGATAATAAGTTTGTGAAAATTAAATAAGTTAATATATTTGATAGAAAATGAAGGAGGCATTCATGGCAAAAAAGAAAGATTTTCTCATAAATACTATAAAACATATTGATATTAAAGAGCATAACGTTGTTTCTCTTGTGGATTCAATGGAACATATGGCTTTTTCTGCAAGGGAGCTGAACCGAGCAGCCAGAATATATGACATGATGCTGAAGGATAAGGAATGCGGGATTATTTTAACCCTAGCGGGAAGTCTTTTCAGTGCCGGTTTAAAGAAAGTTGTCTATGATATGATCATGAATAATATGGTTGATGTTATTGTATCAACCGGCGCCATAATGATAGATCAGGATTTTTTTGAAGCACTTGGTTTCAAACATTATCTGGGTACACCATTCAGTAATGATAACGAACTTCGTGATCTTGCCATCGACAGGATTTATGATACTTTTATAGATGAAGATGAATTGAGAATATGTGATGAAACGTGTAAAAAGATATGTGATTCTCTGGAACCGCGTCCTTATTCATCAAGGGAATTCATATGGGAAATGGGGAAATATCTGGAAATTAATGGCGGTCCTAAAGTGGAAGATTCTGTAATTTATGCTGCATATAAAAAAAATGTACCCATTTTTGTTCCTGCTTTCTCCGATTGTTCAGCAGGGTTTGGATTTATAGTTCATCAAATAGAAAATCCCGCCAGACATGTATCGATTGATTCAGCAAAGGACTTCCTTGAATTGACTAAAATAAAACTCAATTGCAAAGAAACAGGTATCTTTATGATAGGCGGAGGAGTTCCGAAAAACTTTACACAAGATATTGTTGTTGCAGCAGATATTCTTGATGGGAAAGCCGAAATGCATAAATATGCCATACAGATAACTGTAGCTGATCAGCGAGACGGAGCATTATCCGGTTCAACATTAAAAGAGGCAAGCTCTTGGGGTAAGGTTGAAACTACTTTCGAACAAATGGTCTATTCGGAAGCAACAATAGGAATGCCTTTAATTGCAGGATATGCTTATCATAAAGGTTCATGGAAAGAAAGAAAGCCAAAAAATTTTCAGAAACTTTACCTTATTGAAAGCGCCATAGCATAATCAGAAATTAAATTCCTTGTCCAAAAATTGAATTGGTTTTCTTTAATTAATTGAAATTGCAGCAAAAACAAGTTTTTTGGACTGGCATTTTAATTGAGTGATAAAAAGCGATGGCGCTAAGCCAAGGGACAAAGGCTAAGAGGTCCTGCAGGACCTTAACCGTTGGTTCGAATCCAACTAGCGCCGCTAGGAAAATAGTTCTCTAAATTACTTCTCCACATAGATATTCCCGTCCTACCGACGGGAATTTTAATTTCCACCAGTTTCATTTTTAGTATTATATTTAAACAACTTTTTGAAATATTCTTTAATTTCAGTCTGACTAATTTGAATATAAATGCTTAATTCTATACTTTTTGATGGAAAGTAATTTTCTGAACATAAAAAAAATTCTTTCTGCTTTCCCTCAGTATTTCAATAAAAATACTCTGCAAAAAATTATTTTCTTTTCAGGAGGAACAATAATTTTTATCGGAGGAGTTATATTATACGGAATAATCATAAATATACAGGAAATCCCTTTGAGTGAAGCAATGCGGTTAAAAGGTTTTTCAAAGCTAAGCAATCCATCTATCTTTATTGAAAGGAAAAATTATTCTTTAAGTATTTACGAAGATACAGTATTGATAAAAACCTGCCGCGCAAATTTCGGAAGGAACATAAGCTATCCCAAATCCAGGGAAGATGATAATGCCACACCAGTGGGTGAATATAAGATCTGCTCTTTTGATACGTTAAACAAGTACCATAAATTTTTACGGTTAAATTATCCTAATCTAACGGATGCGGGAGAAGCATTGGTGAAAGGAGTTATATCTCAGAAACAATATGATAAATTGAGCTTTGAATTTTATTACGGCGAATGTCCAGATTTGGTTACCGATTTGGGGGGAAATATTGGTATTCAGGGGATAGGTGAGTACAACATCATATTTAAAAATCTTCCTTTTGTTTATAATTGGACTGATGGTTCTATTGCTGTAAGCAATGAAGATATAGATGAAATTTATTCTGTTGTTAAAAGAGGTACTAAGGTTGTCATTAAGTAAACACTTGGTTTTATTATTACTGGTAATTATATTCATTTCAGGATGCGAGAAGAAATCATCCGATCAGAGCCCTGAAATTCAAAAATTAAATAATAATTCTGAAACATTAGTAAAAGATGTGAAATCCTTATTACATACAGATGCAAGCGTTATATTAATGGGTAATTTTACCGGAGATTCAACCCGGCAGGTTGCTGCCGTTATTGATGTAAATAAAAGAGAAGAAAAAATTAGTTTTAATCTTATTGAAATTAAGAATAATAAAGTGGAAAAGAGAAATGAATCGCAACCGCTTGAGGGTTCGCTGAAAGATTGTAAAATTGAAAAAATAAATCTTCCCGGTATAGATAATGATTTAATTTATTATAACTCACAAATTTTTTTTATGGGGAGCAGCAGCGGTGAAGTTTTTGCATATGTAATAGATTTTAAGACTCAAAAAACTTATAATGCACATCTGGTATCAGAACCGAGAAAACCTGATCTCCTTTATATTTCTGAAACGGATAATCAGGAAGTCAGAAAGTTTTTTATTGACAGTTTCAGGAAAGATTATCCTACAATCAAACTAACAATTAAGGATCGGGTTATTAATTAATAAAATAATAATCCCTATTTTCCTTTATAAAAAATAAAATTCTCTTATATATTTAGTTTTAAAAATTCCGGTTTTATATTGAAAAGACCTTTTATATTATTTTTTGTATTCTTTCTATGCGTTAAAATAATTTGGGCCCAGAGTCTGAATACTTATGAACTTACCAGTATTAATTTTGAGGGGAACAAAGAATTCTCTGCAACAGATTTGAAACATATTATATTAAGCAAGGAAACCCCCTTCTGGGGATGGAAATTTATTAATTCTATATATCATAAGTGGGGGAGTGCAGCTGAATATTTCGATTCCTCAAATATTCAGACCGATCTTTATTCCCTTAAATCATTTTATCATGCTAATGGGTATTTCGAATCGCAATTCTCCTTTCACTATGTGGCGGATACAACAGATAAGGAGGTAACTCTAAATTATCTAATCAAAGAGGGGGAACCATTCAGGTATGGAACCGTTAAATTTCGCGGATTAAAATATGTTCCTGATTTAATATTAAAACAAGTTTATGAAAAACTTGAGATTGATACAACTGAGAAGTTCAGTCAAGATAAGATTGAGAATAATGTCTCATCAATCCTTACATTTTTTTATATGAACGGGTATATGAATGCAGGGTACGACTCCACAGTTATCTTTATAGATACTGTTAAGAACAGGACAAACCTGGATCTTCATTTCTCTCCCGGACACAGGTTTAAGATCAGCGGAATAAATGTGGTTAAAAAAGGGGAGGGGAAAGATAATGTTAGTGAAAAGCTTATTAAAGAGCTGATTGCTATCTCCCCCGAGGAGTATTACGATCTTGACAAAATAAAAACCAGCCAGAACAGACTTTCGAAAACAGGACTCTTCTCAACACTTAAATTGGTAGGGGGGAAAAGCGATTCATCCTTCAAATATGTCCCTTTGGAATTTGAGGGAACTATTGGAAGTATGAACGAACTTTCACCTGAGATTATAATGGATAACGAGCAGAACTCATTTAACCTTGGTTTAGGGGGGATATTTATCAGGAAAAATTTTCTTGGAGATGCCCGTAAATTAACTCTAAATGCTAAAATAGGTTTAACGGATATTCTTCATCTGAATTTTGCAAATATATTAAGAGCTCCTTCTAACAGGGACTCTACGTACCAAGGATACTATGAGATTTCTACTAAACTAGAACAGCCTTATTTATTTAACAGACCTATATATGGAAGCCTGGAATTTTATATTAAGACGAGGACCCAATTAAGAACAAATATTATTACTTATGGTTCAAGGGTGGGATTTGATTTTGAATTGCCAGATTATACATTTGTTAATCAGCTTAGGGTATATTACAATATTGAATTATATGATTTAGTGTCCAACAAAATTCAGAATGCTAACCTTAATTTTAAGTTCAACAGCGTTTCTTCAATAATAGGATCCGAATTCGGAAGTGCAAAAACCAATAACCTTTTTTTCCCCACCAAAGGATACAACTTATCATTTATAATTGAGGGGGGTGTAGCAAACTCGATGAACAATGTTATTGGTTCCGATTCAGTGATTGCACTTTATGCTCAGATTCCGGCATCCAAACTGAACACTAATGAGGTTGCATATTTTTATAGACTTCAGGAAAATTACTCTATGTTTTTCTCCATTGCGCATGATAATTCATCTGTTTTTGGTATAAAATTTAAAACAGGATATATTCAGGCGATTAAGGGGAATCAAGAACTGATCCCTCCTAATAGAACATTTGTTGCCGGCGGGAGCAACTCTGTCAGAGGTTGGAGGGCCCGACAACTTGTCCCTGAAGATACAGTCAGTTATTACGGAATAATAATTCCCGGAAATGTAAGGGGGGGTACCTTCCTTGTTGAAGGTTCCTTTGAGTATAGAAAAAAAATTACTGAAACTTTAGGTTATGCACTTTTCTCTGATTACGGAAATACCTGGAACGGTTTTAATCAGTTCAGGATTAATACTTTAGCTGTTGCTGTTGGTTTAGGGGCAAGATATTATTCCAGTATAGCCCCCTTCCGTCTTGATCTTGGATTCAAATTATACGATCCTGCCTCCGGTAAATGGATACTTAAAAGCTCCCCCTTCAAAACAATAGAAATACATTTCGGTATCGGCGAAGCCTTCTAACTCCTGCCACCGATATTTCCAGACCAAGAAATTTGTTACATTCTCTTACTTGGGGTAAGATCAAAAATGCGGTTTCATTAGGGTTCCACTGTGGTTATTATGCTGTTAATATATCGTCTGTACACTGTTAATGTACTGTTTGTATATTATTTTTGGTTGTCAATTTGTAGGTTGAATTCGGGTATCCCCCTATAATGTAAATCTTTTTAATGAAACTGGCGTTCAGTCGCACCGGCTAATTCATAAATAACCCCCTATATATAGTAGCTCCACTTTTTCGTTTTTGACCATGAGAAGCAAAATAGTCAAAAATCTATTTTTGGAGCTACTATTAATAGAGGCTAACTTTTTTTTTGAAAGGATAAACAATATGACTTGTACTAATTCATTATCATTTAAAAATCAAAAGGTTATGGGAGGGATAAATAGTTGTTAATTTTCCGGTCGACAGGGATATATTCTTGTTTTATATTTAAGTTGTGAATATTTATTGACAGATTATAAAAGGACTCTTATTATGTTACAATCATTGCCCGATTCGAATACTTTATACAATGCAATATTAACAAAAGACGAAAGTTTTGAAGGGATATTTATTGTCGGGGTTAAAACAACCGGGATATTCTGCCGCCCTACATGCACAGCTAGGAAACCAAAACAGGAGAATGTTGAATTCTTTAAATCTGTAGGGGATGCCCTTTTGCACGGATACAGACCATGTAAGGTTTGCAATCCCTTAGGGTATAAGGGGGAAGTTCCCACTTGGTTGCAGCCACTTGTTAATGAAATTAATTCCAATCCCGGAATAAGGTTAAAAGACTATGACTTACGTAAGAGGGGAATTGAACCGCATCGTGTACGCAGATGGTTTAAGCAACATCATGGCATGACATTCCAAACCTATTTAAGAACATTAAGAATAGGGAATGCTTTCGGAAGAATTCAATATGGCGATAAAGTAATAGAAGCAGCTTTTGAGTCCGGATATGAATCATTAAGCGGATTTAATGAATCTTTCAGGAAAACTCTCGGTGTAACTCCCGGAAAAAGCCAGGAATATAATTTAATAACCGTTACGAGGATATTAACACCGTTGGGACCAATGCTTGCAGGAGGCACTAATGATGGGATTTGCCTGTTGGAATTTGTAGACAGGAGAATGCTTGAAACACAGATAAAGAGATTACGAAAATTATTAAAAGCTGAATTCGTTCCAGGTAACAATAAATATTTTGAAGAATTGAATATTCAAATTCAAGAGTACTTCTCGGGAAAAAGAAAGTACTTCGACCTTCCGTTAATAATCACAGGCACATCTTTTCAAGAGACAGTTTGGAAAGAACTTCAGACCATTCCTTATGGGGTTACCCGTTCATACCAGGAACAAGCTGAACACATTGGTAATATTCAGGCGGTCAGGGCTGTCGCAAAGGCCAATGGGGACAATAGGATTTCCATAATAATTCCATGTCATAGAGTTATCGGAAAAAATGGGAAACTGATCGGATATGGAGGGGGGTTATGGCGTAAACAATATCTGCTGGATCATGAGATCAGGTATAAATAAGAAAAGATTTTGGTGTTATTAATTACAGGGAGCGACAATTAAGGGATTGTTGTTGACACATCCACCCAAATTCCTTATGTTTTAATGTAATTAAAACGGTGAATCTGGTTCTTTCATTTAATTATCCAATAAATATTGTATTAAAATGAAAAACTTAACAAATACAATCATTATATCTGCTGCAATTATTATCACCGCAATTATTCTTAGCGGAGCCTGGGTAAAATCCCATAAAAAATTAGATAACACAATTTATGTAACGGGGCTTGCCACCAAAGATTTTGAATCTGATCTGATTGTCTGGAATTGTTCTTTTTCAAGAAAATCTATGTCAATCAAAGATGCTTATAAATTGTTAAAAAAAGATGCTGATAATATTAAGAGTTATCTAATTAGAAAAGGAGTAAAGGAAAAGGAAATTGTTTTTACTTCTGTTAACATTGAGCGTATGTTCCGGACTGAGGTTACAAATAATATTAAAAACCAGGTATTCGATGGATTCAGTCTGGTTCAAAGGGTTAAAATTGAATCAAAAGATGTAGATAAAATTGAGAATGTTTCGAGGGAAGTAACTGAGTTGATTGATCTGGATATTGAATTGAATTTGATGGAACCAATTTATCTTTATACCAGACTTGCAGAACTAAAAATAGAAATGATAGCCAAAGCAACAAAAGATGCCCATACGAGGGCGGAACAGATAGCAAAAAATGCCGGAAGCAAATTAGCTGATTTAAAAAACGCCAATATGGGAGTTTTCCAGATCACGGGACAAAATTCGGCAGAAGAATTCAGTTATGGGGGTACCTTTAATACTTCTTCAAAGAATAAAACTGCTTCGATTACAGTAAGGCTTGAGTTTGGGATAGATTAAAATCTTTTTGGTTACCTCATCTAATTTCACTATTTTTACCTCTCTTTTTTAGGATTTTTATGATTATGAGTATGACCGGCTTTGGTAAGGGAAGCGCTGGAAATTCCAAGCTTTCTGCCGAAGTTGAAGTAAAGAGCGTTAACAGTCGCTACCTCGATATTTCGTTAAAGATGTCTTCTGCCCTTTCAAACAAAGAATATGAAATTAGGGAATTGATAAGGTCTAAAGTAAAGAGGGGGAAGATAGCAGTTATCGCGCAGATAAAAACGAGCGGTCTAGTTGAGGGAGAAACAGCATTAGATAAGGAAAAGCTTAACAACTTTATTTCACTTCTTAAAGAAATAAAAAAAACTGCAAAGTTAACAGATAAAATTAAATTAGAGCATCTTATTTCTAACCGGGAATTATTTTTATCTGAGAACATGAATTTTACTGAAAAAGAATTTGAGTTTGTAAAAAAAACATTAAACGATTCGCTGGATCAGTTAATTAAGATGAAGAAAGATGAGGGGAAAGAACTTGCAAAGGACATAAGGAAAAGAATAGGAATTATCAGCGATAAAATTGAAACTATTCAAAAAGAATCCATTGCCAGTGTTACTGAATATTTTGAGAAGCTTAAGGAAAAAATGAAGTTGCTCGTTCAGGATATTACACCTTATAATGACCGTCTTGAACTTGAGCTTGCAGTTATTGCCGAGCGAGCGGAGATTACGGAAGAGTGTGTAAGATTAAATAGCCATTTGAAATTCTTTTTAGATAGTCTCGATAAAGATGAAGAGCCGGGAAGGAAAATGAATTTTCTTTGCCAGGAAATGAATCGTGAAGCTAATACAATTTCTTCAAAATCTATTTCTACGAATATTACTCATAATATAGTTCTTGTGAAGGAGGAAATAGAAAAAATTCGCGAACAAATTCAAAATATTGAGTGATATTGGAAAGTAAAAAAGGAGCTATATTTGCTATTTCCGCTCCAAGTGGTACTGGTAAAACAACTATCGTAAGAAGGATCTTAAGTGACTTTCCAGAGATTGTATTTTCCGTATCGGCTACTACCAGGAAGAGGAGGAAGAATGAGGTTGAAGGAGTTGATTATTTCTTTATTTCTGAAGAAGAATTCAAAAAAAAGATACAGAATAATGAATTTGTAGAATGGGAATTATTTTACGATTATTATTACGGAACTTTCCGTAATTTTATTGAAAACTGTGTAAATAATGGTAAACCTGTTATTCTTGAAGTCGATGTTAATGGCGCTCTCGAAATAAAAAGGATTTATCCTGATGCAATTTTAATTTATATTGCACCACCAAGTTTAGAAGAACTCCTTATCCGTCTTAAAAAAAGACAGACTGAAAATGAGGAAGAACTTAGGAAACGGATTGAGAGAGCAAAAATGGAATTGATTCATAAGGATAAATTTGATTATTATATAATCAATAATGATCTTAATACTGCATATTATGAGATAAAAGTTTTAATTGGAAAACTAATTGATAGGAGTAATTAATGGAAATAACACCTGTAGATTTGAGAGAAATAGATAAAAAAGCTGCAAATGTTTACGAAGCGATAATAGTTGCTTCAAAAAGAGCCAGGCAGATAAATGATGATATTAAAATTGCTTATAATGCTCTTGTAAGCACTATTCCAACATCGGCCAATGATGATGATAGTGAAGACATTATGAACCCAGCGCAGTTGAAGATATCACTTGATTTTGAGAAAAAAGAAAAGCCCCATATAGAGGCAATTAATGAGCTTCTTAATGGGAAAATTGATTTCGAATATAAAAAATAATTAAGTAATGCAGGATGACCAGT